>TARA_R110002126_G_scaffold291527_1_pt1 | contig 33128 bp, 25 predicted proteins | sample TARA_R110002126 | Tara Oceans TARA_R110002126 (sample SAMEA4397536) | marine metagenome | biome: Polar Biome; feature: [DCM] deep chlorophyll maximum layer (ENVO:01000326); material: water (ENVO:00002006), including particulate matter (ENVO:01000060) such as... | depth 30 m | reverse complement strand
CTCTTAATCTTTCACAAGAACTGGGAAATCATAAGACAAGCGCTTTAGTCGACATCTGCTATGTCGGCATCACTGCCCTGAATACGGTGGGCAAGTGCCGCTTCCATGAAGGTATCCAGATCGCCATCGAGAACATCCTGCGGACTGGTGCTTTCGACGCCCGTTCGCAGGTCCTTGACCAACTGATAGGGTTGCAGCACGTAGGAGCGAATCTGATGTCCCCAGCCGATGTCCCGCTTCGAGGCTTCCTGCTCTCCGGCTTCTTCTTCACGTCTTTTCAGCTCTTCGTCATATAGGCGCGAACGCAACATCTCCCAGGCAGTGGCCCGGTTCTTGTGCTGTGATCGCTCATTTTGACACTGCACAACGATATTGGTCGGTATATGGGTAATCCGAACGGCCGAGTCCGTGGTGTTGACGTGCTGGCCGCCCGCTCCCGAAGCGCGATAGGTATCGATGCGCACCTCGGACTCAGGGATGTCGATCACGATGGTGTCGTCAATCACCGGATAGACCCATGCGGAAGCAAAGGACGTGTGGCGCCGGGCCTGGCTGTCATAGGGCGAAATCCTGACAAGCCTGTGGACGCCGGATTCCGTTTTCAGCCAGCCATAGGCGTTGTGCCCGCGGATCAGCAGGGTCACCGATTTGATACCCGCCTCATCGCCTGAATGGAATTCCAGAATTTCGACTTTCATTTTGCGCTTTTCAGCCCAGCGCGTGTACATGCGCAGCAACATCGAAGCCCAGTCCTGGCTTTCAGTGCCGCCAGCTCCAGAATGAATTTCCAGATAGGTATCGTTGCTGTCGGCTTCGCCGGAAAGCAGCATCTCGATCTGACGCCGGTTGATGTCGACCTTCATCGCGCGCAGGGCGTCTTCAGCCTCCCTGACGATTTCAGTGTCGTCTTCCTCTTCGCCCAGCTCAATCAGACCCAGATTGTCCTCCAGGCGTGATTCGAGATCGCGCAGACTGTTGATGCTGTCATCGAGCTGCTGGCGCTCACGCATGAGCTTCTGGGCTTCCTGCGGATCATTCCAGATGTCAGGATCTTCTGCCTTGACGTTCAGGAATTCCAGCCGTTTGATTGCCTGATCCCAGTCAAAGATGCCTCCTCAGCAGGCTTATGGCCTGCTTGATTTCGTCAACAACAAGTTGAATTTCCGAACGCATGATTCGCCTATTTTCCTGTTTTTATGAATGTTTTGTGCGTTAGCAGCAATCGGCGCGACCATAATCACGCGGCCGATCCAAGTAAAGACACCGGAGGGTGTCTAATGACAAAGATCGATGATTATGACCAATCTGATGAACTCTTTTCAAAGAGAAATTCTGCCCGTCAATACAAACCGCCGGCACCGGAGACAATGGCGCGATTGGCCTGTGGTGAAACGTTGCGAATTTCCTCGCTGGTGGCAAATTCTTCCATGCCGATCACCGAGAAGAAATCTGCAGGGCCGGTACCCGGCTTGAACGATTCAAAGATGACATCCGGATCGCCGGCTTCGGCGGCCATTCCGGTTTTCCGGTTGATCGGTATCAGCTGCAGTCCGGGTGGAACCCGGAAACCGACAGGCTGCGTATCCTTCAAGGCCGCATTCATGAATTCATTGAACACGGGCGCTGCCAGACCACCGCCCGTTGAGCCGCGCCCCATAGGTTTCGGCGTATCAAAGCCAATGAACACGCCAGCGACAAGATCAGGCGTGTAGCCCACAAACCAGGCGTCCTTTTCCTCGTTGGTTGTTCCGGTCTTGCCGGCAACCGGCCGGCCCAGTTTCACTTTACCGGCAGCGGTGCCGCGCGACACAACGCCCTCGAGCATGGAGGTTACCTGATAGGCAGTCATGGGATCGAGAACCTGCTCACGGTTGTCTATGACTTCAGGTTCTTGCTGATTTTGCCACTCTGTGGCCATGCAGGCATCGCAGGTGCGTTCTTCGTGTTTGAATATCGTCTTGCCGTAACGGTCCTGAATGCGGTCAATCATCGATGGCTTGATCTGTTTACCGCCATTGGCCAGAACGGCGTAAGCGGAAATCAGGCGCAGCACCGTTGTTTCACCCGAACCCAGCGACATGGCCAGAACCGGAAGCATGTCATCATAGATGCCAAAGCGTTCGGCATATTCGGCCACGAGATTCATACCCATGTCCCTGGCCAGTCGCACGGTCATCAGGTTTCTCGATCGCTCGATACCCAGCCGCAAGGTTGAGGGACCGGCCGAGCCGCCGCCATAGTTCTTGGGCTGCCACAGTTCACCACCTGAAACCAATTCTATCGGTGCATCCAGAACCACGGACGCAGGGCTGTAGCCATTGTCCAGAGCGGCCGCATAAACGAAAGGTTTGAAAGCAGAACCAGGCTGGCGCATAGCCTGTGTTGCGCGGTTGAACTCGGATTGCGCGTAGGAAAAGCCACCGATGATGGCCAGCACACGCCCGGTATGCGGATCCATGGCTGCCAGAGCGCCCTGCACTTCCGGTGTCTGCCTGAGGATGTGTTTTGAAGCGCCATCCTTGGATTTGATTTCTTCCACATAGACCACATCCCCGACCTTGAGAATGTCGGTCAGGCTCTTGGCCTTGCTTGATTTGCCGCCAATCTTCAGCCGGTAGGCCCATTCCATGTCGCTGCCGGAGAGCGTCGCCTTGTCGCGTGCTTCGCCGACCTTTCCGGTTTCCGTCGGAGATGGGCGCAATCCAACCGTCGCTTCCTTGTTGCCAACGTCCAATACGACCGCCAGCACCCACTCCGGCACATCGCGCATCGGAGTCAGTGCAGCCACAGCCGCCCCCCAATCCTTGTCAATGCTGACAGTCCCGATCGGGCCGCGATATCCCTGTTTGGTATCGTAGCTGATCAGGCCATTCTGCAAGGCCTTGCGCGCCAATTGCTGCAGGTGCGGGTCCAGTGTTGTCCGGACAGAAAGACCGCCTTCATAGAGAGCATCTTCTCCGTAACGGTCGATGATTTCCCGGCGCACATCCTCGGCAAAATATTCGGATGCAAACAGATAGGCTCCGGTCCGCCGGGTATTGAAGCCCAAGGGCTCAGCTTTGGCTTCCTCGGCATCAGAAGACTTGACGTAGCCATTTTCGACCATACGGTCGATCACCCAGTTACGCCGGGTAATCGCCTGATCGGTTTTGCGATAGGGATGATAATTTGCAGGCCCCTTCGGCAATGCGGCCAGATAGGCAGCCTCCTGAAGGTTCAGCTCATTGACCGACTTGCTGAAATAGGTCAGCGCGGCGCTGGCGATGCCGTAGGAATTCAATCCATAGAAAATCTCGTTGAGATAAAGCTCGAGAATGCGATCCTTCGAGTAGGCCTGCTCGATGCGAAAAGCCAGAACGGCTTCGCGGATCTTGCGATCATAGGACCGCTCCGAGCTCAAAAGAAAGTTTTTCGCCACCTGCTGCGTAATGGTCGACGCACCAACCAGCCGCTTGCCGGAGGAAGCGTTCTCAATGTTGGTCACCAAAGCCCGGGCGAGGCCTTTGAAGTCCAGTCCATTGTGATTGTAAAAGTTCTTGTCTTCAGCCGACAGAAACGCTGCCTTGACACGATCGGGAATGGCCTGAATCGGAAGGTATAGCCGCCGTTGTCGCGCGTGTTCTGCCATCAGACTGCCATCGGCGGCATGAATGCGCGTGGTCACCGGGGGCTCATAGGTGCTCAGCACCTCATAATCGGGCAGATCCTTTGTGACTTCGCTCACATACCAGCCAACACCAATAGCCCCTATAAGTGCAAAAATGGTACCAATGCCGAATAAATATCCTATTAGTCTTAGCATCGTTTCCTTACCGTATCTTGGTCATTCGCGGACCGAGTCGGTGCGCCAACAAAATTATCTACACTGAGTACAACACCGATTGTGCGTAAATTAGGGCTGCAAGAACCAATCGCCCGATAAATCCAGGCATTCCATAGGTGATGTGGCATCATAGCCACAATTAGCAACAAGGCGTATTCACGCCCCTTTCGATCAATTATGCACCACCTGAACCTTTTCACGGTAGGCAAGAATGGCGGATACAAGAAGATCAGCCGTCCGTTGACGCCATTGCGGATCTTCAAGCAGTTTTTCATCCTGCACATTCGACAGATAACCAAGTTCGACCAGCACCGAGGGAACTTCCGGTGCGCGCAACACCCGAAAACCGGCGGAGCGATGCGGATTGTTGATCAGCTTGATGGCGCCGTCGAATGTGCCGACGACCGACCGTGCCAGATTGACAGAAAATATCTGAGTTTCCCGTCGCGTCAGATCAATAAGAATGTCGGCAACACTGTCCGGCTCGTCCTCCAGTGAAAGACCGGCGAGAAGGTCAGATCGGTTTTCCTGGGTCGCCAATTGATGCGCCATCTCATCCGATGCTTCTTCGGAAAGCGTATAGACCGTCGCACCCCTTACGCCCCTGATGCGAATCGAATCAGCATGAATGGACACAAACAGATCGGCATCATGCTGACGGGCAATGCGCACCCTTTCTGACAGCGAGACAAAATGATCGTCACTGCGGGTCAGTATCGCCCGCGTTCCGGTATCGGCCTCAAGCTTCTCCTTGAGCAGTTTCCCCAGCGCCAGGGTGATTTCCTTTTCCTGGGCACCGTTTCTGCCACGCGCACCGGCATCAATGCCCCCATGGCCAGGATCAATGGCCACTGTGAAGGGTTTTTCTTCACCCTGCAGCGCGCCTGTGGCAGTTTCCGACTGGGTATCGCCAGTTTCAATCTCATCCCATTTCTGGCTTTCAACCAGTTCGGCGAATTCAACATCAGAAACGGCAACAAGATCGAAGACAAGACGAAAACTGTTGTCCGTTTCGCTTTCCATGACCTTTGCCACTTCAGCCTTCATCGGCCCAATGGAGCTGATAACAATGCGAGAGCGTCCCGGAGCCATGGTGCCATAGCGAATATCCGAAATCAGACCTCGTGGTTCAGCCGCCGTCTCGCCCAGACTGAAAATCGTCTCCGGCAGGTCGACCACCAGCCGATGGGGTGAGTCGAGAAATTGATATGAAAATTCAGGCTCCTGCTCGAATTCTATAACAATTCTGGTGCGTATTTCGTCGCCGGCAATGCGCATATCGAAAGCCGCAAGCTGGTTGGAAAAACTGTCCGGCTCGGCCGCCCTGACAGGCGCAGCAGAGGAAAGGCACGCAAAGACCATCGTCAGCGCGAGGCATTTCATGCCAGTCGCAAAGCCACCGGCCCAAGAAGACCGCATCCCTGTCATTGAAAAACGACCAATCAGTTTCAAAGGTTTCATCTTGTCCAATACTAGCTTCTTGAACCGTTGTTTGCCAATCAAATGCCTACAAAACGCCAAATTTGAACCCATGCGTTACCCAGATCATCAAGCCAATGGCCTCCTAGCACAGCAGGCGCGAAACAAACCACCCGTCAGCGTCACTTTCATTATGAATGCAGCGTGACAGGAGCACGAGGGCACCAGGATGAAGGCATTTCAACCTTGAAAATGGGCACCAGCTCGGCCAATTTCCACCCTAACGCAACGTGGTTAACCAGTTCTTGCCTGACGGGCGTTTGTTTCCGGTTGCAAGACGCACAACACTACAATTGCAAAGGTCAATGGCGGTTGCCTCTTGCCAGAATGACAACTAGACCATAAAAGCGATATGGAAGGTTGATATGTTGACGAGATAGAACGGGCAAATCGGGCTGCCACCTGCATCAGGAATTCCGGCGCTATATGGCCATTCGTCTGACGTCATAACCTCTCAACTCTCTGTGAATCGATAAAGGTCGCTATATCCGGCCATCGAATTGCGGCTCTTAGCTGTATGCTTCTATCACAGGAGCAAATTTCATCGGTCTGAAAAAGACCTTATGTTCATGTATTCCTGGTTGGAATTTTGATGGAAACGCAACCGACTACATTCTCCCTAAAGGCTCCCCGGACATGCGGTGTTCCGGGCGCTGTAGGCGTGAGGCGGCAATTGCGACCAGGACTCGAAAATTTCGGCACCATGGCGACACAGTTTGTTCGGGCGAGACCGCCCGGAACACACCGTTTGCCGCCCTGTGCCGAGGAGCATCTATTAAATGGCAGACAAAATGCTAATCGACGCGTCTCACGAGGAAGAGACCCGCGTTGTCGTTGTTCGTGGAAACCGAATTGAGGAATTTGATTTTGAATCGCAGCACAAGAAACAGCTGCGCGGAAATATCTATCTTGCAAAAGTAACGCGGGTCGAACCTTCGCTACAGGCAGCCTTTGTGGAATATGGCGGAAACCGCCATGGTTTCCTGGCGTTTTCGGAAATTCACCCCGACTATTATCAAATACCCGTGGCTGACCGCCAGGCGCTGCTTGAGGCTGATGCGGAAGAGGCGCGACGCGAAGACGACGACGACGAGACTGAAAAGCCAGTCAAGAAAAAAACCCGTACACGCCGCAGTCGCAGCAAAGCCAGACCGGCTGATGACGACGAGGCTACGACAGCTTCCGCTACAGATGCTGCGCCAGAATCCGAGACCGGGTCTGATACAGATTCGGGGACAGATTCCACGGACGAAGCCGGCGCTGCCGAAACCTCCGCTTCTGCGGAATCGACAGAATCAGACGACGGTGACGCAAAAACAGATACGCCACCTGAATCCATTGGCGCAGATGTTGAAACCGACGAGATATCGGAAAACGTCAGAAAACGCCGTCCATCTGACGATGATGATGACGAAGATGAAGACGGGTCCGTCGAATCTGTTGGCGCAGAAGACGCGCTTGAAGAGGTTCCTGATCGCGGTCGCAAACTGCGCAAGCAATACAGAATTCAGGAAGTCATCAAACGTCGTCAGATATTGCTTGTCCAGGTGGTCAAGGAAGAACGCGGCAACAAGGGCGCTGCCCTGACAACCTACCTTTCGCTTGCAGGCCGCTATTCGGTCCTCATGCCGAATACGGCGCGAGGCGGAGGCATATCCCGCAAGATCACCAATGCACAGGATCGCAAGCGGCTGAAAGAAGTAGCGCGCGGCCTCGAAGTGCCTCAGGGCATGGGCGTCATTTTGCGCACAGCCGGTGCGAACCGCACGAAAACAGAAGTCAAACGCGACTTTGAATATCTGATGCGGCTTTGGGAAAATGTCCGCAACCTGACCTTGACGTCATCGGCTCCCTGCCTGGTCTATGAAGAGGGCAGTCTGATCAAGCGCTCGATACGTGACCTCTATAACAAGGACATCAATGAAGTCATTGTTGCCGGGGAAGAAGGTTACCGCGAAGCCAAGGACTTCATGAAAATGTTGATGCCGAGCCACGCCAAGGTGGTTCAGCCCTATCGTGAAGTGCAGCCGATATTTGCACGGTCAGGCATCGAGGCCCAGCTCGACAAGATGCTGCAGCCGCAGGTCACGTTGAAATCGGGTGGCTACATCATCATCAACCAGACCGAAGCGCTGGTCGCTATCGATGTGAACTCCGGACGTTCGACCAAGGAACATTCCATCGAGGATACAGCTGTGAGAACGAATCTCGAAGCTGCTGATGAGGTCGCGCGCCAGTTACGCCTGCGTGACCTTGCAGGCCTGATTGTGATCGACTTCATCGACATGGAGGAAAAGCGCAACAACCGGGCTGTCGAAAAGAGGGTCAAGGATTGCCTGAAGAGCGACCGGGCCCGCATACAGGTTGGACGCATTTCGCATTTCGGTCTGCTGGAAATGTCCCGTCAGCGCATTCGTGCAAGTGTTCTGGAAAGCACGATGCAGGTTTGTGATCATTGCGGTGGTACGGGTTACGTTCGCTCGATGTCTTCAGTTGCATTGTATGTGTTGCGTACTGCGGAAGAGCATCTTCTCAAGAATACAACACACAACATCACGATCAGAACGACACCGGCTATTGCACTGTACGTGCTTAATCAGAAGCGCGACACGATCGTCGAATATGAACATCGCTTTGGTGTCTCCATTACGGTTGAAGCGGACGCATCGATCGGTCAGCAGCATCTGTCCATTGATCAGGGAACGCCTGTCGAAACACCGGTCGTCATCGAGCACGCGGTTCAGGTCGATACGGAATTCGAAGAGATCGACGATGAACCCGTTGTTTTCGAAGAAGAACCGGCACCGGAAAGTGACGAAGACGAAAGCAATGGCCGCAAACGCAAGCGTCGCAGACGGCGGCGCGGTGGACGCGGCAATGAAGAAAACGGTGAAGCACAGTCAAATGGCGCCGATTCGGACCAAACCGAAGATAGCCCCGTTGCAGCATCTGGCGAAACCGATGGGCAGTCTGATGATGACGGCGAAAACCGCAAGAAGCGCCGTCGCAGAGGCAAGCGCGGCGGAAAACGCAACCGTGACCAGGATCAGGTGGATGGCGCAGAGGTTTCTGCAGAGTCATCTGACGCCGATGCAACGCAAACCCAACAGAGCAATGATGCAGAGGTTTCTGAAAATTCAGACGGTGAATCAGTTGCGGCCGACGCATCTGTTGTAGCGGAAACAGCAACAGTGGAAGCATCAGCGACTGAACCTGCGGCAGTGGAGGCTTCACCCGAGGTGCGTGCGCCGGAAGCAGAAGAAGCCAAGCCGGCCAGACGTCGCCGCGCGCCCCGTCGCAAGGTCGAACCTGTTGCAGCTGAAGAGCCCGTTGCGGCTGAAGGTTCTGTTGCCGCTGAAGAGACACCGGCAGCTGTCGAAACGACAAGCGACACACCTGTGGTCGAGGCCGTTGCGGAACCGGACGTGATTGCAGAACAACCAGCGGCCAAACCGAGACGCTCAAGGCGCAGCAGTGCCAGTGCCGAAGCGGTTGCCGAGGCACCGAAGCTGACATCGACAAAAACCGAGACTGATGAAAAAGCCCCGGCCGAAGAAAAGCCCAAAAAGGCCGGTTGGTGGCAAAGAGGCTTCTTCTGATCTGATCAGAACGCCTAAAGTCGTCTACAAGAATTGCCAACCGGAAATCCGGTTGGCATTTTTGTTTGCGGGTCAAGAATCTGCTTTATGCTTATCGCCATAAAATCACTCATCAAGACCACCTTTGTTGTTTTCGGGCCCAGATAATGGCTGGTGGCCGTGGAGAAACATCATGAAAACGGCAAGTCCCTCACCACAAATGCAATTGATCCTTGACCGTCTGGCAAAAGAGGATGGTGCCTTGGCCGATCCGACCACGATGCCACCTTCACAGGGCCGTGCGCAGGCGTCTCGCAGCAATAAACGCTGGAACGACAAAACGCCACCGATGGCGGACATTCGAGACTTTCTGCTGACAGAGGGCAGCAGCCATCCCATTGCCTGCCGCATTCTCGTGCCCGAGAATTCCACCGCCGGTGCCATATTGTATCTGCATGGCGGCGGCTGGGCCTATTGCAACATGGACACACATGATCGGGCAGCACGCCTTCTGGCACAGGAAGCCGGTGTCCCGGTTGTCTTGTGCGACTACCGGCTGGCACCTGAGCACCCATTTCCCGCTGGTCTCGATGATTGCATCCTTGTGTGGCGTGCATTGTCACAGAGACAGGGACCTTTTGCCGGGCTGTTGGAGCCGCTGGCCATTTCTGGTGACAGCGCCGGTGCCAATCTGGCTCTTGCACTGATGATTGCTCAACAGGGCACAGAACTGAGCAATGGCGGAATATCACCCGATATCGGCCTGCTGTTTTACGGGGTCTATGGTGCTGATTTCACCACGCCTTCCTATGAGGAATGTGCCGATGGGCCCGGCCTGACACGTGGCAAGATGATGCGCTATTGGGATTGGTACTGCCATGAAACCCTGCGTCAAAATCCACTGGTTGCACCGCTGCAGGCCAGTGATGACATGCTCAAAGCGCTGCCTCCACTCTATCTGAATGCCGCACAGATTGATCCGTTGCTCTCGGATAGTGAAAAACTCTATGCGCGACTGTCATCTCTGGGACGTGCCGACAGTTTGTGCATTCACAGTGGAGTCGTACACGGCTTCATGCAAATGAGCCTTGAACTGGAGGAAGCCCGCCAGGCTTTGAGCGAAGCCGGGGCAGCATTTCGCTCTTTTGTCGCCCGGGCAACGACGAAGACTGAATAATAACGAAAACAATCTTGAAGCATGCCGGCTTTTACCACCACACTCTTGAACACGACGCCATAGAGCGGAGACTGGCCAGACAGATTCCATCCTTTCGATCCCCCAGCACGCCTACACCAGAGAATTGCTCTCAGCTGTGCCGATTGCCGATCCGTTGCAAAAGGGACGTAAACGCACAGTCAGAATCAGGGACAGAAATGTCCATGAACCCGGTCAGTTTCACGCCAGCCGGACAGACCTTCGACGAACAGCAAAACGGACCTCTGGTTGCCCATTCGGACGGTGTGATTTGAAACGTCAATTGGCCTTCACCAGCCATGCTTCCATTCTGTCCAAAGCCTCGACCATCTCGTCCATGGAACCGGCGTAGGAAAAACGCATCATGCGGTGTCCCTCGACGGGATCGAAGTCCCTGCCCGGCGTTGCCGCGACATTGATCTCGTTGAGCATGGTCTTTGAAAACTGCATGGTATCATTGGTGTGCCGGCTTGCATCGACATAGGCATAGAATGCGCCATCCATGGGCGAGGCTATGTCAAAGCCTATTTGCGGCAGTCTTTGCATCAGCAGTTCGCGGTTCAAACGGTAGCCCTGCTTGATGGCCTCCAGTTCGGCGCTGGCCGAAAACGCCGCACAGGCGGCAAACTGGGAAAGCTCCGGCGGACTTATATAGAGACTTTGCGCCAGCCGCTCGACGGGCCGAATCATGATCTCAGGCAGCACCATCCAGCCAATTCTCCAGCCGGTCATGCAATAATATTTGGAAAAGGAATTGATGATGACAGCATTGTCGCTCAGTGACAGGGCCGTGGTATCATCACCCGTATAGTTCAATCCGTGATAAATCTCGTCGGACAAAAAGGCGATCTCGAGGGCGTCACAATAATCGACAAGCGCTTTCAGCGCCGTTCTGCCGGTCACGGTTCCGGTTGGATTGGCAGGACTTGCCAGCAATACACCGGCAATATTGCCATGGGTTTTCGCAGCATCCTCGAGGGCTTGCGGACTGAGCGTGAAGCCGGTGTCGGCATTGACTTCAATCTCGACGGCCTGCAGCCCGAGCGCCGCAAGAATATTGCGATAGGCGGGATAGCCGGGCCGCGTTATGGCAACGCGATCGCCGACATCAAACAACGAGAGAAACGCCAGATTGAAACCCGCCGAAGAACCGGTGGTCACGGCAATTCGGCCCGGGTCCACTAAAACCCCGTAACGGCTGGAATAGTGCTGCGAAATTCTGTTGCGCAAGGCATGCAGACCGAGGGCATCCGTATAGCCGATTTTTTCGGACAGCAAGGCTTCGCCGGCCGCTGCGATGACAGATGCCGGAGCAGCATGGCAGGGTTGACCAACCGCCATGGAAATGACCGGATGGCCCTGATCTTTTCTTTTGATCGCCTGGCCCAGCACATCCATGGCGTGAAAAGGTTCGACGGCACTGCGTCTGGAAATCCGTGTCACTGTTCAGTCCTTAAGGTATGGCCTTATGGTGTGGCCTGCGTGATATGGTCCCTAAGGACGCTGTGTCATACAAATGCCCGATTGGCATGGAGATCACAACCATTGTAAAGCAATCACAATGACGCGAAGTGCGGATCATGCCCTGTTCATCGTGACTCAATGGCTGCTATTGTTTGCGGGAGAAACCACATGTCAGGCCTAGATTTCAAGGAGAGCATACAGGTGTCGCTTGTATCAAAAACGCTAAAGAGCCTGTCTATGGTTCTGTTAACATGCCTTGTGTCTGTGGCACAGACGGCATCACCTTGGGCACAGGGCAGTGTCCCCGTCGTGCGCGATGCGGAGCTTGAGGGGCTTTTGCTGGATTATTCCCGGCCAATCCTGAAAACCGCAGGCCTCCATCGCAAGGGGATCGAGATTGTTCTGGTGAACAGTCCATCTTTCAATGCCTTTGTTGATGGCCGACGCATATTCATCAATACCGGTGCCATCCTGACGGCGCGGTCACCCAATGAAATCATTGGTGTTCTTGCCCATGAGTCGGGACATCTGGCCGGCGGACACCAGCAAAGATTGCGCGAGCAGATCGCCAGAGCGCGGACTTTGGCCGTTGTCGGATCGCTTGTCGGCATTGGCGCCGCGGCTGCGGGTGGCGCCACAGGCATATCCGGCGCGTCAGCAGCCGGTGGCGGCCTGGCTTCTGCTGCTCCAAGTGTCGCACAGCGCGCGCTGCTGAGTTATCGCCGTTCAGAGGAAATCACGGCCGACCGTGCGGCCATCAAATATCTTCAGGCGACAGGACAGTCCGCCAAGGGCATGTTGACCACATTTCAGCGGTTTTCCCAGGAACGTGTGCTGGCAGGTGTGCGCAGCAACCCCTATGAAATCAGCCATCCCCTGCCCCAGGATCGCATTTCCCTGATGGAAGAATTGGCCAAAAAGAGCAAATTTTACAACAAGACAGATTCCAAATCGCTGCAAAACCGCCATGATATGGCGCGGGGCAAGATAGCCGCCTATGCCGGCGGTGCGGCAGCCGTCAGCAGAGCCTTCCAGGATTCTCGTGGCAGCGCCGGTGAACGCTATGGTCTGGCAATCGCCACTTTCCTGCGCGGCGATACACGTAAAGCGCTTTCGGAAATCAACAAGCTGATTGCACAGGACAAGAGCAATCCCTATCTTTATGAAATGAAGGGAGAAATGTATCTTGCTGCACGGCAACCAGACAAGGCTGCGTCAGCTTTCTCAAGAGCTGTCCAGCTCGACAAATACAAATCAGGGGTGATACGGGGCCGGCTGGGCTTTGCCTATCTTTCGACCGGCAAGAGTTCCGTAATGAAGAATGCAATTCAGGAATTGCGGGCAGCGATCTCAACAGATCCAAATAATTTCAATGCCTATTCCTACCTGTCGCGTGCCTATGCACAGACAGGCGACATCGCCAATGCTGAACTGACTGAGGCTGAGGCCAATTTTCGAGGCGGAAATCTCGCCCTGGCGAAGAATTTTGCCGTGCGTGCCCAGCAAAAACTGCAAAAAGGCACACCCAGCTGGCAACGCGCCAATGACATTATTCAATATCGCAACAAATGAAATAGTGCCCAATGGCCAGACTGAATGAGGATAATATGACCCGAATGACACGCAGATATTTTGGCGGACTATGCACAGCCCTGCTGCTGCTGGTGGCACCCGTGCCTGCCTTTGCACTGGACGATGCACAAAAAGAGGAGTTCGGCCAATTCATTCGGGAATATCTTATCGCCAACCCCGAGATACTGCTGGAAGCCCAGCAAGCCTATGAAGCCAAACAGGAATTGGTGCAGCGCACTCAGGCCAAACAGGTGATCGTTGATGCGCGCGAGAAGATCTTTGAATCGCCACACAATATTGTTCTTGGCAATCCGCAGGGCGATGTGACGATTGTCGAATTCTTCGATTACAATTGCGGCTATTGCAAACGCGCCATGAAGGACATGGAAGAGATCATCGCCAGTGATCCCAATGTTCGTTTCGTGTTGAAGGAATTCCCCATTCTTGGCGAGGATTCCATCGCTGCCCATCGTGTCAGCACAGCATTTTCCAATCTGGCTCCCGAGAAATACGAGGAGTTCCACCTGGAACTGCTGGGCGGACGAGGCCGTGCAACGGAGGCCAGCGCCATCAAGCTTGCATTGAAGCTTGGCGTTGACGAAGCGGCATTGCGGGCGGCCATGAACGATGACATCGTCAACAACAGTTTTCGGGAAACCTATCAGTTGGCTGATGGTCTCGGCATTTCCGGAACACCATCCTACGTCGTCGGTGAAGAAGCGGTTTTCGGTGCTGTCGGGACGTTAACCCTGGCTGGCAAGATCGCCAATATGCGCGAATGCCAAAGCGCAACTTGCTGACGGGTGTGTTTACGCAGGAACACTGCTGGCTGAAATCATGATTCTTCGGGTGCTTCCCGAAGAATTGGCAATGCCAATCGACATTTTCGCATACCAGCGGTTCCTTAATCTTCCTGTGTTTTAATGCCCCGGAGCAACAGCTGGGGCTTTTCCTTGCCAACGATGCCGTCTATATGTCTGTCACTTCAATTCATCGGGTAACAAACCATGGCGCCAAAAGTGTTCATTCTGAATGGACCCAACCTGAATGCCCTCGGTAAAAGAGAGCCGGGCATCTATGGCGGCAAGACTTTGAAGGATATTGAGGCCGATTGCCAAACGTTGGCAGAAACGCACGGCTATGAAGTGGATTTCCGTCAAACAAACCATGAAGGCGTTCTGGTCGACTGGCTTCATGAGGCCGGAGACGCGGCTGTCGGCATTGCGCTCAATCCGGGTGCCTATGGCCATACGTCCATCGCTTTACAGGACGCCATAAGGGCAATCGGAGTCCCGGTGGTTGAACTGCATCTTTCAAACATTCATGCACGTGAAGCATTCAGACATGTATCAATGGTGGCACCGGTTGCTGCCGGCGTGATATGTGGTTTTGGAGCAAACAGCTATCAGCTTGCGCTGCGTGCATTATTCGACATCTGTGACAATTAAGAACACGTTCGTAAAGGACCCATCTCGATGGCAACAAGAAAAACCGGTATCGATCAAGATCTGGTGCGCGACCTCGCCAATATCCTGAATGAAACAGATCTCACCGAGATCGAAATCGAGCAGGATGATCTGCGTATTCGCGTTTCACGCGGCGGGTCACCTGTTGCATATCCCATGCAAGCCTATCCACAGGCCCCGGCACCAGCCGCCCCTGCGGTCACGGTTGGATCGGCATCAGCAGAAGTACCTGCCGATTCAGGTATGAACATGAAAAATGCGGTTACCTCCCCCATGGTGGGCACCGCCTATCTTTCACCGTCACCTGAATCCAATGCTTTTGTCGAGATTGGCCAGATGGTCGATGAGGGACAGGCCGTATTGATCATCGAGGCGATGAAGACAATGAACCAGATACCTGCGCCGCGCGCCGGCAAGGTCACGGCCATTCTCGTCACCGATTCTCAACCGGTCGAATTCGGTGAACCGCTTCTCATTATTGAATAGGCCAATTCATGCTGTCAAAGATACTTATAGCCAATCGCGGTGAAATCGCGCTGCGCGTGCTGCGTGCCTGCAAGGAACTGGGCATCAGCACTGTGGCTGTCCATTCGACTGCTGATGCAGATGCCATGCATGTGCGCCTTGCCGATGAAAGCGTATGCATTGGGCCGCCACCCTCGCGCGACAGCTATCTCAACATTCATCAGATCGTTGCAGCCTGCGAAATTACAGGTGCTGATGCCGTCCATCCCGGATATGGTTTTCTGTCTGAAAACGCCAAATTTGCCGAGATTCTGGAAGCCCACGCCATAACATTCATCGGACCGACAGCCGAACATATCCAGATCATGGGCGACAAGATCACCGCCAAGAAGACGGCGCTGGAACTGGGCATTCCGGTGGTGCCGGGATCACCCGGTGAAGTATCCGATGATCGCGTGGCGGCGCGTGTCGCCGGCGAGATCGGATATCCGGTTATCATCAAGGCAACAGCCGGTGGCGGTGGCCGCGGCATGAAGGTCGCCAATAATGAGTCCGAGCTTTCCGTTGCGCTTGCCACGGCCCGCACAGAGGCGGGTTCGGCATTTGGCAATGCTGCGGTCTATATCGAAAAATACCTCAGCAAGCCGCGCCACATAGAAATTCAGGTCATGGGCGATGGTGAAGGCAATGCCGTGCATCTTGGGGAACGCGACTGTTCCCTGCAGCGGCGCCACCAGAAGGTCTGGGAAGAAGCAAATTCCCCGGCATTGAACGACCAGCAGCGCGAAGATATCGGCATGGTCTGCGCCAATGCGATGAAAAAACTAAAGTATCGGGGCGCCGGTACCGTTGAATTCCTCTATGAAAACGGCGAATTCTATTTCATCGAAATGAACACCAGACTGCAGGTCGAACATCCGGTGACCGAGGCCATAACGGGCATCGATCTGGTGAATGAACAGATCCGCATTGCATCAGGCGGCGGGCTTTCAATGACCCAGGATGAGGTGCGCTTCAGCGGGCACGCCATCGAATGTCGGATCAATGCCGAAAATGCCCGTACATTCACACCGTCTCCAGGGCTGATTACCCACTACCATCCGCCCGGCGGTCTTGGTGTGCGTGTCGATTCCGGGGTGTATCAGGGCTATTCCATTCCGCCCTATTATGACAGTCTCATCGGCAAACTGATTGTTCATGGCAGAACACGCGTTGAATGCATGATGCGCCTGCGCAGGGCTTTGGATGAATTTGTCATCGATGGCATTGATACGACGATTCCGCTGTTCATCGACCTGCTCGACAATCAGGATATTGCCAATGGTGACTACGACATTCACTGGCTTGAAAAATATCTGGCGAAAAAATAGCATCTGACTGCCCTGAAGGCGTGCGAGACTGCAGGTTTCAGGGCGTCATTTTGTTCAATCGGCGACAGCCCGAATGTATCAAGGGCTGTTGAAACTGCGGAGAACAGGCATGCACCAGAGTGATGACCGGATGGAAATCACTCCACAGTTGCTTTTGAGGGCCTATAGCTGCGGCCTTTTCCCGATGGCCGATTCGGCCGATGATCCGGAAATCTTCTGGGTAGAACCGGAACATCGTGGCATCCTGCCACTGGACGCGTTTCACATTCCCAAAAGCCTTGCCAAGGTCTGTCGTCAGAACCGCTTTGACATACGGATCGATACGGCATTCAACGCCGTGGTGGATGGCTGCGCCGAACCGGCGCCCGGCAGGACCAAGACCTGGATCAACAGAACCATACGCGAACTCTACGGGCAATTGCATGAGATCGGCCATGCGCACAGTGTCGAGGCCTGGCGGGACGAGCAACTGGTCGGCGGCCTCTACGGTGTGACGCTCAAGGGTGCATTCTTTGGAGAAAGCATGTTCTCGCGTGAGCCGGATGCTTCCAAGGTCTGTCTGGTGGCCCTGGTCAAGCGTTTGCGTGAACGCGGCTTTGTGCTGCTCGACACACAATTTACCACCGAACACCTGAAACGCTTCGGGACCATCGACGTTTCAAAGGAAACCTATGAAGGCCTGCTGGACAAAGCCATGGGCGTTGATGCGGATTTTATAGAGAGCCCGACAAGGTCTTTTTGACCCTGCCGTTCCGGCGATTGAAAGCCAGACATGCTCTATTGTTCCGCTGGTGCCGGTACCGACGAATCCGAGCGGCATTCTTTCAGCCATACGTCATAGACCGCGTGGTCGACGGCATTGAGTCCCGGTGAATCCGCAAACATCCAACCGGTAAAGATGCGGCGAATTTTGCGATCCAGCGTTATCTCGTCAACTTCAACAAATGTCGTCGTTTTGGGCGCTTCGGTTTCATTGCGATTATAACAAACGCGCGGCGTAACCTGCAGCGCACCAAATTGTACGGTCTCGTCAATATAAACGTCAAAGGTAATGATACGGCCGGTAATCTTGTCGATACCGGAAAAAACAGCGACCGGGTTCGACCTGCGTGACTCCTCTGCAGGCTGCAGATCCAGTTTTTCCACCGCGTCCTGAGCCGTCGCTGCGCCGCACAGGATGCAAAGGACAATGGCAGACAGCCGACCGGCGGCAGCAAATTTGAGAATATTCTTGATCACATTACATATCCTGGTTGTACGGGACAATCAGGCACCAGGTGTCCAGGCATCATAGTCACCTGTTACCCGTGGTCTTTCAGACTCGGTGAGTATGGAGCCCTTCGGCCGGTAGGCGGCAGCCGTGCCTGTCATATTGGCCAGATGTGCCTTTTCCCACTCGCGCGGTTCATAGGCTTCATCGGCAGGCGACACATCCGTTCTATGGTGCATCCAGCCGTGCCAGCCGGGAGGAATGGCTGATGCTTCGGCCAGACCATTATAGATGACCCAGCGACGGGTACGCCCTTCGCTGTCCTGACCACCCTGATAATAGACATTGCCGGTCTCGTCTGTTCCCACTCTGGTGCCTTTGCGCCAGGTGTGAAACCGTGTCCCAGGTGTAGCTCCGTTCCACCAGGTGAATAACTGGATCAGGAAATTCTTCATGAATACCTCTTGCGACCTTAAGCATGACGATGCTTATCGCCTTATGCAGTGCCGGGACGGCGTTGTCCAGACTGACTTGCCAGTTGCCAATGCGAATATGCCAATTCAAAGGCACAACAATAAAGTTCCGGGTTCAAGGAATGTTTTTTTCCAGAACAAGTGCCGGCAGACCGGAACCGGCAACGCCACAATTGTCTGTGCGTCCCACTTCGTGAAATCCGGCCTTTTCATAGAATGCCAGAGCCTTGGCGTTGGTTTCTTCAACCTCCAGCCGGATGCTTTTGGCCTCTGCGAAACAGTTTTCGATTTCATCCAGCAACAGGGTCCCGACACCCTGTCCCTGTGACTGCGGCAGCACATACAATTGATGAAGGTCAACGACCTTGCCATCCCGGGTCGATGCGAAAGCCATGCCACTGATACCTTCTCCGGCATCAGCCAGTATGAATTCGCTGTCGGGCTGCGTCAGCTTCGGTTTCAAGGCATTCAGCGAATGCCAATCCTCATTGATTTCGCTGACCTTGTCGGCGCCGTAGATGGAATCGTAGGTGTCATGCCATGCATTGACCAGGAGCGCGCGGATTTCCTGCAGGTCCCGTTCGCTTGCTGTGCGTATCCACATAGTGCGCTCCTGCTACTCGATACCCAGCTTTTCCTTGATGATCGCATTGACGGCCTGGGGATTGGCTTTTCCCTGCGTCGCTTTCATCACCTGACCGACAAACCAGCCAACCATCGAGGGTTTCAGCCGGACCTGCTCAACCTTGTCGGCATTGGCGGCAATCACGGCATCAACAGCGGCTTCAATGGCACCGGTGTCGGTTACCTGTTTCATGCCACGCTCCTCGACCAGTTTTTTCGGGTCTCCGCCTTCGGTCCAGACGATTTCGAAAAGGTCCTTGGCGATCTTGCCCGATATGGTGCCTTCCTTGATCAGATCAACGATGGCGCCCAATTGGTCCGGTGATACCGGTGTTTCTTCGATTCCCTTGCCATCCTTGTTCAAAGCGCCAAGAAGATCGTTGATGACCCAGTTCGCTACGGTTTTGCCGTCGCGACCGCCTGCCACCTTTTCGAAATAGTCGGCAATGGCTTTTTCAGATACCAGAATGGAGGCGTCATAGACCGACAGACCCATCTCGGTCATCAGCCGGGCTTTCTTGTCATCCGGCAGTTCGGGTAATCCGGACGCCAGTTCAGCGACAAAGGCATCATCAAAAATCAGCGGCAAAAGATCAGGATCAGGGAAATAACGATAATCATGCGCATCTTCCTTGGATCGCATGGACCGGGTTTCACCCTTCACCGGATCAAACAGACGGGTTTCCTGATCGATCGAACCACCATCTTCCAGAATGGCAATCTGGCGACGGGCTTCGGATTCGATGGACTGTCCGACAAAGCGGATCGAGTTGACGTTCTTGATTTCGCAGCGCGTGCCGAAATCCTCTCCGACACGGCGAACCGAAACATTCACATCGGCGCGCATCGACCCTTCGTCCATATTGCCGTCGCAGGTTCCCAGATAGCGCAGGATGGTCCGCAGCTTGGTAACATAGGCCTTGGCTTCATCGGACGAACGCATATCAGGCTTGGAGACGATTTCCATCAGGGCCACGCCGGAACGGTTGAGATCGACATAACTCATCGACGGGTGCTGATCGTGCATCGATTTGCCGGCATCCTGCTCCAGATGCAAGCGCTCGATACCGATCTCGACATCGTCAAATTGCCCCTTGTTGTCAGGACCGACGGAAATGATGATTTTTCCCTCACCGACAATCGGATCCTTGAACTGGGAAATCTGGTAGCCCTGGGGCAAATCGGGATAGAAGTAGTTCTTGCGATCAAAGATCGACCGGTTGTGGATCTGGGCTTTCAGGCCAAGGCCCGTGCGCACAGCCTGTCGTACACATTCCTCATTGATGACCGGCAGCATGCCGGGCATGGCAGCATCAACCAGCGACACATTGTCATTGGGCGCATTGCCGAAGGTGGTGGAGGCGCCCGAGAACAATTTCGAATTCGAGGTGACCTGTGCATGTACCTCGAGGCCAATGATGACTTCCCAGTCCCCGGTTGCTCCCGGGATCAGTTTTTTGGGATCTGGCGTGCGTGTATCAATAAGGGTCATATCGGTTAAACTTGCCACTTGAATTGTCGGGAAATGTCTTGCGACAGCAGGTCAGTTACGAGTTAAAGGAATGGCCCGTCAGGTTCAAGCCTTTCTATCATGCAAACACTATGATTACCGCCGCAAGCGCCATGAGCACCCCCTGTAAATTGCGTGAAAAGCTTGACATGGATCAAGTCGCTGGCTTCGCATGCACCCTAGCATCCCTCCCGAAGAAGACATCTTTCGGAGGGCACCATGACATTTCCGCCATTCTATTCCCGCATCGCGCGCCATGCGGAACTGTTCGAGAAAATGACAGAGACATTGGGTGCCGGTGAACAATTGGCCGCCCTGCCCGGTGCTGGCGGTGTGCGCAAAAGAGCCGCAGACAGATGCCTCAGTTGCACAAAGGCAGAGCAATGCGCCTCGTGGCTGGAATTGCAGCCGGTGGCGCAAAGTGCCCCTGATTTCTGCCAGAATCACGACCTGTTTGCGCGGCTCAAAACTGCCAAAGCCGCAGGCTGAACCATTTTTGTAGATATGAAACCAGTCTGACGGTTGATCAATTCGGCTGCGTTTCAAAAGGACTCCCTATGGGAGAGTATCCCTCAACTTGCCCCGGTCGCAGTCGCGATTCGGGGCATTTTTTGTTCCAAAGCGCAAAGGCATCCGAGATTTCCGTGCGAGAGGCTATTTCGGGCACTTCCTCTATTCCCCACTCTATTCCCCAGCAACATTGCTTAAAATCCGGCGGCACTTGCCTTTGCCAGCATCCTGATTTTCATCATGGTCGGCGGCAGCATCTGGATCATGTTCGATCTGCATATGCGCATGGCGGGTCGACCAAGTATGTCAGAAGACGTCGCGACCTAGCCGTTGCCATGCGCGCTTCTGATCCAAGGTGAAATTCAGATATCACTCATGGTTTCAATCATTTACTGAGTTCCCTTCAAAAATTGAATCATCACCTGGCATTTTGCCTTGTCATGAAGGTGGATTTGAACATATTCGGGCAGGAGCTTTTCAAAGGAATGAAGGGATAGATGCCTATGCGCTCTCAACGCGATGCCAAGCAGATGTCAGACATCCAATTCGACAGGACGGTGCCGATATTCCGCATTTTCGATGAGCAGAAGGCGATGGAGTTCTATGTGGATTTTCTGGGCTTTGCGCTCGACTGGGAACATCGGTTCGAAGAGGATTCCCCGCTCTATGCGCAGGTCTCACGCGCCGGAATGATTCTGCATTTGAGCGAGCACCATGGCGACGCCAGCCCTGGATCAGCCGCTTTCATCACAATGCACAACATACGCGCCTTTCAACAGGAACTGCTGGACAGGCACTACGCCTATATGAAACCAGCCGTGGAAGAGCGACCCTGGGGGCTGGTGATGAATGTCACCGACCCGTTCAGCAATTGCCTGCGCTTTTGCCAGCAATCGACTGGTTAGGTTTTGGGTGGAACGCACCACCAATTCCCCATCAGAACCTGAAGGTGAGACCGGCGCTGGCCTGATGGGTGTCCGTGCTGCCGGAATAGGATCCGTTGTATTGAAAATGTGCGGAGAAATTCGCATTGAAGTCCACGGCCATGCCGGCGCCCAGCGACAGGCTGTTTCTTGCCTCGCCTGCACCTGGGGTGGTAAAATTCCCACTGCTGATGCCGGTGATGGCGGAGTTGACCAGGGCGTTGTCGTTACCGAAAGCATAGTCGTAGCGGATCTCCAGGGCGGGTTTGATCACCATGCCCGATTGCATCTCGTAGGCGGCTGATACCTGAATGCCCACGCCCGCCCAACTGCGGCTCCAGTCGGAAGCCGAGACGCTCTGATTCAATATTCCAGCGCCGGTTTCCGTATAGCCGCCCAGGTGCGCATTCACATGGTCAAAACGGACGATCGGCGCCAGGCGGAGATTGTTTTCCTGAGACAGGCCGATCCTGTCCGCGATGTCATAGGACGCAGCCAGCGAGACGGCGAATGTGTTTCCATCCGTATCCCCCTTGGCCAGAGCCGAGGGCGAACCGGTGATGGGAATGACCCGGGAAAGTTCGTAGTCGCCAAAGCCGTAGGTGAGCGCAGCCGAGGCAATCAGCGGACCCTTCTCAAAGACGCCATAGGCACCGATATGCCAGATGCCGATATCCGCAGAGGAAAGACCGCTGCCGACATTGGACTGGGTGTTGCCGAATGCAAAGCCCAATCGCATCAGACTGTCGTTTCCTGCCTCGAACGCGGCATCGCCTCCAAGAGCAAAGCCGCCGGTATCGGATTCATATCCGCTGACGGCGGCACCGGCATCAACATTGGTGCTGGATCCGAGCAGGCTTCCCCAGCCCGAATATCGTTGTGTGGCGCTGGCATTGCCGGACGTGCCATAGGCATGTTCTGCGCTTGCCGAAGTGTCGGACGGGTCAGGCAGGGCGCCCAGCATGGCCCGACGCTGCACGGTATCGGCAAACAGGCGCGCGGCATGGCCTGCTGCCTGCAGCGTATTGGGATAGATCGATTTGTCGGAGACGGCATCCGGTGACAGGAACACCTGGTGGGTGTCGGGCAGATCCGGAGCATTGGAGGCAAGTGTCTCGTTCCAGTCCGTTTCCAACAGCAATGCGGTGTCGCCATCTTCGTCCTCACCAATGGAAATCGCGCCGTCCGTTGCCTCGATGGCTGCCCTCAGATCCGCTTCCACGTCAGCCAGTGGATTGTCGTCCGGCCGGTCAGGCGCGCTGTTGTCGGATGCGCTGCCGGCACCCGTATAGCCGATCACCACATTGTCAGCGTTGTAGGTTGCCAGCACATTCACATCGGGCAGATTGTCATAAATATTGGAAAATGTGCCGCTGACGCTGTCCGCATTGATGATTGTGTAGTTCTGAGAACCGGGGTAACCGGCTGGATAGCCAATTCCATTGACCACCAGCGCCCCGGAAAGATTGGCGACGCCCGTCACATTGACGGTGTCCGAAGTACCCGCGCTGGTGATATCCACGGCGAGAACACCGGAAGCACCAAGTGTCAAGTCATTGGCAATTCCAAAGGTTCCGATGGCGCCATCACCGCCAGGCGAAAAAATGCCGTTGTTCAACAGCGTGCTGATTGAACCATTGCCCCTCAATGTTCCATTGCCGGACGTTGTTACCTCCAACCCGGTAAGGTTTGAATTGACGATCAGTACGCCGCGCGCAACGCTGACTGGCAAAAGGGACAATGCCGTGTCGCCTCCCGTCAGTTCCCAGTGCGTGTAGGTGTTCAATACGATCTGTTCGAAATCGACATATTGGGTATCAATCAATGTGTGATCGAACGTGCCTTCGTCCGGAAACAGGTCGTCATCCAGTTCCGGCAAGGGGATATCGCCGCCCAGTACCAATGTGTCGGTGCCAAGGCCTGCTTCGACCCGGCCCATGACAATACCCTCTGGTCCCAGTTCAAATATGTCGTCCGTCGCACCATAGGTCAGTGCCACGTCTCCACTGGACATGATGGTGCCATCATTGGCAAAATTGCCCACAGTTCCGGACGCCAGAATGATGCCGTCGTCCCCACCATGAATAATGCCGTAATTGCGCACGGCGCGGCTCCCCTCACCGGTTGCAACCAAGCTATCAAAATTGTCAATTGTGCCGGCGAAAATCCCGCCATCCGGGGCGGCTGTACCCAGCACGTCACTGGAGATCGTCAGCGCCGTATCAGAACTCAACTGCAGGGCGTCGGAATACATGCCCGACGTGGTGATGGACAGGTTGGAAAGCGCGAGATTGCTGATGGAGGCAGGCAGCGTCGGGGTGCCTTCAACGGAAAGACCGAGGCCATTGCCCAGAACAAGGCCGGGCGCAAGGCGACCGCTGGTGGTGATGGTCGTATGATCTCCAGTCGTTGTTGCGATGAAATCGACATTGTCTGTACCAACAGGATCCAGCAGAAAACCAATTGCAAAATCGCCCTGCGTATCGATCGTGACATTGTCGAAAAACGTAGTCATGCTGGTCGTGTTGCTGTCTCCTACAAAACCGGTGACGTTGCCAAGGGACAGACCGAAGGACAATGCGCCCTGCGTGTCGATGTCGATCTGGTTCAAGACGGTTGTGGAAGTCAATTGGGTTGCGCTGCCGCTCGAAATGTTCAGTTGCATGCCAAAAGCATAGGTCCCCGCAGTCGATATGGTATGGTTTTCCAGCGACAGAGTGAAATCGCTGTTGGTGACGTCATCGCCAAAACCATGGACGATCATACCGGGCGCGTTGGCACCTAATGTCGTGATATTTGTATTGTCACCGCTCATCGCCATCGACATGACGTCTACGCCGGCGCCATAGCCGGTGGCAATGTCGGTTGCGCCAATCAGCAGCCCAGGCGACGAGTTGCCTTCCGTATTCAGGGTGACGTCATCCCAAGACAATACGGTCGTGCTGCCTGCTGGTGTGCCGGAGGGCGTTTCAGGAAAAAGTCTGAGGAACGCGGCAGCAGAATTGTCACCGTCTGTCGACAGATCCACAGTTTTCATCTCAACTGACCGCACGCTGCTGACCAAATTTACGGCGCCCAATTCCAGTGCGGTCGATCGCACACCCATGGTTGATAGGGTTGAATCCTCTATCGTTGAAGAGAAAGCCGAGTCTGCGCCAAGAGACCCCTCCAAAAGCCCTCTTGAATCGTCTCCGACCGTAGAGATTTCAACGCCCGTCAGCGTGATAGTCATCGCTGAACCGTCTCCCAATCCGTCCACAAGTAATCCCGAACTGCGGTCGCCGCCGGTCGTGATGGTCGAATTCAGAAGTGTAACAGTGCGGTTTGCTGCGTCAGCGCTGCCGACACTGCTATCGAGAAAAATGCCGGGCGAATCGGAGCCGGTTGTAACCACGGAACTCTCTGCCAGAAAAACGCTATGTCCATAGTTCTCGCCATTCATGCGCTGGTGAACGGCGGACGAACCATCGCCATTCGTCGTCAAGGCAACATCGATGGCGGCGAGGTTATTGATGCTCCCCGAACCCATTCGGGTCGCCAGAACGGGCGCATTTTCACCCGTTGTCAATGCCGACAGGCTTTCCAGCAAGACCAGCATGTCCGAACTTTCCGCAAAACAGAAATTCATTCCAGTCGACCAATTGCCCAATGTGGCAAAACTGGAATTGGTGGACGAAAAGGAAAGGCTCGACTGGCCACCGCCCAGCACATTGAACAGCGGTGAGAAATCGCCCTGGGTCTGGAACCCGGGTTCGGTGACAACGTCCGGCGCATCATTGATATCAAAGGCAAATGTGGAATTGCCCGAATCCAGAATATTCACACCGGGCGCGTAATTGCCAATGGTTCGGATGACGGGACGATCGGCGGGACGCCCATTGGATTCCAGAAGAAAGGCGCCGGACCCTCCAAGTGCAACATCGATCCCGGCGGACTGATTGCCACTGGTATCAATGCCTGCTTCACTGAAGCCAACAGCGTGATGGCCACCACCGAGTTGAAGCGCGGCAGATCCTGTTCCTGTCGTCGAAATTCTGCCGTCACTCTCCAGATTGATTTCCGTCGCGTTTCCAGACCCTGCAACACGGAAACCCGGATTTTGATTGCCGCTGGTGACAATCGAGCCGCCATTGCGCACATTCAGCTGCACTGCGCTGCCGGATGGATGACCAATCGCCGCCACACCATTGCTGTCTGATGTGACAAGAATGCCGTCAACTGTTTCGGTGATGGCAATGCCGGCGTTCAACAGGCTGCCGATAATGGGTGCCGGTGCGTCAGGCAAGGCGTCGGAATTTTGATAGGCAATAATAGTCGCAGCCGCAAAGTCCGAGAGTTGGGCTTTTTTAACCGTTGCGGCATCATCAATCGCGTCAATCGAGGTCAGCAGACCGGCAGCCGGATCGGGAGGCGTTGTCGTGACGGATGAATCGGCGTGCGCAGCAATGGACAGGAGACCGGCGGTGACGACCGCGCCCGGAAGGATGCGAATGTAGGCCATATCAAGCACGATTGAACTGCTTGTTGACGCCAGATGGCGATGCAGCTCCCGCAGACTGCGGATTGATCGCCCCCATAACGCCCGGCCGGTTCTTTGGGCAGGCAACAGGTGTCTGTTGAAGGAGGACTGAAGGCTGGTGCGCGCGGGCAAAATGGAATGAACACGGACGAAAAGACTGGAATCCCGAAACGTCATTGAATACCCCCGCGACAAAAAATCCTGGTGTTATCGAAGGACCCGGCCTTTTCACGCAGCGCAAACGACCGTAATCCATCCTCACCGCTGACCAGAATAGGATGCCATTTGCTGACTCTGTCAAAGCCAATTTGTCGGGTTTTCCGGATTGAAAAATGGATGGGCTGACCGGAAAATGATCGCAGTTATGACAAATGTAATGTTTTCATTGGCATTTTGATCACTTGCGCCATGCGCGAACTCACAAAAATCATGAAATATTTTTCATTTTGAAAAAATGGGATGAGATGGCCTCAGGCCCGTATTTCCCGAAGTTTCACATATATCGGAAGAAATTCCGCCGATACGAATCACCAGGAATGCACAGGTCTGTCCGCGCTGGTTCATAACAGGAAGGAAGATGGAGCTCCTGCTCTTGCGCGGGCTTTCAAAAGCCCTCATCGATTTTCACAGGTTGGGCGGGCTTTGCCTCCGGCAAAAAGAGGTTGAGCATGGCCTGCACGGACATCGGGATAAAGCAGAAGGCCGGCGCAATCTTGAAGATTGTATCCGGGATCTGGAAAACCGGTGTTTTCAAAGCCAAGAATTCCCAGACGTTTCCTATCTGCACCAAAACGTAGACCGACAGGATGATCACCGAGACGTTGATGATTTTCTCACACAGGCGTTGCAAAGGCTTAGCCATGATGTCCACAAGCGCCGTCACCACGATATGACGGCGCTTGCGAAACAGCACGAAAGACATGAGGAAAACGATCCAGGTGATCGTCAACCGCGTCAACTCGGATGAACCCAGAATGCCCCTTCCGAAGAAGTAGCGCATGATGACCTCTGACAGAACTCCAAGCACTAGGCAAAGCAAAAGCAATTGCGAAATGCGCAGGTAGATTTTGCTGATCAAGGCGAGGAAACTGTCAAGCCGGTCCATGTGTCACTTCTCCGGAGGAAAGCTACTGCAGAGCCTGAATGCTGTCGTAGAGGCCAGCGCCCCAGAGACCATCAGTTTCCTGCTCGTGCGCTGCAGCCTTCAACTTTGCAGCAAAGGGTGCGCGATCAACTTCCAGAATGGTGGCCCCATCCGCTTCCAGCTTGCTGGCAACGGTCTTGGCAACCTCGCTTACCAATTCGGCCGAATAGTCCGCTGCGTCAGCGGCAGCCTGCAGCAATAGTTCCTGATCCGCCGCATCCAGTTTTGCAAAGCGCGCGCCATTCATCGACACTGTGATGGAATCGTAGACATGTTCGGTCAGCGAAACATAGGGAGCGGCCAGATGAAATTTTTGGCTTAGAATGGAATCATATGGGGTTTCCATTGCGTCGGTCAGTCCGGTTTTCAATGCCTGGAAACTCTCACCCCATGGCACTTGCGTCGGGTTCGCGCCAAGGGTCGACCAGGTTTTGATAAATGACGGAATGCCGGGAACACGGAATTTAAGCCCGGCAAGGTCTTCCGGTGTGTTGATCGGCCTGGTGGATACCACCATGCGCGGCAGCTTGCTCCAGTTTCCTGCAAGCATCTTTACACCGGACGTCTCATTGAGTTCATCCTGCATCGCCTTTTGCAGATCCGAAGCCAGAAATGTCTGGAAATGCGCATTGTCGCGGAATGTGAAACCCCATGAGACGACGTTGAAATCATCGACGAAGTTGCCATAGTTGGACATTGATTCCACAACGAAATCCAGAACGCCGGCGCGCATTTGCTGGATGGCCTTTGCACCAGAGCCAAGCTGTCCGGCCGGGAACACCTGAATGTCGATATCACCCTTGGAAAGTTCGCGCACCTTGTCAGAGAAATAGGTTGCCGCAAGACATGTTGTCGATGTTTCAGCCGACGGACACGCCAGACGATAGCTGGCAGCCTGGGCGACGGTCATTGACATCAGCAAGGCTGCTGCGGTGATCGTTACGCGTTGGGTTTTCATTTTCATAGTAACCTCCCTTTTGAAGCTTCGGTTTTTCAGTTGCATCTATCGTCCCTGCAAAAAATATTCGCCTGGAAAAAGAATGAGTTGCGGCACATAGGTGATCAGAATCAACACGGCCAGAATGGGGATCAGAAACGGCAGGATGGCTTTCGCGGTCTCGACAAAACGGACCTCGGCGATCTCGGTGACAATATAGAGGCACCAGCCGAGCGGCGGCGTGATCAGACCGACGGTCAGGTTCAAGACGACAACGACACCCAGATGAACGGGATCAACGCCAAGTGACGTCCCCATTCCCACCAGAGTGGGAGTGAAGATGACGAGGATCGACGTCAGGCTCATGAATGTACCAAGGATCAAAAGGATCACATTGACGGCCAGAAGAAATGCAATATGACCATAACCGGATTCAGCAAAGAAGGCGGCCATCGCCTGCGGCAGTTGCTCTGTCGTGATAAGCCAGCCAAACAGCGATGACATCCCCAGAATGAACATGATCTGTGTTGTGGTGATCAAGGCTTCTTCAAGCATGGATCCCAGACTCGACCAGGTCAGGTCGCCATAGAGCGCCGAGACAATGCAGGCATAGGCAATCGCAATCACGCCTGCTTCTGTCGGGGTCACAACACCAAAGACCAATCCGGCAATGATGACGAATGGCGTCGCAAGCGGCGGCGCATTGACGAGCAAGCTGCGCGCAATCTGGGCTGGCCTGGCCCGAGGCGCGGGCTCGACGCCCTCGCCCCTGGCTGCAAAATAGACGTAAATCATCATGAACAGGCCCAGCAGGAGCCCGGGAATCAAGCCACCAAGGAAAAGCGCCGGGATCGATACGTCGGACATTGAGCCATAGAGAACCATCAGGATGGACGGCGGAATGATCGGCCCGATGCAGCTGGAAGCAGCCGTGACCGCAGCGCTGAAGGCCGGTGTATAGCCGGCATTGATCATCGCCTTGATCTCTATGCGTCCCAAACCTGCGGCATCTGCGACAGCTGACCCGGATATTCCTGCAAACAGCAGACTCGACAGAATGTTCACATGCGCCATGCCGCCGCGGATATGACCGACCAGCAAAGAGGCGAAATGAAATATGCGTATGGTGATGCCGCCGACATTCATGATCTCGCCCGCCAGGACAAAAAACGGAATCGCCAGAAGGGTTCCGCCCCCCAGGCTTTCAACCATCGAGAAAATGAAAATTGCCGGCGATACGTCCCCGAGCAGAATATAGATGATGGACGCAAATCCCATTGCCAGCGCCACAGGCGTGCCAATCGCCATGAAAAATGCAAAGGAAACGAGCAGCGCGCCAAAAGCCATGTCAGGATCCCAAATAGGCGTTTTCAGCCAGCAGCCGGTTTTGCAGACTGGTCACATCGATGCGGCGAATCTCGCCCTGCCTGTCATCTGCCGCCATGGCGGCGCCAATCCCTGCTGCGTGTCCCATGGCCATGGCTGTGGGCATGACCCTGAGCGCTGCAAAGGCCTCATGCGTGGCAGAGATACCGCGACCGGCCACCAGCACATTGCGCAGCCCCGCAGGAATAAGCGCCCGGAAGGGAATATTATAGTGGTGATCCTCGTCAAATTCGATGAATGTGATGTCGGTCCCGTTCGGCTTGTGCACATCAATTGGATAGGCACCTGCCGCGACCGTATCGGCAAATCGTACGCCGCTGGTGATATCCTGGCGCGTGATCACATAGTCACCGCGCACGCGGCGCGTATCGCGAATGCCAATTTGTGGCGCAAAGGCAGTCAGGCGTGCCGCCGCACAGCCGGGCAGATTCCGGATGAGAAAACGCGCAATATCCAGTGCCTGACGCCTGCCCTCGATCTCGCCGGAACTGACGGAGAAAGGATCGTCCGGATCGACAACCACGCGTGAGATATTGAACCAGGCAGAATCACTGCCGGGAACGCGTGAATAGTGCAGTGCGGCTCGCGGCAGCACGCCTTCTTCCAATCCTTGAGAAACAATGCGGTCACGATCCGCGCGCGACAGGTTTTCCAGCGCATCAAAAGCCACCGGCGCCATGGCGAACATCATGGTGCCGGGCTGCAATGCCTGCCCCTGCTCAAGAGCAAGAAAGGATCCGCCGGCCAGAGTGATCAGATTCATATCGCCGGACGCATCAACAAATGTATTGGCTCGCAGGACCAGATGTGTCCCTGCACACCAGACGCTGACTGCCGCAACACGCTCATCGGCCATTTCAGTCGCAATGGTGACGGATTTGAAGAGGATCTGAACACCGGCCTCAAGCAGCATCTGGTCAAGCACGACCTTGAGAATTTCGGCGTGATATTCGATGCGGTTCATCACATGGCCGGTGGACATGACGAAAGTGCCAAGGTCATTGCAACCGCCCTCTTCGCGCAAACGCGCCACGATCTCGGCTGCCACGCCTTCAACAACCGTGCGGCCCGAACGGGTTTGCCAACCGACGAACTGGCCGACCATACCAGCCGTAGCGGCGCCGCCGAGGAAAGCATTCTGTTCGATCAATAGGACGCGAGCACCGGCGCGCGCCGCAGACAGCGCCGCAGCACAGCCCGACATTCCACCGCCAACGACAATGACGTCACAGGATTTTTCGATTGTCTGTATGGATTTGATCTGTGCGCCGGCGTCCGACATCGCCCACTCCCCTGGACACAAGTAGCGCGTTTTTATTTGAACCGGGAGCGCAAGACCATTAACATCTGCTATCGTCTCTTTAACATATGGTTAAACCTCATGATCTCTATCCGACAGGTGGAAGTGATCCGCGCTGTACTTCTGGCGCGTTCCGTTTCCGGAGCGGCGCAGTTGCTCAATGTCTCAGCCGCGGCTGTCAGCCGAATGTTGCGCCACACCGAGACCCATATCGGCTTTGCCCTGTTCTCCCGCACGTCGAAAGGATTTGTTCCCACGCCCGAAGCCAATGCCCTGATGGAAGACCTGGAATCCGTCCATTCGGGGCTCAGCAGAATTCAGGCCCGTCTGTCGCAGCGCGAGCGGAAAGATGTATCGTTGCGGTTTGGCACATCACCCGGTCTCGGACTCAGTCTGGTACCCAAATCACTTGCAGAAATGCAGCGACGCGTGCCTCAATTCCACTTTGAACTGGCTGTCGTGCATATCAAGGAGATCCTCCCCCAGCTTGAATTTCGCCACCTGGATTTTGCGCTCACGATCTATGACATTGACGACCCCCGATTGAGCACCCGCAGGCTGGCCGAGGCTCCTCTGGTGTGTCTCATGTCAGAGAACCACCCGTTGAGTGGCCGTAAAGAGGTCACATTGGAGGACATTGCTGCCCATCCGCTTGTGGGCTACGATCCCCTGTCTTTTCAACAACAGCTTATTGATGAATTGTTCCAGAACCGCGGATTGAAGCCGCAGTACCGAGCCCGCTGTCGCCTGATGAACTCGGCATGCGCTCTGGTCCAGGAAAACCTCGGTCTGACGCTTCTGGACCAATTCACGATTTACAGTCGCCTGCCCGCCGGCACCACAATGGCCCGTCTGGATCTGGACTACCGTTTCCCCCTGAACGTCATCACAATGAAAGATGCACCACCGTCGCGCGATGCGGAACGCTATTTTGCCGAAGTGGAACGGGTGATCAATATGGGACCCGTCGCAGAGCAACTGTAAGTCTGACTGGACGCACCAGTGGGCATGCCATCGGACGCCGACAAAACCGGATTTGGTGACGCAGGGCGCGCCAAACAGCACACAGCGCTGAACCATTCTGACCAGAATGTCTTGGGATTGGATCGAACCTAAGTTCAAAATGGTGCGGTCGAGAAGACTCGAACTTCCACGGGAGTTACCCCACAGCGACCTCAACGCTGCGCGTCTACCAATTCCGCCACGACCGCACGCAGTAGAAGCCGTTACCGGCGAGCGGCATGTACCAAATCGCCATCGCAGGCACAAGGGCTTATAATGCTTTTTTGTCCTTCTTTATCAAGACTTCGCTCAAGGACAGCGGCGGCATGCCTAGCTTGATGCTTGCACCGGCGTTCTGCATAAGCCACATAGGCTTTGAAGCAACGGGTCAAGAGCACGAACAATGCAACGAGACGAGATCGAAAGCGGCTTTTTTTCAGCAGCAGGCTCTGCGCCCGTGCGGTGGCAAGTTGCCGAAGGCCGGGTTGATTACCTTGAAGCCGTCGCCTTCATGGAAGCGCGCGTGGCGGCCATTCGCGGTGGCACGGAAGACGAACTTGTCTGGCTGGTGGAACATCCACCGCTCTATACGGCAGGCACCAGCGCAAACCAGCAGGACCTTCTGACACCGGAAAGGTTTCCGGTCTACAAGACAGGCCGCGGCGGCGAATATACCTATCACGGTCCGGGTCAGCGGGTGGCCTATGTCATGCTCGACCTGAAACGGCGGCGGTGTGACGTGCGCGCCTTCGTCTCCTCCCTCGAGGCATGGATCATCGCAACATTGGCCGAGATGAACGTCAGGGGCGAGCGCCGCGAGGACCGGGTCGGCGTCTGGGTGGTGCGGCCGGAGCGCCCGCCCCTGCCCGACGGATCACCCGCCGAAGACAAGATTGCGGCAATCGGCATCCGGTTGCGGCGATGGGTGAGCTTTCACGGCATATCGATCAATGTCGAACCCGATCTCGATCATTTCACCGGGATCATTCCCTGCGGCGTGACTGCCCATGGCGTCACCAGTCTTGTTGATCTCGGTTTGCCGGTCAGCATGGAAGATACGGACCTGGCGCTGCGTTCAGCATTCGAACAGGTTTTCGGGCCCACTGTTGTCCGTGAAACGCTTGTCTTATGATTTTCCCAGTTCTTGTGAAAGATTAAGAGATACTGGTCGGCACTAT
>TARA_R110002126_G_scaffold291762_1_pt1 | contig 33487 bp, 19 predicted proteins | sample TARA_R110002126 | Tara Oceans TARA_R110002126 (sample SAMEA4397536) | marine metagenome | biome: Polar Biome; feature: [DCM] deep chlorophyll maximum layer (ENVO:01000326); material: water (ENVO:00002006), including particulate matter (ENVO:01000060) such as... | depth 30 m | reverse complement strand
TAGCGGGAACTGGACTCGAACCAGTGACCTTCGGGTTATGAGCTCGAAGAAAACCCCATTTTTCATCCTTTTTAGCTATATTTTGATTAAATTGTGTACAAAAATGCGTACTCTGATTTGTATATTTAAACTTTTACCATAAAGTAAAATGAAAATTTATCGATTGTAAAATTGCAAAAATAGCTAAGAATGATTTTTTTTTAGGATACATCATTTAACTACATCTGATTCTAGCCCCCCAAAATCTTTGTCTGAAATTGCTCTTAATTCTTCTAAGGTTTTTGTGTTTCCGTAAGAAATTTTTAGACCAACCAGTTCTTCTTTTAGTTTTTTAATGAGCGAAATATATTTTTTTGAGTTGATTAAATTATTCAATTCTGATGGATCTTTCTTTAAATCATACAATTCCCAAACATCAACATCATAGTAAAAATGAATTAATTTATATCTTTCAGTTCTTATACCATAATGTGGTTGCACATGATGCCATAATGGATATTCGTAATAATGATAATACATAGATTGTCGCCAATCTGAATTAATTTCGCCTTTTAATTGTTGGTAAAAACTTTTTCCTTGTATTTCTTTAGGGATGTTTACACCAGCTAAGTCTAAAATTATTGGTGCAATGTCTATATTCGAAATCACATCACTTACAACTGTTTTTGGTTTTATTTTTTTTGGATAACGAATTACAAATGGCATGCGCATAGATTCTTCATACATAAATCGTTTATCAAACCAACCATGTTCTCCCAGAAAAAAACCTTGATCAGAAGCATATATAATTATGGTGTTTTCTTCTAAATTTTTTTCTTTTAAATAGTTTAAAACACGACCAATATTGTCATCTACAGATTTTATGGTTGCCAAATAGTCCTTAATATATCTTTGATATTTTAATTCTTTTAATTCTTTTTCAGAAAGATTTTCTCCAACTTTTACAAGTTGATTTGGTTTATTTCCATAATCTAGCCATTTTCTCAATGCTTTTTCAGAAAGCGTATCTGGTTTATTTAGTTTTAAATCTCTTCTGTTTAAGAAATCCATTGTCATATGTGTATCTCCTGCTGTTTTTTCTCGTCCTTTATAATCATCATAAAAAGTAGCTGGAATGGGTAGATCTTTATTTTTCCAAGAATCTTTATATTTTGTGTCTGGAGCCCACTCTCTATGTGGTGCTTTATATTGTAACAATAAAGTAAATGGTTTTTCAGTATCTCTTTTAGATAACCAATCTAAAGCTGAATTTGTAGTAATATTTGTTGCATACCCTTCTTCTTTAACTTTTTCTCCATTTTCACTATAAGTAGGGTTCCAATAAACCCCTTGTTCTCCATGATCTATATGATATTTGTAATAATCAAACCCTGTAGGTTCAGATGCTAAATGCCATTTGCCAACTAAAGCAGTTTCATAACCTGCTTCTTGTAAAGCTTTAGGATACGTCCATTGCGAACTATTAAAGTAACCTCCTTTATAATTTTTATAATATTTATTAATATGGCTATACTTACCTGTTATTATAGAAGCTCTACTAGGGCCGCAGATTGCATTTGTACTAAAGGCATTTGTTAAAATAGCGCCTTCGTTTGCAATTTTATCTATATTCGGTGTTTCTGCAATTCCTTTAAATCGATCATTATAAGCTGTTATTGCATTTGTGGCGTGATCATCAGATAGAATAAAAACAATATTGGGTTTTTTTGTTTTTTCAGAAATCATTTCAGACTTCTTACAACAAATAAAAAGTAAAAGTAAGATGACAAGTATTCGTTTCATAAAATATGGCTTTTATTCTGCACAAATTTAATTTTTAACTTATTACATTCGGTTTATTATCCGTGCAAAATTATCTCTTATCTAACCACTTCAACAAAAATTGATATTGTAGTTATTTTTCGTTTTTTTCAATAAATAAAGTGGCTTGACCATATTTTTATAGTGTTTGACCTAATTGAAAACCTTAAAAAACAATCTACAGTTTAATATTGAAGTATCAATATAATCCATTTTAAATAAAGAAAAATGAAACTTACAAAATTTGAAGGAAATCCTATTTTAAGTCCAAATAAAGAAAACGATTGGGAAAATCTTGTGGTATGTAATCCAGGAGTATATTATGACAAAGGAAAATTTTATATGTTATACAGAGCAGCTGGAGATGATGTTGGACATGTAATTAGATTTGGTTTAGCTGTAAGTAATGATGGTTATAAGTTTGAAAGAGTTTCTGATAAACCTGTTTTAAGCCCAAGTAAAGAAGGGCCAGATATGGGGTGCGTAGAAGATGCCAGAATCATAAAGTTTGATGACTATTACTATGTTACATACGCTTATAGACCATTTCCTCCCGGACAATATTGGAAATTTAGACATGATGAAGTATTAACATCAGATCATGGAGATCATGCACCGCATTTTATCAAAAAAAATATGGCAAATTCTGCTTTAGCAATGACTAAGGATTTTAAAGAATGGATAAAATTAGGAAGAATTACAGATTCTAATTTAGATGATAGAGATGTTATTTTGTTTCCCGAAAAAATCAATGGAAAATTCGCAATGCTTCATCGTCCAAAAGAATGGATTGGAGAAAAGTATGGAGTAGAAAACCCAGCAGTTTGGATTCGTTTTAGTGACGACATGTTAGTTTGGAATGAACCAAGTACCATAATTATTGGCGGAATTAACGGTGGTTGGGAAGAAAAAGTGGGTGGAAGTACGCCCCCTTTAAGAACTGATAAAGGTTGGCTAGTGTTATATCATGGTGTAGAAAATGGTGGTTTAGGCTATTACAGAGTGGGTTGTGTACTATTAGACTTAGAAGATCCAACGAAAGTAATTGGAAGAACAAAAGATTATATAATGGAACCAGAATTTGATTATGAAATTGAGGGTTATTATAAAGGCTGTGTTTTTCCTACAGGAAATATGATTATAGATGATAAGCTTTACGTTTATTATGGAGGTGCAGATAAATATATAGGATTGGCAACTTGTAATGTAAACGAATTGATAGATTTTACATTAAGTGCTGAACAAAACCAATTATAAACCCTTATGGAATCGACTAATTTTTTAACAAACGGACCAGATTGGGTAAACGGCCTTTCTTGGGCAGACATTATAATTATTGTTTTATACTTCTTATTTATTGTTTATTTAGGAATAAAATACAGTAAAAGTGGTGATGAAAAATCGTACTTTTTAGCAGGTAGAGGAATTGGGTGGCCAGTAATTGGTTTCTCTCTTTTCGCCGCAAGTATTTCTAGCTCTACACTTATTGGGCAGGCAGGAGATGCATACAGTACAGGAATTGCCGTTTTTAATTACAACTTAATATCTGTTTTAGTAATGGTGTTTTTTGCGTGGTTTATTCTACCATTTTATATCAAATCTAAAATATTTACGATTCCAGAATTTCTTGAAAAAAGATTTTCTGCAGCATCACGATATTATTTTTCTGCCATTACCATTATTGTTAATATTTTTCTAGATGCTGCAGGCTCTTTGTATGCAGCAGCTATGGTTATGAAAATTGTTTTTCCTGAAACTTCCATTTTAACATTATCAATAGTATTTGCTATTGTTGTTGCGGCTTATACAATTCCTGGCGGACTTTCTGCCGCAATTCGTGTAGATTTAATGCAAGGAATTTTCTTGTTAGTTGGTTCTATTATTTTAACTTTTTATGCATCCTACAATGGAGGTGCAGATTACGTGAGAGAATTATTTTTAGAAGGCGATGTGCTGCTGAAGTTAGTAAGGCCAAATGACGATCCATCTGTTCCATGGTTAGGAATGGTTCTTGGAATACCAATTCTTGGGTTGTTTTTCTGGGGAAATAATCAACAATTAGTACAAAGAGTTTTAACTGCAAAATCTATTGATGAAGGTAGAAAAGGAGTTTTATTAGTTGGTTTTTTAACGGTATTAACATTATTTTTAATTATTATTCCTGGTGTTATGTCTATTGATATGTTTCCATGTTTACCAAAAGCAGATATGGTGTATCCCAATCTAATTATGAAACTTTTACCTAATGTTTTAGTCGGGTTTATGATGGCAGCAATGGTAGCAGCACTAACCTCTTCTTTAAGTGGGTTATTGAATTCTGTTGCAACCTTATTTACAATGGATTTTTACAGTAAAATTAAACCAGAAAGCACCTCAAAACAAAAAGTAAGAGTTGGTAAAATGGCTTCTATTACTGTTTTAATTATCGCTGTAATGTGGGCACCACAAATTGGAAAACAATTCGGAACTTTATTAAAATACTATCAAGAAATGCTTTCTATGATGGCGCCGCCAATTGTAGCCGCTTTTATTTTAGGGATTTTTTGGAAAAGAACAAATGCAACAGGTGCCTTTGTTGGTTTAATGGCAGGGTTACTTTTAGGGATTATTAATGTTGTATCTACAGTAAAAACAGGAAGTTCAATCTTTGGTAATATGCACTTCTTACTAACTGTTCCTTTTTACTTTGCTTGGAGTTGTTTGGTAATGATTGTAGTGAGTTTAGCAACCAAAAAACCACCGTTAATAAAAACAGATCAATTAACGTTCTCTATGGCAGAATTTAAAAGCGAAACATTGTCTTTAAAGTCAGTTCCACTGCAAAAAAATTATCGCTTCTGGTCTTATCTTTTAATCGCATTTTGTTTCATTATTTTATTCATCTTTTGGTAAAAAAACATATTATGATAACAGTAAATAGCATTAAATTTTATTTTATAATAATTGTTTTTACAGTGCTTACTTTCTCTTGCAGCAAAAAAGAAGAAGTGGTAAAAAAGCCAAACTTTTTGTTTGTTCTTGTAGATGATCAACCTTTTGATGCTTTAGAATCTAGTGGAAGATATCCTTTTTTGAAAACGCCAAACATGCAACGTCTACAAGATGAGGGAGCAATATTTAATAATTATTATGTAACACAATCTATTTGCTCACCATCAAGAGCAAGTTTTTTAACAGGTACTTATCCACATATTCATGGTGTAAATCAGAATAATAAACATGTAGATCCAGATTGGGAAAATTACAAACCTTATAATTCTCATTTACAAAAAGCGGGGTATGAAACAGCGCATGTTGGTAAAATACATATGGCACACCTAGAAGGTAAAAAACACATTCGTCCTGGTTTTGATTACTGGTTTAGTTTTATAGGTCAGGGAGAATATTTTAATCCAATGGTAAATGATAATGGAAAAGAATATCAAGAAAAAGGATATATGACAGACATTTTAACTGATAAAGCAATTGGTTGGTTAAAAGAAAAAAGAGATCCAAATAAACCGTTTAGTTTAAATTTATGGCACAAAGCAGTGCATGAAAACCACTCTCCTGCTCCAAGACATAAAGATATCTATGCAAATGATATATTACCTGTTCCTCCATACAATACACATTTAGAAAATTTTAAAGGAAAACCAGAGTGGCAAAGAATAAAAGCTTGGGATTCTAAATGGAAAGAGTATGTAAAATCAGATACAATTACTCCAAAAAAATGGCCAATTAAAGGAGATAAATTTAAAACACTTTTAGAATGTTTAGCTGCAGTTGATGAATCTTTAGGACAAGTTTTGGCTTATTTAGAAAAAACAGGAGAACTAGATAATACCGTAATTATTTACAGTAGCGATAATGGCTATTTTATGGGAGAACATGGTTATTGGGATAAAAGAATTGCTTACGAAAGTTCAATGAAAATACCTATGTTAATTCGTTATCCAAAGAAAATAAAGCCAGGAACAGTCATCAATAAAAATGCTTTAAATATAGATTTAGCGCCAACAATTTTAGAAATAGCAGGTGTTGAAGCTCCAAAATATATGCAAGGAGAATCTATGGTAAAATTATTTGATGATAAAAAAGATGATAATTGGCGAGAATCTTTTATGTTCGAGTATTATGTTGATGATGCATATCCTTATGCTGGGCCAAATATGCTAGCAATAAAGTCTGATAAATATAAATTAGTAGATGCTTTTTTAGAAAATGATATTGATGAATTGTATGATTTAGAAAACGATCCCGGTGAAATGTTTAACCTAATTAATAATGCAAAATACGATGTTGTGGAAACAAAACTTCGGGCTGATTTAGAAAAGTTAAAAGAAAAATATAAGTATAATGCAGATAGAGATTGGTGGTTGAAAAGACAAATTCCCCATTAGTAGTGTTTTTAAAACTCAATGATTTATCATTGAGTTTTAATTTTTATAATTAAGTTTGAGTTAAATTAAGAATACCATTTTATGAATAAAAAATTTAAATACTATTTACCTTTATTTTTAGCATTTTTATTTTTATCTCTTTCAATACAAGGACAACAAATAAAAAGATTAGACACCAATGAAGGTTTAAATAGTGGTACTATAAATAAGTTTGTGAAAGACAGTTTAGGCTATCTTTGGATAGGAACTGAAAAAGGTATTTCAAGATATTCTGGTGTACAATTTAAAAAATACGATTTAGAAACGATTATTTCAGAAGAAAGTAATGGTATACTAGATATATTGAATTTGAATGGAGATTTATTTATGATAAGTCCAAGTGGGTCATTGATAAAATACATGTACGAAAATGACACTTTCAAAGAATTATTATACGTAAAGAAAAAAAGATTTTTATCAATCGCAAAACTTAATAATCACAAAGTTTTAATAGGGCTTTCTTCTGGTTTTATTGTATACAATATAAATACAGAAAAAGCTTCTGAAGTTCATTTTGCTAAAAGTTTTATAAATAGAAAAATAGTAATTCAAAATAATAATATTTATGTAGCTACACCTAGAGGGTGTTTCTTTTACACATTTAACAATGAAAATAACACCCTAGAATTCACAAAAAAAATTTTAGAAAACAGTGATGTTTTAGACATCGCTTTAGATTCAGAAAAGAGACTTTGGGTGGGTACAGAGTTAGACGGATTATACATCGTAAATAACGCTATTATAAATAAAGTTACTATAGATGAGTTTTCTGAAAAAACATACGCCATTAGAAAAATTAAATTTGATGCTAAAAATAACGCGCTTTTAGCAATAGATAGATTAGGGTTATTTGTAATTAATAATAAGTTACAAGTAGTTCAAACCTTTAGTCATAGTGTAGATGATTACAATAGTATTAGTCAAAATAGCATTTATGAAATATTTGTGGATGATTATAACGCGTACTGGCTTGGTCTTAGAGAAGGCGGAATTAATATTATTTATCAAAAAAATAATATTTTTAATAAAGTAGCGCATATTTTAAACAACTCTAATAGTATAAATAATAATAACATTCGATCTGTTTTTGAAACCAAAAATGGGGATCTATGGTTTGGTACAGAGGATGGAATTAGTAAATTTTCTAATCAAAAATGGACTAATTATAATAAAAACTCGAAACTCTTTAATACTGCTGTTCTCGCTATTAATCAATATAAAGGCGATTTAATTATCGGTACTTATGGGCAAGGTTTACTGCAAATAGATGAAAATTCTGGCGCGATAAACAATACATCCCTAAATCCAGCAGTCCCTTTAAAATTTATTTTTAAAATCACTTCTTTTAATGATGATTTATGGATTGCTGGCGGTGATGGACCATTAATGCATTATTACAAAAACAATTTAGTAAATGAATATTCTGTAGGACTCATAAGATCTATTGTAAAAGGGTATGATGAAATGTACTATGGAGGTTCTGATTTAGGTTTTTATCAAATAAACAAAAGAAATAAAAGTGTCCGAAAAATTAAACCGAATCTTTTTAATAATTTAAATGAAATACAAGCTTTAAATTTTGACCCGCTAAACAATACAATTTGGATAGGAAGTACAAAAGGTATTTACAAATTTAATTTAAATGATGAAACCATAGAGAATATAGGTGAAACTTCAAATAAAGAAATTGGAACTGTTTTTTCGATAAAAAAAGACAATTTACAAAACCTTTATTTAGGTTCCATTTCAGGATTATGGCGTTATGATATAAAAAACAAAAGATTCAGAAAATATAGTACCGAAGACGGTTTGTTTATAAAGCAATTTGGTGTAGGTGCCTCTGCCAAGTTTAAAGATGGCAGTTTGGCTTTTGGCGGTCCAGAAGGTGCCGTAATTTTTGATCCTTACAAGTTAGCAAAAGATGCATCTATTTCAGATATTTATATTTCTAATTTTCAGATAAATGGAAAAAAAACAGATAGTATTACACTGTACAAAAACATTAACTTTTTAGATCACATTGAGCTGAATCACGATCAGAACTCTATTTCTTTTAATTTTGAAACTGTAAAATTTCATGGTTCTAAACGTTATCTTTTTGAATGGAAATTAGAAGGCTATGACAATGTTTATAAAACGATTAATGGTAATAATAAAATTACATATTCTAATTTAAAACCTGGAGACTATACCTTAAATACAATTGTTTATAATGCAGATGGTATTAAAGGTACTGGAGACTATCTTTTAAAGATTAAAGTTAAAAATCCCTTCTGGAAAACATGGACAGCACTTGTTTTTTATATTATCCTTTTTAGTGCATTTATTTACCTTTTAGTAAGGGTAACAAAAGCAAATATTAGAAAAAGGAGTGATGAAGATAGAATTAAGTTTTTTGTAGAAGTTGCCCATGATATCAGAACACCTGTCTCATTAATCCAACTTCTTGTTAAGCAACTTTCTAACCAAGAAGACTCGAAAAAATCTATAGAGCTAATTCAAAGAAATACAGAAAACCTAAATCAATATGTAACGCAACTTTTAGATTTTCAAAAAATAGATAGAAATCAATTAAAATTAGCAGTAACTAAGGTTGATTTAAATAAGTCATTATCTCATATCGTTAAAGATTTTACACCTCTTTTACAAAAAAAATCTATAGATATTCAGTTAGATATTCAGAAAATTCCTGTTTGGTTTGATCCAATAAAAATGAATAGAATTTTTTACAACATCATTTCTAATGCTATCAAATACAGTAATGATGGTGGGCAAATTGAAATAAAAGCTTTTGTAGACAACAATCACCTAAAAATTACTTTTGTAGATGATGGAATTGGCATACCAGAAAAACAACAAGCACTTGTTTTTAAGAGATTTACAAGAGGCACCAACGTAACAAATAAAGGAATACCAGGTACAGGAATTGGGTTAATGCTCTCCAAAAAAATTGTTGAATTACATGGAGGAGAGATTCTTTTAGAAAGTAAAGAAAATATAGGCTCTAAATTTACCATAATACTACCCATTGGTTCTGAGCATTATGCTAATGAAGACTTGGTAGAGGAAACCAGTGATATTGAAAAGACTAATACTGTTGATGAATTATTGCATAAAAACAAAGTAATCTTATTGGTAGAAGATACTGTGGATTTAAGAAAAGCAATAAAAACTGAATTAGAAAAAAATTACACCATAATTGAAGCAGAAAATGGTAAAGCAGGCTTACTCATAGCGCTGTCTAAAAATCCAGATTTAATTATTACAGATGTAATGATGCCTGAAATGAATGGCAAAGAATTATGTGATTTGGTGAAAACTAATTTTAAAACGAGTCATATACCAGTCATTATGTTAACGGCTCTTATTGAAATAGATGATAAGTTAGAAGGCTTAGAAATTGGTGCTGATGCTTATGTTGAAAAACCATTTAATCTCGAGATTTTAAAAGCGACCATAAATAACCTTATAAAGTCTAGAGAGAATGTAAGTAGATTATTGGAAGATAAAGAAGTTGAAAAGCAATTAACACCAGATGAGCACTTTTTATCTGATGTAATTGAAACTATTAAAGATAATTTAACGACTAAAGATTTTTCTATAGATTCTTTGTGTGATAAAATGGGGTTAAGTAGATCTAATTTATTTAGAAAACTAAAAGGCTTAATTCAAATGTCTCCATCAGATTTAATTATTAAAATTAAATTAAGTCATGCAGAAGAACTAATGAAAAATAAGGTGCATATAAGAATTTCTGATATTGCCTACGCTTCTGGTTTTAATGACCCAAAATATTTTAGTACACTTTTTAAAAAACACTATAAACAAACCCCTAAAGAGTTTATAGACAGTATTCAATAGTTTATATACAAAGCTTACTTAAATATAAATATTTTAACAAATGATTAAATTGCAAACCTATTTGAATGGTTTAAAAACTGCAGTTAATCTCTTAAGAATTAATTTGCAATAAAATTTTTTATAAATGATTTTATTGCAACACAAATTAAAACCATTTCTTTTAGTTTTATTATTTATCTTTTTTCTATTTCAATCAATTTTTGTCTTTGCTCAAAAAGAACCAAATATTATTTTAATTGTAACAGACGATCAAGGTTGGACACATACGTCTCTTGCAATGGATAAAAACAACCCCGATTCAAAGAGCGATTATATTCAAACACCCAATATAGAAAAATTAGGTAAAAACGGAATGCGATTTAGCAGAGGTTATGCAGCATCACCAGTTTGTGCGCCTTCGAGGTATGCCATTCAATTTGGCAAAACGCCAGCGAGAATTCAATATACGTCTATAATAGGTTCTTATAAAAGCGATGTAAATCATAAACAGCTTACACTAGCTAAACTTCTAAAAAAAGGAAATACAAATTACACAACTGCACATTTTGGGAAGTGGCATATGGAGGTTGATCCCCAAGTTTTTGGTTATGATGTTAGTGATGGTAACACGCAAAATATGTATGGTAGTTATTTTACTAAAGATAAAAGCACAAAATGGAAAGGATTTACGCACGAAGATCCAAAACGGATATTTAGCGTTACTAATAGAGCTATGGAATTTATGACAACACAAGTAAAAAAGAACAAGCCCTTTTTTATGCAAGTTTCGCATTATGCCAATCATGATCATTTAATGGCCAAGCCAGAAACATTAGAAAAGTTTCAAAACTTAAAAAAAGGAGAAATTCATAAAAATGCAATGTACGCTGCTATGTCTGCAGATTTAGACAATGGTATTGGCTTGTTATTAAAAAAAGTAAAAGAGTTAGGCATAGCAGACAATACCTATATAATTTACACAGCAGATAATGGTGGGGTTCCAAGATTCCCTCCAAATAGAAATCAATACAAAAAAAGTTTAAATCATCCTCTACAAAGAGGTAAATGGGATTTAACTGAAGGAGGAATTCGAGTGCCTTTAATTATTTCTGGCCCGGGAATTAAAAAGAATTCACAAAGCGATAAACCAGTTGTGGGTTATGATCTTTTACCAACTATTTTAGATTTAGCCAATAATAACACAGAACTTCCAGAAACTATAGATGGTGTAAGTTTTGCACCTATTCTAAAAAATAAAGGAACTATAAATCGAAAAGAAAAAGGAATATTTTTTCACTATCCACATTACAATCATTTTGGTATTGGAGAACCACATTCCGTTATTATTCAAGACGATTATAAGCTTATAAAGATGCAGGCTTCTGGCAAAACCTATTTATTCAACTTAAAGAATGATAAAGAAGAGCAAAAAAATTTAAAATCAATTCAACCAAAACTTGCTACTATTTTAGAAAAAAGTTTAGATAATTATCTAAAAAACGTAAACGCAGAAAAAATGGAATATAGTAAGAATTGGCACAGAGGAAAAGGTGCAAGTTCTGAAAAATTTCCTTTTGATTCTTTACAAATTGTAAAGAAAGGTATTGCAGAGCCTGAAGAATATCAAGGTATTTTAGATTTAAGTGAAGAAAAAACAACTTTAAACCATAATGCAAGTGGTTTTCTATGGGGAATTCATAAAAACAAACCTAGTGATTCATTATTAAAACCGCTCAAAATAAAACTTTATCGAGGAAGACTAACAGAAAAAAATGGTAGTCCTGGTATTGCTACATTTCAAAGAATGAAAAATCTTGGAGCAGATCTTCAATTTGTAGTTTCAGATGAATATAACTTAAGATTTGAACATAAAAAATCAAAAGAAATAGCAGCCTTTTCTTATTCAAAAATTAATACTTGGCCAGGTGATAATAAAGATTGGTCTTTATGGGAAGAAGTAATTGAAGATTGTTACAATAAGCTAACTGCAGAAAGTTTAGAGAAAGACATACAATGGGATTTTTGGGAAGAACCAAATCATTCTAATTGGTTTAGACCCTATTCAAAAAATAAGAAAAATTATGAAGAGTTAAATAAAAAGCGATTTTTTGAAACCTACAAAAGAGGATTTCTAAAAATAAAAACTTTAAATCCTGATGCCAAAATTGTGGGACCTAGTATCAATAAATTTGATCCTTCTTACCTAAAGGATTTCCTTCTCTTTGCAAAAGAAAATAACGTTTTACCCCACTTTTTATCTTGGCATGAAATTATTGAACAGCATTATGCTCAGCAAATTCCAACTCACGTAAAAAAAATGAGGTTGATAATGAAGCAACTGAATATTAATGAAATTCCTATCCATATTAATGAATTTGTATCTTCAAAAAGACAAATTAGCGTAGCACAACAGATTTTTTATTTAACAAATTTAGAGAGAGCCAATGTAAGCAGAGCAGCCAGAGCTTGTTGGAGAGAGAAAGAAAATGGTAATATTTTTAATGGTTGGTCTGCAATGTTGGGTGGTTTACTAACGAGTAATACTTTTCAACCAAGGGCTACTTATTGGCCTTTTAGATATTATGGAGAAATGAATGGAACCCTAATAAATATAAGAAAAACCTCTAAAACAATATTATATGATGGTATTGCAAATTTAGATAATGAACATAAAAAAATTAAAATATTATTAGGTAGAACAGGAAACTTAGCTGGTAAAAGATTAACTTTTAGAATCGATAATTTAAGTGAAGTTTTATGGCTAAAACAAAAGAAAAAATTAAAGATATCTGTAAAAAATATTCGTAATAGTAAATGGAATAATTTAGCTGAACCCAAAATTACTTTTCAAGAATTTATAGATGTAAGAAATAATTACATCGATATAAAACTTTTAAAATTCATAAAACAAGAAGGAATTTATATAGAGATTGAGTAAGAAAATTTTAAAAAACAATTACTGAGCTATACATTATTAAAAGCAATTTTTATTTGATATGATTTTAACTCTGGCTTTAAGGCTGTTTTTTAAAGATTGACCATTATTTAGACCTTCTTGAATATATAGTAAACCTAAAAAATAGATTTAAACTATAAATTGCCTTAAAGATTTAAATCTATTACATATGAAAAAAAAAGGAGCACTATTTTTAACCTTATTTATCTTTATAGTCTGTGCCTTTGCATACACATCTATAACTACATTCAAATCTGAAAAAACAAAAAATTTAAACGCTTCTATAAACGCTTTCAATTATGCAATTGGTACGCAAACTGTAGGTTCTAAATATAAATTTACAGATGAAACCATGTTGGTGGAAACAGCATCCGAAATTAAAAAAATGGGATCCAACTTACTCAAGTTTTCCATGCATGCTAGATATTGTACCGAAAATTATGGTTTACCTAAAAACGATAATATTACATCCCTAACAAAGTTAGCCACATTAGAACCTTCAGTAAAAGAAGTGTTAGATATGGATTTTAAATATTATCATATTTGGACCTATGCATTCTCACAAAACACCCCTGAACCAACAGATAAAAAAGATGATACTGCTCAAATAAAATTTATTAATGGGTTTTCAAAAACCTATGATGATGCATTGTATAAAGAAATATATGAATTTACATCTCATTTATTAAAAACTTATAATAAATCTGGTAAAGTTTTTTATTTAGGAAATTGGGAAGGTGATTGGCACTTAAGATCTGATTATGACAGAACAAAACCTGTTAATGAAAAAACATTAGAAGGTATGATTCAATGGGCAAAAACAAGACAAAAAGCTATTGATGATGCTAAAAGAGATGTTATTCATAATGATGTGGAAGTTTATCATTACATCGAGGTAAATTTGGTTAGAAAAGCAATAGAGGAACAAGAAGCTAAAGTAGTTGCAAATAGTATTGTAAATGTGGTTAATCCAGATTTTGTTTCCTATTCTTCTTATGATGCAACCAATCCTTATCAAACAGAAGAAAGCTTAAGTGAGGCATTAACCAAATCTTTAGATTATTTAGAGGCTCAATTAACGCCAAAAAAAGGATTACCAAAAGGGAAACGAGTTTGGATTGGCGAATATGGTAGTCCAAGTATAAAGTACGATGATACAATGCAAAACTTGCGCTCTATTTGGACAATAAAGGCTTCTTTAAAATGGGGAACTCCTTTTATCCTTTATTGGGAAATGTACAATAACGAAATTAAAAAAGAGACTAAAGAACAAGTTGGTTATTGGTTAATAGATGATAAAGGAAAGAAGCAACCCATTTGGCATACTCACAACCAATTTTATAAAGAATCTAAAACGTATTTGCAAGATTATATACAAACGAACGGAGTTGTTCCAGAATTTGATGAATTTGCTAAAAACGCTGTTAACTTTAAAAGTTTAAATCCTTAATAAATGAGAACTATTTATTTTTTTATTGCATTTATAATGGCTGCTTCGTTTTATGGCCAAAAAGCGGAATATAATAAACTAATTTCTCTAGAAGATTACAATTTTGTTCTTGGCACTAATAGTTTTCCAACTAAATATCAATTTACAAAAGACTCAAAAATAATAGAACAAGCAAAACAAACTAGAGCATTAGGTTCTAATATTTTTAAAACTACCATAACAGCTAAAAACCTAAAAAATTATGGTTTTAAAGTAGGTGATGCTAAAAATACATTAGACCTCATTAAACTAATCCCAGATTACGACAAGGTATTTGCAATGGATTTTAAATATTTCTTTTTCTGGGTACATACTGCAACTGGTATCAAATGGAAAAAAGGAATCAATAGAAAAGAAGAAAAAATACTTTACAACGAAATGTTTGATTTCACTACGTATCTTCTAAAAAAACACAACAATTCTGGTAAAACATTTATGATTGGAAATTGGGAAGGTGACTGGTTGCTGCATGGTGAAGGAAATAGAAATAAAACCCCTTCTAAAGAAACCGTAGATAATATGACCAAGTGGTTGCAAATAAGACAACGCGCTATAGCCGATGCTAAAAATAAATCTAAATCAGTAAACGTAAATGTATATTATTATATAGAAGTAAATTTAGCCTTAAAAGGGTTGGATGGTGGAACCTGTATTTCTAGAGATATTTTACCAAATGTAGATGTAGATTTCGTTTCTTATTCAAGCTACGAAGCTAGTAAAAGAAAAGATTATAAAACCAATAAAGAAATCCTGACGAAAGCGTTAAATTTTATAGAAAACCAACTAAAACCAAAAGAAGGTTTGCCATTTAAAAGACGTGTTTTTATTGGAGAATACGGAGGTCACGCTATGGATCACAAACCTCAAACACATCTTAGGCAATTAGATAACGTAAAAGATATCATGCAAATATCTTTAGAAGAAAACTTACCTTTTGCGCTTCATTGGCAGTTATATAACAATGAATACACAAAAGATGGTAAGTCTAAAAACATGTCTCTCATCAACGAAAAAGGAGAGAAAAGACCTATGTATTTTTTGCATCAAAATTATTACAAACAACTTAATGAATACTTAAAAAATTACAAGGATGAGCATAATAATTATCCAAGTCATGAAGAATTTAAGCTAGAAGCAATCAACACTTTAAATAAAGTTTATAAAAAAGTAAGATTAGACCTTGAAACATCAATAAATTCAAAATAATGATACAATTATCTATTAAAAAGCAGGCTGTTTTTCTAGTTATTCTGTTTTTGAATTTATACAATTCATTTGCACAACTAACTATAGTCAGCAACCAAAATATCGATTTTTCAAATGCCGCAAGCACCACAAAAAGTGGCAATTGGAGTGATGCTAGTATTTGGAGCAATAATGAAGTTCCTTCTGCCACCACAGATGTAATTATCGATAATAATCATACAATTTATATAGATAAACAAGGGGCTGTTTCTAATCAAATAGTTGATTTATGTAGAAATTTACAGATCAAGCAAAGTGCTGTATTACAAATGGGACATAGCACTTCTAATTTTGCAAAAGATTTAAGAATAAACGGAAGTATTTTATGTAATGGAACCTTTTCATCAGGAAGAAATCAACCAGATAATTCTGGAGATGGATTAATTTACACCTTCAATAGTCGTATTTTTTTAAACCTTATTCAAGATGAAACCTATATCTCTGGTGCTGGTTTTTTTAACCCAAGATCTTTAAGTATTGCTAGCGATTTAGAAAATAAAAAATTAACCATTGATATTTATAACTTAATGACTGATGATAATTTGGTTGTAAAATCGTCTAATAGAGTAAAAGTAACTATTGAGCACTTTTCATACATCAGGATAAAAAAAATATTAGGTCTTACGGGAAGCGATTATCAATTTAGTTCACCAACAGCAAAAGCAGACTTAACTATTCACGGAATTGTGGTTACCAATGATGTAAGTTTATTTACAAAAAATACATCTTCAGGTGAAGCATCTTCTATAACCATAGAAAATCAAGGTGTATTATACACACAAATTATCAATAAAAACACCAATAGAAAAACAGAAGTTGCTGGATTTAATTTAACCATAAATTCTGGTGGATTGTTGCGTTTAGGAGAAAACGCCGCTATTGAAAGTGTTACTGTAGCAAATCCAAATTTTACATACACGAATAATGGTGAAGTTAGAAAACATTATTTAGAAACTCTTTCAACAAAAGAAGAAATTACGGCTAAATTAGATGAGTTTGACCCAAGTAAAGGTGCATCAGTTCCTCAAACTAAGGCTGTTTTTGGCGCAAGTCATATTGCGGGTTGGTATAATTTTACCGATAGACCTTATCTTTTAGAAGGTTTAGACCTTTATAAAGAATTTGGGGCAACCTCATTAAAAACTACATTAACAACCAATAATGGTAACATGGAATCTGCCTATCATTTTAATTATACGTGGCCTCGATTTAACAGCTTAAAAGAAGTTGCACAACATGCGTTAATAGATTCATTATTTAAACGAAAACATATAAAAAAGCATACTTTTTGGACCACAACTAAGAATCAATCTTTTTACAAAAACGGTGCTGATTTTAACCACGAAAACTATCTAGATCAAGAGCAACAGTTTTATGATTTAACAAAATATTTATTAGAAACTTACGGTTCTTTAGATAAAACATTTACCTACCAAAACTGGGAAGGCGATTGGATGTTAAGAGGTCAAGGTGTAAATTGGGAAGGCAATCCCTCTTTAATTCCTGATGATATCGATTGGAGTATTGAAGGAATGGCACGTTTGTTTAGAGCTCGACAAAGGGGTACAGAACGAGCTAGAAATGAACATTTAAACGCAAATGCAAAAGTATTTCATGCTATAGAATTTAATAAACTTTGGATGCTTAAAAATGGCAACAGAATTACCATGATGCAAAATAACACACCTAGTGTTTTAGGTAATGTAATACCTTCTACTAGAATCGATTTATCTTCTTGGTCTGCTTATGATGGAGGTTGGTTCGATACTAACAATCCTTTAGGACATGCAATGTGGAAAGGATTAGAAGTTGCTAGATATTACACGAATGAAACAGGCGATTTAAATGCAGATTTTCCTGTACAAATTGGCGAATTTGGAATCAACGAAAACCCTCCATATTACCAGAGCATATCTGTTCCTAAAGGCATCACCAATAGATATGAAAGATATATTGGTGTAGCATTGGGACTTGGAATTCCAAATTTTTATTTATGGAATCTGTATGGAAATGACAAAGCAGGGCCTGATGGTTTTGAATGGGAAAAAGATACTCAGTATGATGTTGATTTTTTAAACCAATGGCTTATTGGTAAATGGCTTAAGAAACCTGATGGAGATTGGGGAGTTGCCGCTGCTTTTTTTATGAGTACTTGGGAAAATTCCTTGTCTATAGAAGATCGTTTTGCCTTACCTTCAGCAGTCGATTTGTATCCAAATCCGACCTCATCAATTTTGAAAATATCAGGATTAAATACTAAAACAGAACTTACTTTTTTTAATATTAGTGGAAGATTAATCAAAAAAGTAAATTATTCAGAAGAAGAAATAGATGTTTCTTCTTTAAAAAAAGGTATCTATTTAGTATTGATAAAAGAAGAAGGAAAAACAGAAGTAACTAAAAAACTAATCATCAATTAAAATTAAACAAATGCGAAATTTACTCTTTATAGTATTGTTTTTACCTGCTGTACTATTTTCTCAGCAAATAGAAGTTACAGGTGTTGTTATGACAAAAGATAGCAATGAGGTTTTACCCGGAGTAACCATAATGGTAAAGGATTTAAAAAAAGGTACAGACACAAATTTTGATGGTAAATTTAGTTTTACCGTAGAAAAAGGTAAAATCCTAGTTTTTTCATATCTAGGTATGAAATCTATAGAATTACCAGCTACCGAACAAATGACGGTTTATTTAGAAAACGATGTAGCGCAACTAGAAGAAATAACAGTAAGTGTAGGGTATTTTGATGTAAACAAAAGAGATTTATCTGGATCTATTTCTCAAATAAAATCTAAAGATCTCGAAAAAATAAGAACTACCTCAATCGAGCAATTAATTCAAGGTCAAGTTGCAGGTGTTGTTGTAAGCGAAAGTGGTGAACCAGGAGGAGGTATCGCCATTTCTATTAGAGGAACAAACTCAATTTTAGGAGGCACTCAACCATTATATGTTGTAGACGGTATACCAATAGACCCACTAACAGATGCACAAGGAAATGGTGGATCAGGACAACAGCAGAGTTCTTTGAGTTTTTTGAATCCGAATGATATTGAAAAAATAGAGGTTTTAAAAGATGCAGCCGCAACAGCAGTTTATGGAGCAAGAGGTGCAAATGGTGTAGTGCTAATAACTACAAAAAGCGGAGGTAAAGATGGTAAAGACGCACTAACAATTACTGTCGATAATTTTATTTCACAAGTAAATAATAAACTTGATATCATGAATGGTTCTGAGTTTGAGAATTATATGAATCAAAGGTCAATCAATCAATTATATGTGAATATCACAGATCCTCAAAGAGCTGGAGGTGCTTTTGATGGCACACAAGTTCTAAATTCTACTAACTATCCAGAATTAGATAATTTTAATTTACCATTTCAAACCACTACTGGTATTAATAATGATTGGCAAGATCTAGTATACAGAAGTGCCATTTCTAACGCCTACAATTTATCTTACAGAAGTGGAGATAGTCAAAGAAACTTATTATTAAGTTTAGGTCTTCAGGATGTAGAAGGTGTAATATTAAATACAGGAAACAAAAGAATTACGTTTAACGCAAACGCAAGAACTAAAGCTTTTAATGATAAAATTACCGTGTTTTCTAAAACAAATTTTGCACATAATAAAGGAAATGCCTCTTCAGTTGGTAATAGCCAAATTTTTCAGCAAAGAAGTGTGGTTTCTCAAGCATTACAATTTCAACCAATATTTAGTTTATTAGATCCAGGTGAAGATGATGATATTTATGCAGATTTAAATGAAGGAAATATTGTGTCAAATCCGTACACGTTAGCAACCCAACTTACAGACTTAAAAGAGTCTATCAATTTTTTACAAAATATTTCACTTACTGCGAATATTACCCCGAAGTTAACAGCCATTCTTAAAGGAGCTTTTAACTATCAAAGAAGTTCAAGAGATAGTTATTATCCTATAAGCACAACTAGAGGAAGAAGAAATAACGGTGAAGCTAGTCAAGCTTTTATTGAAAATCAAAAAATATATGCAGAAACAAGTTTGCGTTATAGAAACCGGTTTAATGCGCATAGAATTGATGCAATTTTAGTGGGTACTTTAGAAAAAAACAATATAAGATCTACATTTAATAAAGCTTTTGGCTTTGGTAGTGATGCCACAACTTTTTATGATTTTCAATCTGCAACCGATGTGTTGGTTCCTATAACAGATTTTAGAGAATTTGGTCTTTTATCTGGACTTTTTAGAGTTGGGTATTCATATAAAAACAAGTATTATGTAGATGTTAATGCAAGAGTAGATGCGTCTTCAAAATTTGCTGAGAATAATAAAAGTGCTATTTTTCCTTCTTTAGCCTTTTCTTGGGTAATTTCTAAAGAAAAGTTTTTGAGAAAATCAAATGTCATATCTCTTCTGAAATTAAGGACTTCATATGGTAGAACAGGGAGTAATCCTATAGCACCTTACCAATCTTTAGCATTATTATCACCTATTAGGTATAATTTTGATAATCAATTAGTAACCGGGCTTTATGAGTCTAATTTAGCGAATGATGATTTAACTTGGGAAACCACAGATCAATTTAATATTGGTTTAGATATTGAGCTTTTTGACGCTAAAGTAAATTTTACTTTTGATGCATACTATAAATCAACAAAAGATTTATTGCAGAATGTAACGCTACCCGCTTCAAATGGTTTTGCAACTATTGTAGATAATTTTGGTGAAGTAGAAAATAAAGGAATAGAATTTGGACTTAATGCTGCTGTAATTGATTCTAAAGATTTTAAATGGAATGTTTCTGGTAATTTTTCAGTAAACAGAAATAAATTAGTAGAATTAAACTCAAATTTAGAATTTCAATTAGGCCCAACAGTAGGTTTTGGCCAAGCAAATCCAATCATGTTTATGGAAGGCATGCCTTTAGGTATTTTTTGGGGTGCACAAACCAATGGCATTTATAAAGACTGGGAAGAAGCAGTTGCCAGTGGAATAAGTGGTGCAGCTCCTGGAGAAATTAAATATGTAAATAATGCTGTAGATTTAGATGCAAACGGAGTTCCCACTCCTAATCAAGAAATAAATTTTGATGACTTTGTTCAAATAGGAGACCCAAATCCAGATTTTAATATTGCCTTAACTAATAATTTTAGCTACAAGAATTGGGATTTAAGCTTTTTAGTTACAGGACAAAAAGGAGGAGATATTTTCTGGGTAGACTCTTGGGCACTTAATGGAAATCAAAATAGTAGAAACGGTTTAACTGCTGCTTTTAATGATTCTTGGAGAGCACCTTTAGATGTAGATTTATCAAATGGAAACGTAACCTATAATCCAGCAACGGGTATAAATACGGGTATAAATAACCCAGCTCCATTAAATGATCCAGGTGCAAGAGCACTTGTATCTGATAGGCAAGTATATGATGCTTCATTTGTAAGATTAAAAAATATAAATTTCGGGTACACATTTAATCTAAAAAATAACCATACCATGCGTATTTATGGAGCAGGACAAAATTTATTGACTTGGACAAAATATCCTGGTTATGATCCAGAAGTTACTTCCTACAACAAAAACCCTCAAAGAAGAGGCGTTGATTTCGGAGGTTTTCCTGGAATAAGAACTTTTACCTTCGGATTAAAATTTAATTATTAAAAAACATATTATGAAATCATTTATAAAATATTTACTGTGTTTAGGGTTTGTCTTTTCGATTATAAGTTGCGAAATTTTAGAGGAAGAACCATTAAATCAAATAGGTACTGAATTTTTCTATAAAAACGACACCGATGCCTTATCAGCTTTGTCTGCTGCTTATGCTCAGCTAAAAAATAATAATGGGTATTATAGACAACAGTTTTTGTCTAATCTTTTTGCAGCTTCAGATTTTGGAGCTTCAAGTTGGCAACATGGAGATTTTAGAAGAGGAACCATTGTTTTAACAGATCCTATGCTGACAAATACTTGGAAAGACATTTATGTTGCTATTAAAGACGCAAATAATGTTATAAAAAATGTGCCAGGAATTACAGATATAGATATCGATTTAAAAAATAGAATTGTTGGAGAAGCTCGTTTTTTAAGAGCGTTACACTATTTTAATTTAGTAAGATGCTTTGGAGAAGTGCCATTAAGAACAGAACCGGTTCAACCAGGAGATGCAGGTTTACCTATATCACCTATCGAAGATATATATGCTGTTATTATTGAAGATTTAAAATATGCTTCTGCAAATTGTTGGGGGTTTAGTGAAGTTAAAAATGGAGTTACAAATAATATTGGAAGAGTAACAAAAGCTTCTGCTCATGCCATGTTAGCTAAAGTATATTTGCAAATGGCTTCATCTAAAAGAAGCGCAGAAAGTGGTGTTACAGGTAATCAAAGATATTTAGCATTACCAGCATCAGCAAATGAGTATTATAGACTTACTAAAGAAGAATGTGATTTGGTATTGCAAGAAAACAGCTATCAATTAGTTTCTAATTTAAATGATTGGATAACTCTTTTTGAGGCATCAAATGGAAATAACATGGAAATGTTATTTGATATTCAAGGTTCATCAATTCCTGAGCAAGGTACAGCAGTTTCGAACCTTTTTTCTCCAAGACAAGCAGGTTTAAGTGGCGGAGGCTGGGGAGGTGTAAACAGAATTCAACCGAGGTTTGTAAACAATCATTTAGATAAAACAGATACAAGATACCAAAATGGTATTATACGCGAATATCAAGATGAAACAAGATCTTATGTCTTGAATCCAGCTAGCACAGGTTATATAAGAACGATAACTGAAACAGGAAATAATAATGGTAACATATTCGTGGTTTTTACTTCTAAGTATATTGATAGAAATGCGACTACAGAATATACAAGTCAACAAAATTGGCACGTTATTAGACTAGCAGATGTTTATTTAATGAGAGCAGAAGCACTTGCAGAAGAAAGCCAAAATCCTACGCTTGCAGAGCAAGATCTAAATACCTTAAGAAATAGAGTTGGAATGCCAAATTTTTCTGCGACAGGTATGAATATGGATGACTTTAGAACCGTTTTATTAAAAGAAAGGGCGGCTGAATTATTAGCAGAAGGTCACCGATTTTTTGATTTAACAAGAATGGGGGTTTATGATGAATACTGTAAAATAAGTTTTGGAAATACAATAGGTGTAAGGCAAGCGGAAGATTACGTTTGGCCAATTCCTTTAATTGAAGTGGCTGCTAACGAAAATATTAACTAAATATGTACAAAAAAATATCTTTTTTTCTATTTACAGCTTTTTCATGTTTGTCTTTTTTTGCACAACAAAATAAAACTGGCAAACCCAATGTTGTTTTTATTATTTCCGATCAACATAAATTACAGGCAATTGGTGCCTATGGAAGTAAATTAGCAATTACACCTAATATAGACATGCTAGCAAAAACGGGGGTTATTTTTAATAATGCCTATACACCAGCACCTGTTTGCGCACCTGCGAGAGCCGCTCTAGTAACAGGGATGTATCCTTATGCAAATGGAGCTATTTATCACAAAGCACCTATAAAAATGCCTAATGGTAAAATTAAAAATCTAGGCAGTGGAATTCTAAGAAAAACAGGGTATCATAAAGGCATAAAAACGCTTCCAAGTATTTTTAGAGATGAAAACTATATAACAGCTGCTCCAGGAAAAATGCATGTACATGGGGAGTTGCAAAAAAATGTTGATAACGATTATAAAGAAGGGAATGATTTGGGATTTGATGAAATAAGTGTAAGATATTATACAGAATTTCCAGGAGGCCATTATCAAGATATTGTAGGTGAAGATACCTATATGCGTTATAGACAATTTAAAAAATACAAAGATGCTTTTCATAAAGGATCAATGCATTTAAACGATGAGTATGAAGCTACAATTGTTAAAAACGATGAAGATAATTTTGATATGGTTGTTGCCAAACAAAGTGTTGATTTTATCAAAAAAAGAGGAAAAGATGGTAAAAACTTCTTTTTACACGTAGGTTTTGAAAAGCCACATGCTCCATTTACAACCACTCAAAAGTATTTGGATATGCACAATCCAGATGATTATGAATTACCTGCTACTTATGATGATTGGTATCAAAAAGGGAAATATCCTTGGTCTCCAAATTGGATTCATTCTGGAATTCCTAAAGACATCAAAAAAGCTAAAAATGTAATGGCAGCTTATAACGCCTGTATTACTGAAATGGATGATATGGTTGGTAGAGTTGTAAATTCTCTAAAAGAACAAGGTTTGTATGAAAACACAATTATTATTTACACAACAGATCATGGAGAGCATTTATTTGAGCATGGTTTAAGAGGAAAGCATAATATGAATGAAGATGCTGTTAATGTGCCTTTTATCATATCGTATCCAAAATTATTTCAGCAAAATGTTTTTAATAATACCAATGTAAGTTTTGTTGATTTAATGCCAACTTTATCAGAATTAATCAATGGAAAAACTCCAGAAACAGCTCAAGGTATTTCTTTGGTAGATGTTTTAAAAAACAATATAGAGATAAAAGATAGAAGTGTTTTTTCAGAATTTAGAGGTGCAGATTATACTCTTTTACCTGGTATAAAAAATGTGCCTTCTAGAATGATGAAAAAAGGAAATTATAAATTTATTTATACGCATGGTATTATAGATCAATTGTATAATTTAAAAGAAGATCCAGACGAATTAAATAATTTGATTTTTAGTGAAAAACATCAAGATATTTACGATGATATGTACTTTCAAATAATTTCTAATTGGCGTTTTCAAGAATATAGTCCAATAGAAGTTTCATTATATAATAATAAATTAAAATGGAAAAAAAATAATTCAAGTGGAAAATTTGCTATTTATTATGCTGAAAAAGAAAATACAACCGAAGCTACATTATTAAAGGATGAAATTACAACTGATTCTTTTACGCTGAATAAAAAAGGATATTATTGGCTTACAGAAAAACCGAAGCTAACAAAAATATCTAAATTTTATGGTGTTAAAATTCCTGTAGCAGTTAACGATTACAGTTTTACCTTACCCGTTTCAGAGGTTATCAAATTTAATTAATTCTTTTAAAAAATAATTTATGAAAAAAAAATATTGTGTAGCATTACTTATCACTAGTTTCTTTATTCATATTACTTCTTTTTCACAAGAAACAATAGTTTATAAAGAGATTGATGGTATAAAATTATCAATGGATTTATATACTCCAAAAAACATTGATACCGCAAAAAAATATCCTGCAATGGTTTTCTTTTTTGGTGGCGGTTGGAACAAAGGAAGCGTCAAACAATTTGAACCCCATGCAAAGTATTTTTCTAAAAGAGGTATTGTTTGCTTTTTAGTTGATTATCGAGTAAAAAACAGACAAAATACCACTCCATTTGAATCCTTAAAAGATGCAAAATCAGCAATTCGGTACATAAGAGAAAATGCTATAAAATTTCAGATAGACCCAACTAAAATTATTGCATCTGGAGGTTCTGCAGGTGGACATCTAGCTGCGGCTTCAGCTTTAATTGAGAGTTATAACGAAATTTCAGATAATATTGCTACAAGTTGTAAACCGAATGCTTTAGTGCTGTTTAATCCTGCAATAGATAATGGGCCTGGAGGTGTTGGTTATAGTAGAGTTATGAATGATTATAAAAACTTTTCACCGTTACATAATATTAAATTAGATGCACCACCAACACTAATATTAACAGGCACAAAAGATAAATTAATACCTGTTGCGACTATTAAAAAGTATCAACAAGAAATGCTTAAAGTAGGTAGTATCTGTGAGGTAATATTCTACGAAGGAAAAAATCATGGTTTTTTTAATTATAATAAGTTTGATAATTATAAAAACACGCTTTTAGAAATGGATAAGTTTTTAATAACGTTAAATTTTATAAACGAACTGCCGAAAATTACTGTTGAGTAATGAAGAAAATAGGATGTTATTTAATTTTATTTTTTTTATCAACCCAATTCTTTCCTTGTTTTGGTCAAGAAAAACCAAATATCATTTTCATACTTGCAGATGATTTAGGTTATGGAGATTTACAAAATTATGGCACCAAAGATTTAAGAACTCCAAATATTAATAATCTCGCTAAAAACGGCATTACTTTTACAAATGCGTATGCAAATAGTACTGTTTGCTCTCCCAGTAGAGCTGCAATTCTAACAGGAAATTATCCTGATTTAGTAGGAGTTCCTGGAGTAATAAGAGATAATCCATTAAATACTTGGGGAAATCTAAAAGATGATTTAGTTACGTTGCCTGAAGCACTTCAAAAATATAATTACCAAACAGCGCTTATTGGAAAATGGCATTTAGGCTACAAAAGTCCTGATTTACCAAATGATAGAGGTTTCGATTATTTTAAAGGTTTTGTAGGCGACATGATGGACGACTATTACACTCACAAAAGAAATGGCGTTAACTGGATGCGCGAAAACAACACAGAAATTTATCCAAAAGGTCATGCAACAGATTTATTTACCAATTGGAGTTTAGATTATATCAGTAAAAAATCGAAAACCAAAAAACCTTTTTTTTTATTTTTAACTTACAATGCGCCTCATGATCCTGTGCAACCTCCAAAAAATTGGCTCGATAAAGTAAAAAACAGAGAACCCAAAGCAACTTTTAAAAGACAAAAAATGATTGCTTTTATAGAGCATCTAGATGATAATATTGGTAGACTTATTCACCAATTAAAGAAAGATAATTTATATGACAAAACCCTCATTATTTTTACTTCGGATAATGGAGGTGCTTTGCAATATGGAGCCAGTAACCAACCTCTATCTGGAGGAAAAGGGGATTTATTAGAAGGAGGCATTAAAGTACCTTGTATTATTAAAATGCCAAATCAACAACAATCTAAATTGAGTGATGAGAAAATATTATTAATGGATATTTATCCAACATTACTAAAACTTATTGATGGAAAAATTGATGAAAATTTACCATCTAAAGAAATTAAATCAATCTTGAATAAAAGATATAGCAATAATAGAGAGATGATTTGGATGCGAAGAGAAGGTCATAAGTTTGGAGGAAGAATTTATTATGCAATTTCAGATGGCACTTACAAATTAGTTCAAAAAAATCCTTTTACACCTTATCAACTTTTTAATTTATTAGAAGACCCTGCTGAAAAAACTCCCTTAAATTTTCCTGAAAAGTTTAATTTCCTAAAAAAAGCACTTGCTAAACATCTTCAGGAATCTGGCAAAATTCCTTGGCAGTAATTGGTTTTTAGATGAATGGTTTGTTTTTAAACCTATCTGACTTGACATAAAACTTACAAATGCTTTATTTAAATTAATTTTAATCAAATTATTTAAATATAAAATATGAAAGCAATAAAAACCATTATTCTATTACTTGTTTTTTCATTTAGTTTGACCTTAAGTGCGCAACAACCTGAAAAAAAAGCAAAAAAAATTACAGATAAAATTACAAAAGCGCTAACCCTAAATAAAAAAGATGCTAAAGCAGTTTATGAAGTTCAATTAGCTCGTTTTAAAGATAGCAATAAAATAAAAGAAGAGTTCAAAGATGAGCCAGAAATTAAAAAAGAGAAACTTAAAAGTTTAGGAAAAAGAGTCTTTAATGATATGAAAAAAGCATTAGGTAAAGAAAGACTAAAACAATGGAATGCATATAAATCTAAAAATAAATAAACATGAAAAAAATTACTTTAATTTTATTTACATTAATCTGCTGCTTTACTTTAAATGCACAAACCGTAAGCATTGGAGAAACTTCATATAATACAATTACAGAAGCAATAGCTGTCGCTAATGATGGTGATATTATTTCTATTACAGGAATACATACAGAAGCTATTTCTCTTGATAAAAGTATAACTTTAATGGGTGCAGACCCAACTACAGATATTATTCAAGAATCTACTACTGCAGGTTCAGATGGTTCGGGTACAGGAGTTGTAAATATAGTGAGAGCAGAAGATACCGATGTTTTAAATATTACAATAGAAAACCTTGGCATAAGAAATGGAAATACTGCAAATAATGGTGGAGGAATAAATGTTGATAAGGTAACAGGGTTAATTACTTTAAAAAACTTGATTATCGAAAACAATCATTCAGCTAAAAATGGCGGTGCTTTAGGCCTTGCAGGTTCTAAAGTAGATATTATTGAGTGTACTATTAAAAATAATAGTTCGACCTTAGATGGAGGAGCTGTTCTAGCTGCGCCAAATAATGCAGCTGCTGTAAACAGTGTTATAAATTTCAAGCAATCTGTTATTGATAGTAATTCTGGTAGAAACGGAGGTGGAATCTATATTAATGGAAATCCTGGATTCGGTGATAACTTTAAGATTGCGGTAAATATAGAAAATTCTACAATCTCCAATAATCAAGCAACTAGCCCTTCTGGAGGTAATGGTGGTGGCTCTGTATGGTCTAGATCAGCAACATATCAAGGAACAGGTGGCGGTGCAAATGTAGATTTACAATTGGTGCATGCAACGTTTTATAATAATACGCATGCTGCTGCAGGAAAGCAAGGAATGCGATTTGGTGGTACTTCAGAAACCAATTTTAGCGCCTACAATTCGATTATAGTTAATGCTAACGTTGCTTCTGATAGAGCTATAAATTTTGCTGGAGTAAATGTAACTAATATTACGAATTGTATTTTGGGAGGACTTGAAAATGCGGCTAGCTTTCTTTCAATTATAGATGATGCCAATAAAAATAATTTAAAAGGAAGAACAGCAGTACAAGCAGGTATAACTGGCAGTTTAACTGATGAAGGCGGAAAAACACAAGTATTAGCAATTGCTGATGCAAGTAATGCTGTAGATTTTTGTACAGCAACTACTACAGGGTTAACGTTACCAACCATAGACCAAAGAGGAGCAGCAAGAAATGGAACTGCTGACGCTGGTGCATTTGAATTTGGAGGAGTGTTAAAAACCAATAATTACGATTTTGGAAGACTTGTTAGCATTTATCCAAACCCAGCTAAAAATATTGTAAATATTAAAGGGGTAGAAAATGTAGAATCAATTCAAATTTTTACAATCTTAGGTAAAATAGCTAAAGAAGTAAAGAGCCAAAATAGTATAAATATATCTTCATTGTCAAAAGGGATTTATCTAATAAGTATTCAAAAAGAAAACAATTTTGTTTCTAAGCGTCTTTTGATTGAATAACAAACTGAATAAAAAAAGCGCTGAAATTAATTTCGGTGCTTTTTTTGAATAAAATCTTAAAGTTTTATTGCAATTCATCATTAATTAAAATCACATTGAACTACACGCAGAATACCTTAAAACTACATTAATTTAAAACTTTAACTAATTAATTTTAAAAAAAATGAAACAAAAATTTACATTAATAGCCTTTGTGCTTTTTCAAACTTTTTTAGTAGCGCAAACGGTTAAAATAGGTGCGACTACATATGCTAGTCTTTCGGCTGCAGTTACAGCTGCAGTTAGTGATGATATTATTACTATTACTGGCACTATAACTCAAACTGCACAAATAACAATTTCAGACGGTAAAAATTTAACATTTACTGGTCAATCTTCTGCTCTAATAGAGGGCGATAACACCAATAGGCTGTTTAATATTACTGGTGCAAGTACTCTAACATTTACTGATATTACTTTTAACAGTATAAGTTCTAGTTCTCAAGGCTCGGTATTACTTACAAATAATAATGGTGCAGATATCACTTTTACGAACTGTATATTTAGTGCTAATACCACCACAAATACTAATGGTGGTGGTGCATTATTTATTAGCGCGTCTGATATTACGATAACAAATTGTACATTTAGTTCTAATACATCTACTTCTTTAGGAGGTGCTATAGGGCTTAAATCTAGTGCTGGTGTTACAATTACGGGCACAACTTTTTACCAAAACTCTGCTTCAAACAGAGGAGGTGCAATAAGTTTAGTAGAAACTGCACAATTAGATTTAACTAATTGTACATTTTTTGAAAATAGTCTTACAGTTAAAAATGATGCTTTTGAAGGTGCAGCAATAAGAGCTAACGCAAGTGGCGCAAAATTTACTGCAACAAACTGTTTATTTTATGATAACAAAGACAATGATGGGGATTTTGCAGACTTAGGTTCTGTTGCAGGTACTGGTTCTTCAATAGTAAATTCTTTAGCACAGTATAATAATACTAATGTAACAAATACAAATTCAACCGTTACAGGTTCAGATTTTTTAGCTACTTCTAGCCTAATTTGGAGCAGTAGCTTAAATAAAATTACTTATGGTGCACCAAGTACAACAACAGATGACACACCAATAGACTTTGGCTCAGATACAGAAGATGTTGGTGCTTGGGACTCTAAAATTAATATTTTTAAAGGAGGAGCATCTGGTGCAGTTGAAGCCTGGACAACAGCTACAAATTGGTCTAATAGTACTTTACCTACTGCTACAGATAATGTTGCGATTCTTACAGGAGGAGCTTGTACCTTAAATGGAGAAGCAACAATTAATGACATAAAAGTAACTGGTAGACTAGATATTAAAAGCAACAGAGTACTAATTGTAAATGGAGCATCTGATGTTACCGGTACAGTGCGTTATGCTAGAGTTTTAACAGATGATGTAGCAGACTTAACAAAAGCTTGGCATCTAGTTTCATCTCCACTTTCTGGTGAAGTTTTTGATGCAACATATTTAACTCTTAATGATATTGCTTCAGGAACAGATACAGGTGGGAATATTAATATGGGTATTGCTACATACAATGCTGGGCAAACTGGCGCTGCTGCATGGTCTTATTATAACACAGGTACTAATTCAAATATAACTGCAAATTCTGGTCAAGGATATTCAATAAAAATTACTCCAGATGGAATTACTAATGGAGGTGAGTTTTTTGATAATAATCTAACTTTTGAGGGAGATTTTAATACTAGTAATACAGGAGTTACAACAGCATCATTACCAACAGGTTTTAACTTATTAGGCAACCCTTATACTTCATTTGTAAATAGCGCTACTTTTTTGGGAGCAAATGCAAATATAGACCAAACACAAATTTGGGTATGGGATTCTGCAGGCGACACCTATGTGGCTAAACCATCAGGACCAGGATTTATCTTGCCACCTGCTCAAGGTTTCTTTGTAAATGTTACAACTTCTAGTACTTTAAACTTTGCAGAGGCTAATCAATTAACTACAGGTGATACATTTCAAAAGTCTTCAAGAACAGAACTAAAATTAGTAATGACAGATGGAACTAATTCAAGATTTGCTCAAATTTACTATCTAGACAATGCAAAAAAAGGTTTTGATTTTGGTTGGGAAGGAGAAACATTTGGAGGTATAGCAAACAGCTTAGATGTTTTTACAAATTTAGTAGCAGAAAATCAAGGTAAAAAATATCAAGTTCAATCTTTACCTTTATCAGAAATGGAAACTATAATTATACCTGTGGGTCTTATTTCAGAAACTGGAAAAGAACTTAACTTTTCTATAGAAACTGTTAACTTTCCATCTGATGTAAAAGTGTATTTAGAAGATAGATTAGCAAATACTTTTAATGAAATTTCTAATACAAAAACTTTTAAAATAACTACAGATAAAGCGCTAAATGATGTAGGGCGATTTTACATTCACACCTCTAAAGGAGCTTTAAATGTTAAAGAAAATTTAATTTTAGATAATATTAGTATTTTTAAATCAAATAAAACAACATTAAAATTATCAGGCCTACCTAATGGAAAATCTACTATCGAATTATTTAATATTCTTGGAAAGCAAGTGTTAAATCATTCTTTCGAAACTAGTGGTGTCAAAGAAATTTCTTTACCCAAATTAGCATCGGGCATTTATCTTATTCAGTTAACAACAGAAACAGGTAAATTAAACAAGAAAATCATTTTAGAATAATTAAAAACCTACTTCATTATGAAAGACGCTATAAATAATAAACAAGAGACAGCAACCGATATTACACGTAAACAAGCTATTAAAAAAATAGGGAACTATGGTAAATACGCAGCCTTAACTGCATTGGGCACCTATATGATTTTAAATCCACAAAAAGCACAAGCAGCTTCTGTGCCGGCAACACCTGGAGCAGGTTTTTAAAGCTTAAAAAAGCCAATAGTTAAAACTATTGGCTTTTTTGTTATAGGCTATATCAAAAATAATTTACTTTTAAATTCGTCCTTATTTTATTCCATTATCCGTCATTTTTAGTAAACAAAAGTTAAACATGAAAAAAGTACTTCTAATTATTGTATTTGTATCCAATTTACTATTTCCTAAAACAATAAAAGCGGATGTTAAACTTCCTGCAATTGTATCATCTAATATGGTTTTACAACGTAACACAACCATTGCTATTTGGGGTTGGGCCGATGCAGAAGAAAAAATAGCGATTAATCTATCTTGGTTAGGCGAAATAATACATACTAAGGCTGATAAACAAGGTAATTGGCGAATTGAAGTAAAGACTACAAACAATAAAGAAGCACAAACTATTAAAATAAAAAGTGAATCATCAACTGTTGTTTTAGAAAATATACTATTTGGAGAGGTTTGGTTGTGTTCAGGGCAATCTAATATGGGAATGAAAATGAAAGGAAACCCAGGACAACCTGTTTTTGGCGCAAATAAAGCCCTTATAAAAGCAAACAATCCAAATCTAAGGCTTTTTACTGTAGATAGAGTTGGTTCAAAAATTCCACAAAAAAATATAGAAAAATTTACAGCTTGGCAGCAAGCATCTCCACAGAATGTATCCAATTTTAGTGCAGTTGCCTATTTCTTTGGTCAGCAACTGCAAGAATTTTTAGATTGTCCTGTTGGTTTAATACACACTTCTTGGGGGGGAAGTACGGTTCAAGCTTGGATGAGCAAAGAGGCCATGGATCCCTTTAAAAAGGTTACTTTAGACAATGTAGACATTACAAAAAACACAAATTACATCAATACAGCATTATTTAATGCAATGATTCACCCTTTAATTCCATATACTATAAAAGGCGCTTTGTGGTATCAAGGAGAATCAAATCATAAACAGCCCGAGAAATACAAAAAACTTTTTCCTGCAATGGTAAAAGATTGGCGAACAAAATGGGGAATTGGAGATTTTCCATTTTTATATGTTCAAATTGCTCCTTTTTCCTATAAAAATAAGGATGCTTTTCAAACAGTAGATAATTCTGCTTTTATGAGAGAAGCACAATTACAGTGCTTAAACTTGATACCAAATTCTGGAATCGCAATTACGATTGATTTGGGTGATGAAAATTTTATTCATCCTCCAAAGAAGAAAGAAGTTGCCGACCGTTTATTGTTTAACGCTCTCAATATAGGATATGGCATTCTTTCAATTGATGGAAAGTCTCCAATTTATGAATCACATGAGATTAAAAACAATGGAATGTTTCTTAGTTTTAAACATGCCGAAAATGGTTTGTATGTTTTTGACAGTTTAAAAGGTTTTGAAATTGCAGGTGACGATAAAGTATTTTATCCTGCAAAAGCAAAAATCATCAATAGAAAAAAAGTGTTTGTTTTCAATGAAAAAGTTTTAAATCCTGTTGCTGTTAGATATGCTTGGCAAAATTGGACAATTGGAACTCTTTACGATACCAATTTTTTACCAGCCTCTTCTTTTAGAACAGACCAATGGCAGAACGCTAAGAAAGCTAAGAAAGCTAAAAATATTGATAAAAAACCATATAACTAAACCACTATGGACTAGAAGTCCATAGGTTTTTAAATCTG
>TARA_R110002126_G_scaffold161997_1_pt1 | contig 33530 bp, 35 predicted proteins | sample TARA_R110002126 | Tara Oceans TARA_R110002126 (sample SAMEA4397536) | marine metagenome | biome: Polar Biome; feature: [DCM] deep chlorophyll maximum layer (ENVO:01000326); material: water (ENVO:00002006), including particulate matter (ENVO:01000060) such as... | depth 30 m | reverse complement strand
GACGTATGGCGACCCCGCGAAGATCCTAATGCGGGCCTACGAGAACGCCGAAGGAGGTGAGTGATGGGCCTCCTTAGACAATACGATGTAGAAGAATACCCTGAGTATGGTCTTTGTGAGATGTGCAATAGAAGTCCACGCGGCAACGAAAGTCTATCTCTTGTTCAAGATATAGGTGAGCTATGGTGTGAGTGCTGCATCTTCAATGGCCATAACATCGGTGATATTGAGTTCTGTAAACCAGCGGAGCACTGTGAGTCTTGTTCATTGGTCTATACGCAAGATGGTATAGCGTACAGGAACGAAGAAGATGGGACCGTAGTATGTGTCGATTGCTTTGGTGTAGTGCCAAACAATCTCGATGGAATGAGTAAGCGAATAGCAGAGCTATCATCCCTTCTTTACCTATCAAGGCAGAGGTCACAAGCAGCAATACGTGAGGCTCATCCACATGTATTGAGGCAGCAGAATGGTTCCGAGCACCAGCAGCACAAGGACAATGCACTTGGTTGGCTGAAACGATGGGTATACCCAAAGGACAAACAAGATGTCATTCAATCATAAGTTTCCAAATAGCGTGGTTCTGATTGGATACCTCGAAGGTGTGTCTAAGGTTGGTACCACTAAAAACTCTGGCATGAAGATTACAGCAAGGCTCTACAATCCAAGTGAGCAATACAGAAAGTATGACCTTCGTGTACCATTGATGGCCCTTGGAAAGCCGGCAAAGATTGTTGATGAGCTATCGAAGTCCGGTGACTTGGTGAGCGTAATAGGCCGATTGGCAATGGTTAGTACGGACAAGGGGCTCAGCCTCTACGTCTTAGCTGACCACATTAAATCTCTTGATGAGGAAAATAACTATGAAGTGGAATCATATAATTGAACCAAACGGTTCTGAGATGTGGCTGCCTGACTTGGCATCCCTAATAGCTGATAGGCTTGCAAGGCCAGCGAAGCTGGTAAGCACAAAGCATTCGGCAGCGAAGCTTGGTGATTCAATCCTACGTCAGTTGTATGAGGTAAGGGACTCAACTGGTGGTCTACGTCTATCGCAAAGCGGTACATGTATTCGACAGTTGGCATACCAATACCACCACACGGAAGAAAATGGATTGGGTATTGATGCAGCATCTAAGATTGCATTCATCATTGGAGACACAACGGAGGCAATACTTGTCTCTACATTGATGGAAGCCTTTGAAGAAAGTGGTGTGGGCACACTGTTCGGTGCTCTTAATGAGCAAGAAGAAGTGACATTGAAGGTGCCTATTAAGCCTGGGCATACCGCTAATATCAGCGGGCATCCCGATGGCTCAATGGTTGTGATGACACAGAGTAGTGTGCCAATACATGCCATCTTAGAAGTTAAGTCTATGTCCGACTATGGGTTTGGTAAGTTTAGAAAGGAGGGCTTAGGTCCAGACGATTCTTATTACAGCCAAGTTCAATCATACATGGAGAGTAAGGGGTACAAGTGGGCATACGTTGTTGCATACGGAAAGGCGTCCGGTGCTAAGGACGCAGAGATGCTTGATGATGGTAGCTGGCTTCCACAGTCAGCCCTTCATGGGCAATGGATTAGGCATGACAACGAAGCTGTTGGTGCCATTAAGAGTAAGTTTAAACGGGTGGTTCAGAGCATTGAACCAGAAGAAATAGAAAGACCATATGGACCGGACAAGAAAGGTCGGCTGTCTTTCCCTTGCGACTATTGCAAGTACTACAAACGATGCTTTCCGTTTGCAGAAGAACATGTTCAAGAGTCACGGTGGCTCAAGAAATCCCATAAAATAAAAGTCTCAGTAGGAGAAGACAGATGATTAATAAAGTAATGCTAGTTGGAAAAGTAAAGAGCACACCACAAGCCCGAGGTTCAGCAACGTCCTTTAGGATGGGTACCTGGAAGATTATCTCTGATGGTCGCAGGTTTGATACCACACACTCAGTAGAGGGGTTTGGCCGGAACGGTGAGTTAATATCTACCCTTCGCGAAGGAGAGTTAGTTAGTGTTGAAGGAGCTATTAAACATTCATCGTATGAAAAGAACGGCCAAAAAGTATGGTTTACAGCGATCGTTGCATCGTCTGTTTCACGAGTTGGAGAAGCAGAGCAGCCCGAGCAGCCACAGCAGTCTCCTAATCAAGCTCAACCTGCACAGAGCAATGCTCCGGCACAGGCTCAGCAAGGACAGACGCCCGCAAGCTATCCTCCAGCTACCGCTAAACCACAAGGAAACAACCCTAATGCTGGATACGATGAAAAGTATGGCTTCTGATATCGACGATACCGTAGGTTCTATCCTAGTTATTCCACACACTATTAGTGCTATGAGAACATCTGTTAATAGGATCATAGAAGATGGCGTTACCCTTGTGTCTATTGATACGAGGGGCAACGTGATGGGCGCTGTGTTCAGTGACGGGGAGGCGGGACTATTATGGTACCGCTCTCCCTCACCGGGCTCAACATTCGGTATCACAAAAGAGAACGTCAGTGACTATCAATAAGACAGACATATACATAGGGATTGACCCAGGTAAAGATGGTGCTCTTGTAGCCCTAGACGACAAGGGAGGTATTGTAGCCAGCTATATGACTAAGCAGGACTTTACTATCGGTGTCGGCAAAGGTTCAAAGAGAGAGTACCTAGCTCCACGCATGGCATACGCTATCAAATGCCTTACTCAAAAGTACAACGTAAGACTAGCAGTACTTGAGAAGCAACATGCTATGCCGGGGCAAGGGGTCACATCTATGTTTAGCTGTGGGTATGGATACGGTTTGTGGGTGGCGACCGTCGCAGCGTTTGGGATACCTCTTACCGAGGTTCGGGCATCAGTATGGATTAAGTCTATGCTTGCTGGTGTACCGGGTACTGGTAAAGGGCGCTCTATATACGCTGTGACGGCTCGTCTACCCAAGCTGGACCTTACCCCTGGCGCTAAGCGAAAGCCTCACGATGGCCTTGCTGACGCGGCTTGTATCGCAATGTACGCAATAAACCTTGGGGTGTAGTTCAATTGGTAGAACGCCTAGTTGTTACCTAGGAAGCTAGTGGTTCAAATCCATTCGCCCCAGCCAAACCATAGGAGTAGTAATGAGAAGGAAAAGAGGGTTCTCCGTAGAGCCAGAAGTAATTATATTTAGGCGACCAGGAAGAACGCTACGATGGAATATAAAGATGGGATCAATAGCATGGATAATCCTTAACTATGTTGTCAATGAACCCGGTGAATGGACGCTGCCAGACATAGTTAAAGACATGGACATAACAACAAAGTCATATGCTTCAGTCAGAACTGATCTCATTAATGCTGGGTATATCCTCTCTAAAGATTCTTCTGGTAATCATGGAGCACACAAGCTCGTACCAACACAAGCAGGAATCGAAGCATTTTCTAGAGTTGAACAATGATAAACAGCATAGCGTATTCCTCTCCACCCATAGCTACTCGCATATACCGTGACTCATCCTCTTGGCAGATAATGAACTACGTCACATCTGAGCCCGGTGAGTGGTCTATACCTCTTATCATTCAAGATATGGGCGGTGGTTCTAAAGCAAAACGAATCTATCAGATGGCTTTTGATAGGCTGATATCTAAGGGCTTCGTAAAGAACGGAAAGAAAACTCGTCGTGGCTATAAGATTCTACCAACAGACCTTGGCTCTGAAGCTTTCAAGCACACACAGAACTCTGTACCAAGAAGGAAAAGCAGAGTAGATAGGAGTGCAGGTGCGTGATTATATAAAGAAGCTCCAGGCAGCACTGCGCTCAGCGAGACCACACGTTTATAGACAGCAGCATCATGGTAAGCACGAGCAAGACAGGGCCGATGCAGTGGCATGGATGGGGAGGCATGGGAACATAAACGCCAGCAAACAGTACGAGTGCCTATGTAGCTGTGTAGCGTGTACAACGGAAAGGGCAGGTAAGGAGAATGGTAATGCCAGTGTATGAGTACCGATGCTCTGAGTGTAGCTTTGAAGACTCACGACTACAAAAGCTATCAGACGATGCCCCTGTCTGCTGTAACTGCACAAGCAATAAGAAGATGAAGAAGCTTATATCCTCAAGCTCATTTCTACTTAAAGGTAGTGGTTGGGCAAGAGATGGATATGGTCTCGGTGGTAAACGATAAGGTCTTACCTTAAAGTAACCATCCTTCTAAGGGGTAATGTCTGACTCATTGATAAGAGTATAAGTAAAGCTATCGCCCCACTTGGACTTGGCTGCATAGCAGATGCTCATAAACTCATCGAAGTCTGCACTTTGACTGAACACTTGGCACCCAGCAGACCATCGCCCTACCTGCGTTGAGTCTGAACCTGCCTTGTGGATGTTGATACCGAAGTACCCTTGTTCTTCTGTACCGACTTCAGAGTCAATGATGTCATCTCTGTTATCGTCCCTATAGACTTTAACCGGACCACCCCTTTGAACAAGAGCATCATACTTGCCCCGATGCTTTCCGATCTTGTACACACCGCGATATTGACCCGGTACAAGGATGGCAGTACCGCTCACGTTGGTTGGGTTCTCCAGCCAGTACTTACCGGGCTCAGTAGTACACTCCCAAGTACGAGTAACCCAGCCCTGCTCGTCCTTGAAGACAACACAGATACGATCATCAAAGCTATTGGGCTTGTGGTCCTTGCTTCGGATACCAATGATGTTCAGGTTGTATTGACCTTTAGTGAAAACCGCATGACCTATAGACTCAACGTAGTCTAATAGAAATGGTTTCACTGGCAGACAACCTTGAGAGCATGACACATAGTGGACTGATTTTTCATCATTGTCCTAATGTCCATGCCCACAATATCCTGCTTATCCTCTAGCTTAGTGACTCTATCACCAAGAGAACCAAGGGACATCCATCCCCCTCCAGCCATGAAGACCAAAGAGACTAACCAGATCACCATTTTTGAATCAATATAATCTTTCATTTTAATCCACCAGAACCATAGTAATAAGTAGTGCCTAACCCAGCAGTTACAATTCCGACTACTACTATCATCTCTATTCTACCAAGCCAGCGTTGAGTTGAGGGTCTCTCTACGAAAGATTTAGGTAATAGCTCTTCTTCCAATCTATTTTTATACCAGTCTCTCTCATTCTTTAGAACAAAAGTATCTAGTTTATACCTTTTTTCTATAGCTATTGACCAGCGCTCTGTACCTAGAAGGTCTGCGTATTCCGAAAGTGGGACGGCCACGGCTGAACAGTTGGCCAATACAGATGGAGTTGCCAAACCATCCGGCAATGACCGTCCCAGGCTGATTGGGTAGTTAGTATCGCATTCACCTGGCACCCTATCTGGAGGTGCAGGGCGCTCTGGCAAAGGGGGTACTCCCAATGCCACGCCAACCAGAAGGGACAGTATCAACGCCTGCTCCTAACATTACCCAAGTCAGCCAACTTATCAGAAGGATCATCATCATTCAGCGCATCTGAAACTGAATCAATACCTTCATCTAAATCACTATTTATTTCCTCTACCATAACAGACACAACCGGATTGACCGGGGCATCCATAGGTAAACCTTTACGAGTAGTCTTCTTACGGAAAAGAAAAAACGCAGCCACTATTACAGAGGCTACGCTTGCTACCCACTTGTAGATCGTTTTCACTTACTACGAATGGCCGACATAGCCTTCTCTGCGGAGTCTCCAGCAATATAAGCAAGGCCCAAGTACAACCATTGCTCGCTATCAAGAAGCCCAGAGACAAGTAATCCTGTGCCTACACACAGTACCGCAAGCCTACGCCATGAAACACGTTTCTGAGAACAAAAGAGTGCATTAATAAGCTTCATATATATCCTAAGTGCAAAGAATCTTAACGATAACGGCGCTAGCTGGACTAACCGCTGCGTTCGAGTCATCGCTTGTATTTGAGTACGGGCTCTTAACTGCCCAGAAAGTAAGGTTAGTAGTGAATGGAAGTCCGGTTCCAAAAACATATGTTTCTTTTAGTCCGGCACCAACCCGAAGCAATAGTGTTGGGTCCGACCCGGAAGCACCACCAACAGTCACTGATGCTGCATCTAGAAGCTTTACATACGACGGTACAGTAGAGTTCGCTGTGTTATCGCACTCGACAGCGTATATCGTTGTGGCTCCAGCAGTAACCGCTGCTTCAGCAGTGGCATTACACTCAACATCAATGACAAGTTTAGTACCAAGCGGATCAGCAATTGTGCTAACAGTAACAGGCATAGTTCACCTCAAGAAGTAACAATAGTAACAATACAACCAGAAGAAGCCGGGACGGTATTGTCCTTTGAGCCTACAAGCTTAGTTGTCCATAAGTTTAGACCTGTAGAAAACGGTATCCCACCAGGGATCTCAACACGCTTAACGCTTGTCGCTGCTACTGCCGGGAACACCCAGTGTGCGGCGGTTGTACCCAGCACAGGGGCGCTTCCATCGTATAGCCTGACGTACACAGGTGACCCAGACTTGTTGTCTATATCAACAGAATAAAACCTACCAGAAGTACCAGTAACGTTCTGTTGAATAGCAGCAGTTGGGGCACTTCGGTTATCAAAATAAATAATCTTATAGTCAAGGGCAGCACTGCTGAACCCGGAAACTTTAATGCTCATTTTGGACTCCTAAAAACTTAATAGATAGTACATCGTCTTGGTGATTCTTGCCACTTAAGACAATCCTTCGCCTACTACTGTGCTAGTTTCTAACCATTCCATGAATGAAACTAGGTCAGCCTTGAGACCATCTTTAATTAGATTAAACTCGGTCTCTCTCATTTGAAAAGTCACAGTCATAAGATCAAATGAATCATCAACTATGCTCTTGTGACTACTAATCATCGTTCGATCATCATCTTTAAATGTCATAGTGGTGTTGTCCCTGATGGATGGTTTCCACCTGCAAGTGCTTCAATTTTATAATAAAGATTAAAATCAATAGTAGCGTTTGAGCCAGCACCCGAATCTCCGCGACCATTAGATACCCAAAGATATAACTTGTTGGTTCGCACTCGACCGAACCTCTGGTTCAGAGGTGTCTCAACATCTCCAACTTTTTTCCATCCGGTGTCCCAGTACCAGCAGGTAGAGAACTCATTCATAAGCGGCTGTCCAGCGGTGTTGATGCCGGTTGAACTCCCCTCGTTTAGCTTTTCAATACGACCAAACCATAAAATCCTGTTTATGCACTTTTTACCCGCTGCATATTCGGCAGTAGTTGGTACGTTATTATTTGCCGTGGTCACTGTAATTGCACCTTTTGGGGCCGAGGTAGATAGGTTTTGTACACCCATTCTATCGGTTTTTGTTACGTTGCCCCGCCACCGTAAGCCGTACCCGAACACATCGGTAGGCCACTCAGCGGCCCCGGCGGAACTTGGTAGGTTCTCCGGGTCGGTCATTACGCCCGCCACCGTGTAACACCTGGACGCCGCTGCGGGGCGGTTGTTGCCGCCTGATGACCCTCCTGCATCCCAACCTGTATTGGGCCAATGAATGTATATCTGTATAGAAACCGGACGGTCACCAAAGTCAATCGAAGTGCCATCTGCGTTTAATATCTCTTTATAATGAACACCAGCGGCAATGGGGATGGGGTTGTGTGTTGTGTTTACAATTAGCTGATTGACACCACCCGTATTTGAAACACTGGATATGGTGTTGTCTGGATCATTTAATGTCCACGACCCATCTGCAATATTAGCACGAGTCCAGTCTGCATTTGCAACCGTACCGCCACCACCACTAGTATCATCAAATACTGATTGAAATACTGATTTCATTACCCTCTCCAGTTGACGCGGATGTTTGTTGTTGGTGTTCCAGCATCAACTTTTGCGACTACATAAATAATGTATTGGTTTGTATTCGCTACAGCACTGTCTCGATGGTAGTCGCTATTAACTGCGAATGCAGCACCACCTACTGTAGAGCCAGCAGCCATCTTAGTAATGGTCTGGGTAGCTCCAGTGGTTGTACCGGGTGTAATAGGAACATTTCCAGCAGAGTCTCTAGCTAAGTATGTTGTAACTGTAGCCGCCGTACTTAATGCAGTAAACTCAAACTCAATAGACTGGATGTTGCATGTGTCTGGAAATCCCTCAGAATCAGGACTATTCGTCGCATCAATCTTGACGGGAAAGACTTGATAGGCAGTACTAAGTGCTGCCGGTGATGTGGGGTCACCGTGGTAAGAAAAGGATGCTCTGCTCCAGCTACGAATGCTCATTTTTGTTCCTTGGGAATCTTAATGGGGATCTCTTTAGTGATGCCAGCCCGTCTAAAGGCTTCTTCATATCGTTTGGTTATATCATATTTCTGACGAGCGCGGCTTGCTTCTTCATTAGTTACGATAATGCGTATAGATCCCATAGCATCTAAGATTTTCCACGCATCTGATAGTGGCTCATACTCTGCACTTGAATACTTCTTACGAAGCTCCTGCGGCATTCGATCAAGGTAGGTCATATTAGTAAGCAGGGCTGCTGCTGAAGCATCTTTTGTTATCCGCGACCATGGGTGATTACTCATCCAATAGTTAGGCACACCCTTGATATACACATCATCCATATAATCCCCAGTCTTGGGATTCATGGGCTGGTAAGAGTGCATACCAACTTCACTAGTAATTGCATCTGCGATTGGCCCACCAATAATGGGAATCTTTCTATACCCAGCAATAGTTTTAAAAGCCACGCGACCATTGGTCATTTCAGATATGGGCATATCCATAAAGGTACTATGCTTTTCCATAAGCCCTTCGTATATGGCCTTTAGAATAAAGTGAGTTTGGCCCATCATCCGAAGGTGTGGCTTACGATTGTCTAATCGAGAATCCTTAAAACTAATACGAATAGGACTGTCTGGGTTGAACTTTAGCGGAATGCCTTCCATCAACTGTTTAATCATATGGGTCTGCTCAAAGAATGCTTCTTGTGGAAGACCAAGACCTTCAATATAGTACCCAGCCTTACCAGGAACAGGGAACCTAATCATATTTCTAGTGTGCTCACTCCGCAGAGCAAGGGCTTCTCTAGAAGATCCCCACTTAGGGATATACGGTATACCAAGGGTCTCTGCATTGTACCGTTCAACGATCTCTGGACCCTGATGGATTAAGAGACGCTGGAAGTTCGAGTAGAACACTGGATTTTCTTGCATCATCTTTATTTGCAAAGAGACGTTCTTTTGTGTCCAAGTAAAAAATGGGATCAGTACCCTCATCCAAGACTTTTGAGTCTGGGTAAGGTCATTATAGTTAAACAGAAACTTTTGTACGTGCTTCGAGGCTACATCAAAGCTTTGTGTCTTTCTAGCGTTGACAATAAAGCTTGATATGCGTGCTTGGTTCTCAATGGATCGCCCAATCGATGCACCAATACCTTTAGGGATGCCTACTGGGATAGGAAAGCCAGCAATCAACATAGGCAATGCAACAATTGCACCATCTTCAACTACTGATGCAAACTTTACTGCACTATTTACATGCTTCTCAAGTCCAGCAGTAACATATATATTTGAAAGCCTAGTTTCAAAGGTATTGATATCAATAAACTGCTGCATTCCTCCAGCAATAACGCCACGCTCTGTAAGTATAGCAAGGGCCTCGTCAGCATTACGAATAATACCGTCGCCAATATCATATGGAACATTTACTCCATCTAAACCATCAAGCATTTTTAGCTTTAGTTGTCGGGCAGCATACTGGTATTGCTTTTCAGCAGCACCCTTTGGAGCGCTAAGTATCTTGCGAGCAAGTTTAATAGATCCATATGTACCGTGGAAGTTAGCTAAAGATGAAAGCCGCCCTGCGTCTATTGCAACCGATGGGCTAAATGTAGCGATTCCAGAATCAAGCATGTTTGAAAATATGTTTGATGTAAAGTTTCTAGCATGAAAAGCCGCAGCAACAATGGTTAGTCGAACCTTCCAAAAGTTATTAATTACTTGCGGATATTTCATTAGTGCTGATTTCGATGCAGCCTTTTTAATAAATATCTCATCCATTGATTCTCTAACTACACCAGGAACATACAGATTCCACATCTGCTCTCCTTGTGCATAGAACGTCTTCAATGAGTTACCGCCAGAGACCCTGGTAGTTTTATCAAACGCATTCATCATCTTGTTCATTTCAGTAGATAAAGCATTCCAAGAGTCACTTTCAATCTTAGGTGTCTTCTTGGTTAGTATGGCTCCGATTTCATCAGGGCTCTTTCCTTTGCTTAGTAGGTCGTTCCTCATCTCCCACAGCTTGTTGCTCTTAATCTGCTTAAACCGGCTGACTGGATCGTATAGTTCCTCGCCAGCTTGAAAGCTTTTAGCTTTAAGGAATGAGACAACACTGATGATATCGTCAGACTGACGAATAACAGCAGAGTCCCGAATAAACTTAGCAAACTTATCTCCCCGATCTTTTGATGAGTAATCCTTTATTTCATCAAACTTATCCATTACGCTTTCAGGGATCAGACCTTCTCTATGCCAATCTGTCTTGCTTCCATTAAGAACAAGATCATTGCTAAGGGTTGGTGAAGCTCGTTCAAATATAGGGACATACCCAATATCAGAAGCCCTTTGTGAAGCCGGAATGATCTGATCAGCAGCATTAGCAAGAGCATCATCAAGAATTGAAAGCTCTGTCTTGCTTGCCTTTGCGCGTACAGCAGCCTCTAGTGCTGATGATGGAACCTTATCAAGCTCTGTGTCAGGAAACATCTTGTACTTAGTGGCATACTTATGTAGAAGACTCTCATATACAGGCTTTGGAGCAATGATTTTAAGCACTCCACCAGCCAGCAGCGAGTACATAAACTCTTGGCCAGATATAGCTTTTGCTGCTGACATATACCGATGGGTAAGGTTCATTGGATCAACACCAAGATTGCCGCCTATTGCAGCATTGATCTCAGCCATTGACCCCTGTATTGTTCTCTTTCTTCTTTGATCTATGTTTGTAGAGAAAGCTTTATCTAGGTCATCGCTATGGTGCGAGACTCCCATGCCACGGCCAAACGGGTTTCCAGAAGAAGCTTTTTCGGCTGTTCTTTCAACGTGTGGAACATAGTCAATGACACCCCAAAGCCTAAGCATGTCTTCTGGTGACTTTACAAAGTCCATACCATGCTTGATATACAAATCTTCGTAATGCTTTATTAGGCTTTTAAAGGCATCTCTTACTGGTTCCAGTTCTTCTGGTATTGATTCCATGCGACGGCCAAGAAGCGCTTGATACCTAAGCTTCATAGCCTTCTGGAGATCATCGCCTACACCACCAAATATCTTTGGAGAATCAGCAAGGGCACCAAAGGCAACCAGCAATGTTTCTTCTTCAGAAAGACTGCTTGTTACCTTCTTAAACTCATCCCAAACCGTGTACTCCCACTCTTTTAGATTTCTGATAATGTCTTCACCCGGCTTAGCCGTCGGGATTTTAAGTCGAGGGATTGTCTCAGCGAGTTCCTTTTGTAGCGCTGTAAACTCTGCCTTTAGCAATGCTCGACCAGCTTCTCTCGTTTCTGCAACAGCAGGACCAATCTTAGTCTTACCACCATATGATCTCTTAGATAGAGTCTCAGCAAGCTCATCCTTCAATCTCGAATAGATGGGATCATCAGGAAGGTCTAGAAGATCATCAAATGCTATCCGAATACGAGCCTTGGCAGTAGCAACATCTGGCGAGTCATCAAGTAGTCTCTTTAGTACATCCTCTGTGCGCTGCTTGCGCAGCTTTGCAGCGTCCCTCTTGATCTTACCCCTAGTCAGGGGGCCTTCTACCTTCTCAAGACGCTTAGAGGCCAGGTTAAGGACAGATATGCGCTCTATAAACTGGTCTTCAACTTTCTTAACTTTGATTATAGACTTCTTGATTGAGTCTATATCTTTTGCAGAGACGGTACTTGGTAGGTTTAGTATGTCAGACTTCTCAAGGAGCCAAGCATCTGCGCTTCTTGATACATCAGGGATATCTATACCGTCTGGATAGTCAGACTCTATCCACCGAACAATCTCATCGTAGAATTCTGTCTTGGCTCCCTCGTCTATAAAAGAATGCTTACTAGCAATACGATTAAACTCATCAAGGCTATCTACATACCGAGTGGAGACTAGTGCCCTTGTCGCATCTAATGAGAAGAAAAACTTAAAGTCTTCTCTTGGATTTAATCGGTAAGACCTGATCTCATTTAGGGTTGCTCTTGTTTTAAGCTTCGCGTCTTGGATGGAGGACTTGATTCTATTTCTGACAATGCGTCGTTCAATCTTCGCAGCATCCGCCGTCTCGCCCAGGAGTACCGCTGGCTTTGCGTTGAATCGACCGGGAATGTTTGATCGGAACGGTCTGATTCCGAATACTTCTTGGAAGACATCTAGTTCAATCTCCGAAAGGGTTCTAGTTTGATTGTTAAGCATGAGAGAAGACCAGTCATTAACCTTCCCTTTCTTGATAATACCATACTGTCTTTTTGTAATTAGACCAGTATCATAGGCCTGTCTTAGATCAGAAAGATCCCGATTCATAGCCTCCATGCTGTTGAGTAGATCTTCTTCGGCAGCAAGGTGTCTAGCGCTAAACTCTTTATCTACTGCTTTCATCGTAGGACTTGGGTCATCTCCCCTCTTTAGGGCTGCTTCAACCTCTGCGAGCCTATCTTTAAATACTGTTGTGTTCTCACTTACAAAAGGCCATCCCTTTTCAGGACGCCTGATCATCCACATTGTACCGTCTGGATTAACAACATAGTGATTCTTGGCGTTAATCGCTATTGTATACTTCATGTCCTCAATGCTTGGAGGAACGTTCGACATAACGTCATCAAAGGCAGGCTTAAGTCCCTTTAGTTCAGGAAGATCATCTAAGCCATTTTTTCCAAACATATTGCCGAGAGCGCTTTTCTCTGGTGTCGCTGGGTTGTTGTGTACTATTACAACATCACCAGTAGCCACAAGCTCTGTAAGCTTATCGATACTATCATCGTATAAGTGGACAAATGGATCAACGTTACCGCTTTTCCCGGCATTCATAGTGATGAGCTTGCCAGTTCTACTTCTATACAGCGCCCTGTGCTCACGGGACGCGCTCTTTAGTATATGGGCTAGCTCATACAGTGATGTTGTATGGTCTGTTCCTGGAGGGAAGGGGATAGTGTCAGTAATAAACTTATGTGGCTCTGCATTGAGCAAATTCTCCCTATGTGGCCATACTAGATTGGCTTCTCCAGCAAGTACCTGCTCTTTAAACCTCTGAAGCTCACCAGAGTGCTCGAAGGCCAGTAGTCGGAGAGATTTTTCTGGAGAACGCCCATAGTATGCAGAAGCATAAGAGAGGATCTCATCAGCCAGGGCCCTGTCTCCACCAAGAGCCTTCATCAGAGCATTATCAATAGCCTGAGCAGTCTCTTTATTAAACTTTGCCTCACCAGCAATGTCTAATGTTCTATACAAGATCTCAGTAAGCTTCTCAGTAGTCACTGAGTTTAATACCTTACCTTTACTATTGAGCCGGACAGACAGTGCGTCAGTAAGCTGGTCCATCCGTACAATGGTTTCGCTGGGTACATTGTCTGCACCATCCATAAGCTGCTGAAGAACCTGTAGCCGCCTAGCAAGCCCTATTGATGCTTCCTTGTCTCCAGTACCAAACCTAGCCATAGCAATCAACGCCTGTTGAACTTCTTCAAGAGGCTTATTTAATGATACCGCAAGTCCCTCTGATATCTCATTCCACTTGGCTACTGTGGCTTTAAGCCATGGCGTTTCATCAATATTACCAGCACCAGTTTCAACTAGTCGGGCAACCTCATCCATGAAAGAGTGGATATCATAATCATCAGATAGAACCTCAAGTCGCTCTAGTCTTAGAGACTCTTTAGCTTTTAGCTCTCGTATGATTGTGCTTTTAACCCTAGAATCAGTCCACCCATTCGGAGTAGGGGCTGAGAAGCTTGGGTTCTGTAACTTAGCTCTAAGCTCAGCAATCTCAGCATCTAGACGAGGGATCTCTACTTTCTCAATAGATGCTTTCCAGTTGGCAAGTGCTCCACCACGACCATTGGCTCCACCAGCAAGTAGATACATCGATTGAATCTTCGTGCCAGCAACTTCGCTCTCATAAGAAAGCTTATTCATATAGTTAGTTATGGATGTCTGATAGTTTTCCCATAGCTCAGGGCGAAGCCTCTTTAGCCGTATAAAGCTGCTGTCTGTTGGCGTTAAGCCAATCATGTATGCACCTCTGGCCCCGTAGGTTTTAAACTCCTTTGAGAGCCCCCTAGATGCAACCATCGGCATCCAATGTCTTGACCCTATCATTCGGGCAAGAGTATCTACCCCTTGATAAGTAATCCTAGCCAGTGGTTCCCCTACACTTCGTGCGGTATCAACAAGTCTTTCACCGACAGAAAAGCTTGCAAATCTATCTAATCCAAGACGTATATTATTAGCTGCCTTTCTAGCCATGGCATTTTCAGATACGATATCAAGACCTTCCTTGACTGATCGAACCCCAGAAGCAAGGATATTGTCGGGTCCAAGGGCCTGATTCATCTTATTGGCAACAGTTTCAATCTGTCCCGCTGTGCCCATTGTGTATGTGGACTCTTTAAACGGAACATGAAAGGTTCCAAATATCGGAATCTTACTCTTTTCTACAAGACCTGCTGCTACTGGTTTAGACCTACGGATAACATCAACGTATGACCTAATCTCTGATGCTGCGGCTAGATGTGAATGGGCATTGTTTACCCACTGTCCTGCCTTAACTAATAAAGCCTTCTCAAGATGTTTTGCATTACCAGAAGATAGCTGAAGAATGTCTTCTTCTAGTTTCCTGATAGTTGTCTTTGTCATCTCGTAGTTACGGCGTGTACTAAGCCCAGCGTCGGGGTCAGCGTACTTCTTAGCAAGCGCTTGTAGAGAATCTAGCTCATCTGCTAGCTCTGCTTGTAGCTTAGCAAGAGCATCATCTACTTTGCCACCCTTAACGTCCTCTGCAAGCCTCATAAATCGTTGAGACTTCTGTTGGGCAGCAATAGCCTCCGCTTTCGCATCGTCAGACACACGAATAATCATTGCACGAGCTTCGTTTGCTTCGTCTGTTGTTCCAACAATAGCTTGGACAACTCTCTTTTGAAAAAACGAAGCCTTACCGACAACGGTAGTCATTGTTTGTGCATACCGCTCAAGGTGACCAGCAACGCGGGCGCCCTTTTCACCAAGGTTCCATGCCTTGCCAGCAAAGTTAACAACTTGGGTTGCCTTGGCTGCCCCAAGCATCCAAAGCGGGTCAGCAGCTACTTCAAGGGCAAGGCCCCATCCCATCCTAGAAACAGGATCAGAAAGCTGTGAAATAATAGACGATGTTGACGTAGGCTTCATCCCTTTGTATCGCGTCTTTGGAGAATTAGCGTCCAAACGCTTCATCATATCAATCGGAAAGGCTGTATTTAATAAGTCTTCGCCAGTAGCATTTGCTCCTTCAAGCACTCCCCACCAGTCGGGCCTATTGATAAAGTATCCTTTGCGATCAATAGCCTTTTTGTACAGCTTTGCGTCTGCAAATGCTGAGTAGATGTTCTTACCCAAAGCATCTATATCTTTATAGTATTCTTCTTCTTGCGTGTCTGAATCAAACGCTGAAGTCGGGTTGGGGGCACCCATATCCCACTCATAGAGCCTAGCTAACCCTTCCAGGCTTTTCCCTGTCAGATCACCAAGAGCATCTCCAAACCAATTATCAGTGTCAGGAAGTGTCCGCCCACTCCACTTATATCCATGAGTCCACAACTCACTTCTTCCAACATCTCCATACTCAAGTTGAGATAGAACCGCTCCACCAGCCTTTACGACCATATCTGTAGTGTACTGAACCGGAGAAGGGGCCGCATCGTATAGGTCTTTCCCTTTACCGGCTACATAGCTAGCGCCAGACATAGCCTTATCAAAGCTAATGATAGGCTCAAGTCCACTTTCTTCTTTTACAAGATCAACATCAACTTGCCGATTACCGTATGTCTCAGCAAAAGCAATCTTTGAAGATATGGGATCACGAGAATCGCCAGCAAGCCTCCAAGCAGACTTAAAGTCATCGTTATCTGGAAGGGCTCTTGTTGCCTCTAGTTGTTGTTCTTGTATGCTTTTTTGATCGTCATCATCGTCATCAAAGAGATTACCAAACCATGAATCATCGTCTACAGGTGCAGATACATTCGGATCTGACCTTGGAAGTGGAGCAATAGGATCAGTAAATAATCCTCCAGATACATCAACAACATCTTTCTTGGCATGAGCTTCTGTCTGTGGAGAAGACTCTGTTGCAGGAGCATTTGATGATGGTTTAGCCATATTATTATTACTTGCTCCCAAGGGCTTCAAATGCCGCCTTGCTTTCAGCAGCCTTTTTATCGGCGGCTTCCTGGTCTAGAACAAGCTGTTCCTGCCTTGCCTTTAAGTCTGCTGCTCTCTTTTTCGCTTCTGCATCCTTTACAACCGTGTCTGCCGCATCTCGTTTAGCAAACTTAGCTTTGTTGTCTTCCCTTCTTTTCTTTGATGCTGCTCTCTCGGCGTTAATCTTTTCAACCTTTGCCGCGTCTATCTCGGCTGCATCTTCAGCTAAGTCCTGTTCAACGTCCTTAATCGCTTTATTATAAGCATTTGGGTCACGGTTTGTTCCCAGACCACCGAGTGTTTTTGTCTTGGCTACTGGAGCAACCGGGTCAGGCGCAGGCTCTTCTCTAACTACTGGTATTGGCTCTGGTTCAATACCAGAAAGCATATACCTACCCTCTTTAGAGGTATCCCCAGGGCGGACATAGGTAGGGTCTAAGCGTTTAAGGTACTTTTCTGCTGCTGTTAGGGCTTTCTCACGCTTACCTTCGGGGAGGTTTTCAGCAAACTCACGGTACTTACTTTTTGGCTCAGCATTATTGGGGCGCTCAATCTCAATTGTAGGATCTGCACTATCATCAGATAAAGCTCTTACGTACCCAGGAACCTGACTTTGGTAGGAGTCCTTCAGGGCTCTTTGTTCCTCTGCTTTGGTGCTATAGCTGACTACTACTCCACCAGAGCCGTCATTAGCAGCCGCCATAGCTTCATCAGGTGAGGCATAGTCTGAAGTTGAGTAAACACCTACGAGACCACCCTCCAATTCAATTGCTACCTTTGTAGGCTGACCCTTCGTATCTTCCTCAACTACCCAAGATTCAAGGCCAGATCCATCCTCAACACTTTCATCTGCTGCATCAATCACTACTCCATCAGCGAGATTTTTCTTCGCTGTTGCTTCAATGTCAGCACGAAGCCGGTCATCACCAACAGCCGTTAGTGCAGTAATAGCATTCTGAAGTTGCTCTTTGCTGTTCCTTCCATCGAAGTACCTCCATGCTTCCGGCCTATTAAGGCCAATACCAAAGAGCCTCTCAAGGGGCTTAGTAAGGAAAGATGTTCTAAAGATACTGTCTTGATCAGATGAACCAGCAACACGAAGACGCTCTTGAAGTGCTTCAGGGTTGTTTATTTGGTCTATTTTGCCTGTATCAGTAAGAACCTTAATGATATTAAAGTACTCCTGTCTGTCTACGGGGTGCTCCATCAAGTACTCTACAGCCGTTAATGGGTCATCCATTCCCATAGCTGCCATGTAGTTAGAGAAGTAAGGGATAACAGACGCATACCTCGCTACAGCCTCAGAGAGTGGGTCAGTAGGGTTATCAAGCTGATCCATCTGGTACTGTGCCTTCTGCTCCGTCAACTGGACAGAGAGTGGCGTAGGCATAGATTGAAGCGATTTGGCAAAAGACTCTGGGCCATCCTCAACAATACTAGTAGACATATCAACTAGCTTATTGAATGGGTCCGAAATGCTTGCAGGTACACCAACACCCATACCTAGAGTGATTCGCCTAAGAGCCTCTAGCTTGACGCTACCTTGCATTCGGATTTTGTCTGCCTTCTGACGGTCAATACCCGGAATCTCAATGTTCTTTTTATCTTCTGGACGTATTCCTAGGTTGAAAAACTGACCCTTGATAAGCACATGGTTGTCCATAAAGTAGCTAATGCTTTCTTGGCTACCACCCTGACTTCTCAACTCACTCATGGCTTTATCAAACGCTGTATCTGAACTGGTTGCTATCTGTTGTCTGGCTAAGTCTTTTGTATCTACAATAGTAGTAATCGGCGCTCCGCTCTTAGTGAGCGCATCAATACTTGAAGACACTACTAGGCCAAAGTTTGTATTCTTTCTTCCAACTAGTCCACCGAGACCGTCTGCTATTTGCTTACCTGTATAGTTTTGTTCTATTGCCGTACTTATAAAGCCAGCAATAGCTGTTGGTGGATCTGTTAGTCCACCAGACAACTGACTATCGTTTAGAGCTTTACCAGCATCGGTGATACGTTTTTGTGTCTTAGGCTCGTAGCTATGGCCAGCAGACATCGCCATCGATCCACTTGCTTCTTCGATCGCAAGAATCATTTCATTTATTCTTACGTTGTCTAGGTGCTCTAGCTTAGCAAACTCTATGGCAGCAGACAAAGCATCAGTTGTGGCTCGTTGTACTGATACAGCAATGTTTGCATAGCTAGTGGTTGACTGAATAGCCATTTCCATCTTGAGCTTAGCGATGCCGGTCAGTTGTTTCATAAGGGCTGCCCGAAGCATATGCTCTGCTTCTGGGCTTAGATTCGTCCCTACTGGAGTCTCATACCCTGCCACTCCAGCACCAAATATATTGGCACCTTCGTATGGAGTACTACCTTGTCCTTGAGTCAACTGTGGCATTATGCTCTCCCTGTGCTTGCGACTTCACCCGTAGCGATATCGGCGGCCTTGTTGATGGGCCCAGACTTATCATCTCTCTTTTTAACTCCAGCACTACCAAGCATTCCTACGATCTTCTTATCGTTAACAAGGTTAGATACGTCTCCCATAGTTTGAACTCTTTGGTTGTCAATGCGAGCATTGATCTCTGAGCTTCTATCTGCCGCTACCTTAGCGATAACTCCCTTATTGGCAATAGCGCTATTTTGGGCTGATGTAAGGAACTGTGCCCCCTTCCTAAGTCCCGCATCTCTCGCCATACGCATCCTTTCGTAATCAATACCTCCACTACCGCGACCAGTGTTGGATGCTGCCTCTCGCATTATAGAGCTTTCAAGACCAGAAGCCGTAGCAAGATCCTTGTCTGTAATAGTAGGTGCCAGCAATGCAGCCCTATCAGCAGCCTGAGCTTCACGAAGCTTCTTGATCTGCTGTTGGCGCATGTACGCTTTAATGCCACCCATAGCAAGATCTGTAGCAATCTTACGATGAGCAGCCTTCTTCTGGCCACCAGCTAATACAGTAGCCGCTTCTTTTGCTTTTATTTTATCTTGAGCAGCAGCATCAAAGGTTGCTTTTTCTTGAGCTTTCTTTTGCTTCCAGTAGTTATCTTCAGGTCCAAGTTCAGTTGTTAGGGCCATTGTGTTCCTTTAGGTATGGTCAATACTATCAGTTAATATCTATTGAGTCTCTATGCCTATCGCTCTGTTACCGTAACCAAGTCATCTGTATCAAAGCCATACCACTCAAGGACAGAGGCATGGCTCTCTTTACCGACCTTGATTGCAACAATACTGATAGACCCACAAAGGTTATCAAGCCTTCTTGTTTCGTCAGATTTATTCCAGTGCTGCAAGAACAGATATATTAAAACACTAAAATCGTGGTAACCCTTGTCTAGTTTAAGAATCTTAGACTTATTATGCCAGCGGTATCTAAGTTCTTCATTAGAGGCATAATCTAGTTTTGATGCTGGGCATCTAGTTTCTGTACCCTTTTCATAGGTTCCATCAACATAGAGCCTATGTAGAGACTCATCACCAATCTTGTGTCTCCACTCAGTACTCTGAGTAAACCCATCAGGAAGATCATCTTTAATCTGGATCAACTTTTGAGCGAAGAATCCTTGGTAGCTAACGTATACAACAGCATCCCATGGAATGAAAACATTAGAGGACATTGAGTATGATGTATTGAAGTATGTCTTTCGTGGCCTAGTTGTTTCTTCAAGCTCTACTGGGCCGTATACAGACCTTGATGCCTCTGAATCTTGGTTATACTGGGCATCCGTGTACCTGTCTGGAAAGTTAAATCCATAGAAGTACCCACGAGCAAACGACCCACTTCTAAACTGCTCAGAAGAAAGACCAACCCCAGAGTCACCAGAATCAACGAACAATGGAGAAAAGTTTTCCTTTGTTAGTCCACCGTTGAGAGCTTCAAACGTATGAGTTTCTAAAAGATCATCCGATATAAAGCTTGTAGGCCGATAGAGGCATTCGTTGTAAATTTCATTTACATCAACAGATGTATCTGCTGGAATAAAGCTGCTAGTAATCTTTGCCATTATTATGCTCCAAAGTTTACTAAGCTATTTGATCCGTTCTCGGCGTCTTTGAATGCGATAAAATTTGTATTACCACCAACAACCTGTATTCGCTGAGCCTTTGTTAATTGCGGCTCTTGATTCAGATGGTCTTCAATAAAGTCTTTATTAGGATAAATATCTGGATTATAGGCTAGCTCTTTACTGTCTGGCGGAACCTCATCCCATCGATCTAAACATCCAACCACAGTCCAACCAAAAGAAGATGTCTCATCTAAGTGCATCTTACTATCGGTAAAATCGATGCCCTGTGCATCACATAAACGACGAATAAAGGTATCGTTTACGCTGATTACGTCTGTGTATGAATGAGTTTTTTGAATACTTCGACTGTTATTAGTTATAGCGCTCATGTTTATTGATGCAGAAGCGCCAAGCATATGAGCAGGAGACCAGCACAATACTCTTGTAGAGTTTCTATTTGGTTTTAATGCGTAAATTACTGAGGTCCATACCCGTTGTCCAGCCAACCATTGGAACCAGATCATATCGCTAATGCCCTTATTTGTTGTAGCGAATGCGATATTAATATCTGTATGGAATAATATGTTGTACCCTCTACCGTGATTGGGGATCTTAAACATTTTTCTTCCAAATGGATTCTTAAAACGGACCCCAGCGGGGCTAAAGATTCCCGTACCTTCCCAGTCTGGTGTTGTAATCTGTTCAGTAACAGTAGAGTCTGCTAGGTCAGCTAGCGTGGAGCTAGAATGAGAATTAATAACACTCCAATCTCTGCGTTCCTCTCTATGCTTTATAGAGTCATGCTTAGATACAATTGCAACTGATCCTATTGGGTAGTTTGCGTCATCCCAGTGTTCCCCTCCGATTGTTTCTGGGAATGCTTTATATGAGTGTATCTTTTGTCCTGAAGTCCTCTCATTTACTGAGAAGTTTCTAGCACAGTAGATAATAGAATCATTCAGTACATCTGATCCGACTGACCCACGACCAATAGTGCTACTAATAAGATTGTTTGCATCTTTAGATACATTATCCTGCATTACATTAATGCTATCTCGATCTATCTTATCGTTTGTTTTTGGGTATATAGACATTTTTTAGTCTCCAAGCATAATCCCACGAGGGAACCTAATTACATGAATGCGGGCATTTACTACTGCAACACCAAGGTTGGTGCTGTTTCCAGATGAGCCATCAGACCCGCCATTAGAGAAATATGTAATCTTATCTTGTGAGTCAACACCATCTGTTTCGTTAGCGGCGATAGCTTGCCCCGCAACTGGAGTAATAGTGTGTGTGCCTGCACGTAAAAGGTGTACAGATGAGCTAGATGTAACAATCCCCTTGGCTCTTGAGCCAGCACCACGAGTTGATTCCTTTCCTGTTGTCGCCACGTTTGTCCCAGGACCGGACCCGTCTATGACTGTTCCATCAAGACGAAGCCCAAGCATGGTTCTTACTCGAACGTCACTACTGTCGAAAAACGAACTACCTACGTAGGTGCTGATATCAGGACTATCGGCACTCCATGTTTTAGCGTGTTTATTTTCAGCTACCGATGATAGTCGGTATGCCCACATTGAGTATCCAACAAGAACAATCTCTGATTCTTCAGATGTCCATGTGATCTTTAGATCACCATCCCAAACATCCTGGTACCCTCTTAGGTATGGTATTAACCAAGCCGACCCACCAGATGTTTTTAAAAAATGCCCATCTTCATTAATTCCTAACCCAGCACCAGCATACCCATTCCGCTGCTTTTGAAGTACTCGAACACCAGAACCATTTTTTGCCAACGCAGAGTACTCTAGACCACTCTTAGCTTGAGAGCAGAACTGCCAAGAAGAAGTACTGTTGGCAATATTTTTTGCTTCAGACCACTCAGTTGAGATCCTATCAGGGTCTACAACCTCATTCTGAAAGTTTCCAAATGGTTTATATAGGCTCATTTATTTCTCGTAGAGTGCTGGGCTTCTTGTCGCGGCATTACTGCTGATTGGACCATATGCATCAATGCTAATGATAGCCATTGGATCATCTATACAGGACGCTTTCAGCGATAGGCTAAATACTGTGCATGATGGTATATCAATTGGAAGCCTATGTGTATATGTTCTAGAGTCTCTATACTTTGCCTCATCATCACCATAGGTTGCAGAGGTAGAGTTTGTGGTCTCTTGAACAACAAGAGCATCATCTCCCACATACACATCGATCCCATCATTCTCAGGATGGATAAGAGATACTTCTAGGTCACTAGATATTGGATTATCAAAATCCCAATCAGCGTATGTAGACACAGTTGCTATTCGAGCAGAGCGTTCTTGCATTGTAAACACTGAATCCGCTGCTCTCTGTGAAGCATGGAACGATGGTCCAAACTCCATCAAGCTCATCCACCCGCTTGTATATGTACAAGTAAGATCTGATCCTTGCTTATAGTTTGGGTAGCCTCGCTGGTATACCCACACTGTGTCTGTAGGTATCGCTGTACTGCTAGAGTCATCCAAGATGCCTACAGAGCCAGTACGACCCTCCCAAGATCCAGATATAAGAACCATGTCTTCTATTTGCTCAACAGCATGTACCTTCATATCCTGACGAAGACGCCATCCACGGTTTAGGTAATCCCATACAAACTGTAGATTAGGTGTAGTTGCATCATCGAATGGAAGACAGAAGACCATTTCTTTAGTTATTTTGTCTACCCAAGAGCTACCAAATCGGGCGTACTTAGAGTTTATCTTTTTAAGCCGCTTCCTGATTGTTGCTCCAATATCTATCGCTCCACCACCCTTGGCTGTATCAAACATCCAGAACGTTCCGTTCCCATACCAGACAACCTGACCATCAGGAGATGATTGGCTTAGGTTCGGACCAGCACAACCAGCGATCGTACTTATCGTTCCGAAAACCCACCCTTCGGTTCCTGGCTTAGCGTAGGCCCCTCCAACATAGTGAGTAGCAGAGTCCTTGAAGACAAGGAGAGACTGCTTACCACTCATACTTATAGATAGTGAGCCTGTAATCGGACCAGTCTCAGGAAATACATCTCTCCACTGGCTACTAACAAAACTTTCTGGAACCGTACCAAGACCAAGACCTTGTTCGCTCCACCAGACTCTAGATGGATACTTTTCAGTTCTAAGAAGGAACATAGATCCATTAAAGAACTTCATAAAGTAGAAGCCAGCAGGAACGCTTCTCCGGTTGTCCCACTCAGAACCAAGCTCTGAGTCTGGTATGTCATCTATGTAATCAGTGACGCTATTGTTTGGGATTCTATGTGTAAATCTTGGGCTACCAACTTCACCAGAAGGTAAAGAGCTAAGATTCATTGTCCTAAGAATAATCCTAGCTACCGTACCAGCAGGCCCTTTTGGAATATTGTTCAACCAGAATCTCCGGCGAAGATGCTGAATCCCATGCCTGTTTGCAGAACCCTCGGTGGACGCACTAGCAACATGAAACTGTATGCTGACTCGACTACTCTTGTCAGAGGTGGCTGAATAAGCCCCGTCTTCATTTTCATACACTACTGAGTAATACCATAGCCCAGCCTCAATACCGCCAGTAGTAACAACTAGTTCTTCTTTAATGCTTGTAAGGCCATAGTTTAGGGTTCCAATCCTTCCTGATACACTGAAGCCACCACCATTCTTCCATTGGGTGCCAGAATCTTTAGTGCCTCTATTTGATCTTGGACCAAGAACGCTGACTGTTGATGGTCTTACTGAGTAACCGAAGTCCCTAAGCCTGCTTCCATCCCAAACATAGGCACCACCACCATCACAAAACGTAAAGTAGACTCTATTGCCTACAACTTCTGTTTGTGGAGGGAACATTGTGGTTCCCTGTGGCTTGATGGTAGTCTTTACATTGTCTTCAGTGTAGTAGAACTGCTCTACAAGGCCGTTAGAAGACGTATCGCCAGCATTTGTGGACCCATAGGCCAGTCCACCCGTTCTGTTCGAGGGATCGAACCTGAAGACCCCTTTTGTGGACAGTAATAAAAGCTCTGGACTCTCGCCATCCCATTTAAGGTACTGCATGGCCAAAACTTTATCTAACTCTGGTGGTTGAGTAGTATCGAGGGCGTCTTTGCCTAAAGTATTCCACTCATTAGGAATAAGCGGCATAAGCTTAAACGTATTTTCAAGGAAACCAGTCGGTGTCGCCGTGAAGTTCATAATCTCATAGGCAACTGTTCCGTCTGATACGGGAAGCTCGCCCATAACTTTAGCGAAACCAACTGTTTTCCCTTTATACTCTGGGAAAGCCATTACGAAGTCTCCGTTACTGGGTAGTCTCCGCCTCTACGGTAGCTTGTTACGCCAATACCGTTCCCAAAAGAAGGACGCTCATGACCAGAGAATGTATACATCCTCTTTAGCTTTTGAAGCTCTATTAAGTGAGCATCATAGTACAAGCTCTTGCGTTTTAGGTCTCCGTCTCGATCACCTACCAAGTAAGAGCACGAAAGCTCAAGGATACACGAGTAGCACTCTGGTGGAAGGTTCGGACTATCAGTATCGTAGTTTAATGTTGGTGGACGGCGCACACAGGACATCAAGATCTGGTCTTTAGCGGTAGGTCGCTTATCAAATCTCATGTGATAGTGACCCATAAAGTCTTTCAGTTGGTACTTACGGGAGACTGGGTCCATCTGACCATGATCGAGAACCTCAGTAGTCTCTCCATCAATAATCTTCCAAAGATAGTAGATACCATCATTTTCCATCAGGTCTCCATGAGAGCTACCTGTAAGAGATGACCCACTTGGATTGAATACGGATGTCTTATGCCGTGCTCGGAACACCCACTTCTCAATACCGGACTTATGGAAAGAGTTAATAGCTGGGTTTTTTCCGAACCCATATACATAGTCTATGTCTGGAAACTTCAGCGATATAGCTGACTTATCCCACTCTGTAGACACTATGTCTGAAGCTTTTGAGGGTGATGATATATAGAATGGATGCCCTGAGTCTGGGTCATTATCTCCACCGTCAATCTGTCCCATCTCCATTGGGTATCGGCCCCATACATGACAGACCTTATAACTAAACTCACCAGCGGGACCAAAGCTTGTATCTTCGGCTGATGTAGCAGGATTAAATCCCCACTTAACTGTACCGTCAATCTTATTTACAATCAGTGATGATGCTATCTTATAGTGTGGTGCATCTTGTTGATAGAAGTCTCCACGAGAGAAGTATTGGACCTGACCCTCAGACTGCCAACCAGATCCAATCTTTGCGCTTGTCATCTCAGAACCAATCAGCGATAGAGGGATCTCCCTAGGGTTAGTCTCAGGGTTTTTTACGATACGCTTAATGGCCTGAATATCAGCATCGTATGGATACTCATATGTGTAGATGTTTGCGTCCATTACAACAGACACACTGGCTGCTTCTGTTGGAACAGGCTCACTTACAACAACAATAAGATGCGTGACGCCAGCAGTTACAAATGTTCCTACTTCGGCAATACGCCGTTGGTACCAGTTTCCATTGAACTGCCACTCAAACCAACGAGCAGATAAGATCTTACTTCCTATTTCAGCAGTGGTGAATGGTGCTTCACCTAAAGTAATCTTAAATACTTTTGGATCAGCAGCATCTCGCGTAACAGTACATGAGCGTTGAGGTTCAAGCTGTACTCGTTCTTCATCTCTAAGCAATACTTCTGGTATCTCTCCCCAAAGGGTGCGTAGAGACTGGTTAATAATATTATTTATACGACGAGTACCAGACTCTCCACGCTCGGGGTAGCCAGTCTTTACTCGTATAGCTTCTCTAAGGTCTGCCAGATTCATAATAAAACCTCAAAAAAAAGAGTCCCTCAAGAGCATACCACTCTCGAAGGACTCTAGCATATACAGACGATCGTATTGCTTAGATAAGACCAGACAATCGAAGGGTGAATGCCAAGTTAGCTCCAGAAGCAGCGCTTACAGATGTTCCAACAATAGCGTGCTCAAGTCCGCCAACAGCAGTGTCATCAAACTTTCCAGCAGTTGAGATAGTCATCATCTCTTTATTAACTAAAATAACAGCAGCAGAGGTTGCTGTGACATTACCGGAGCAGACTACCCAAGCGTAATGACCGACAGGAATAGCTCCAACAGTAACACCAGCAAAAGTATTCGCTGGGGCATTAGCCGCAGGAAGCAAGCACTCAACACTAGATCCACTCTTGAAAATAACACCAATAGCAGCAAGAATTGGAGCAGCAGTAGTGTTCTTTACTAGTCGGTAGGTTTGTTTCCCGTGAGTAGCATCAATGTGCTCACGAGTTTCACCAGTAACACCAGACGCTTCGGTCGATGTATCAGTGGGGGTTGTAAGAAAGACCTTGGAAGGTACAGGCATAATAAATCTCCAAAAAGCGCCCCCCGAAGGGGGCTAAAGTATGATTAAGAAGTAGACGAAACCGGAGCAGCGGCAACACAGCCGTTAGCCATTGGGTTCGTCATGGCCAACTGGATCTCCATGATGATGTAACCAACGTCAGCATCAACATTTGAAGTTTCCAGGTGATCCGTAAACTTAGTTACCCGGAAGTCGTTGTTCGCGTTTACCCAATACTCAATGGTGTTGGGGTTTAGCAAATATACGGGCTTTGTAACCGAAGTCTTGACTGGAGCCTTCATGTTTTGGATCGAGTTAAGAGTCATCCACCGGTTTGCATGGTACTGGACACCGTTCACAATGTGTACAGTTGGATTGGCCTTACCGGAGGTAATGTCATTCACTGTATACATAAGTTGAGGACCAGAAGAAGCGCCGGTAGTGCGAACCTCATCACCAAGGGCAACGTGGTCAGCAATTCCAAGGATACCTAGAGAGATCCCTTCTTCATCATCAGCGAAGGTATCAGCGGTAATCTTCAATTCTTCAGCAGCAGGAAGAAAGGTTGTACCAGTGGCACCGATAGCAAACTGGTTGAACCAGTTATCAACGAAGTTGGTGACATCATTAACACGAGTCTCGTTAAGGTAGCTAAGGGCTTCAGTAGCTTGAGCAGCAGGCAATTGCCATTGAATAGCTCCGTTAGCAAAACCAGAAGCAGTACCAGAAGTCTTAGCTCCATTTAGAGTTGCAAGACCAAGAAGGTTAGCAACATTTCCAAGGTAGATCTGACGAGTGACATCATTACGAAGCGCCTGCATTGCTGCATTAGACTCGTCTTGAACGAAACGCTTCACTTCTTCCTTGCTGCTCATGCGATCACGATCGATATGAGGAAGAATGACGGGCTTGATGTACTTGGCCCAGTCACCGGTCATTGCACTCAGCGTTTCACGCTTAGCCAACGGAACCGTAAGGTTGGTCTCGTTGATCTCAACAACATCGGAGTGACCCGACTTAACGCGCACAACGCGGACGTTTGAACCACCGGAACGCTTTACCTGCATACGGCTTTGAAGGGCCTTGAGCAGTGGATCTCGGTTGTAGAAGGATACGACGGATTTCTTAACGACATCCGGCACGGTCAGTGTTGCGTACTCAAGTAGAGCCATTTTTTTATCTCCAGGGGAAGGTTATCTGTCCAAAAGATGAGCGTGCCTATCTAGCACCTCACCCCAGTCAAGTTCGCCAATGCTTCGGACGGGAGCACTAGTTGCAATTCTACCGTCTGCAATAACGGCCTGCTTATGGGCAGATTCATTTGGTTTGTTTACTTCTTTATTATTATCTTTAGGAACACTATCATGTTTCGTTGACTTTAGTGTAGTTTTGTCAACGCCTGCTTTCCACAAAGAATAAGAGTACGCATTATTCATACGATCTAATACTGTTTTACCCTCATGCCGCTCATACAATCGTTCCAGTTCTGTAGAGAACAATTGTTTAGCTTCATCTGGAAGACTACCAAAGTCAGGGTGCGTTGCATTAAACGCCTGCCAAGCAGTATCGATCATGTCTGTAGACATAGAAGTTATAAAATCATTCTGTTCATCGATGCGAGTCTGTAATGGCTTTACGTCATACCCAGAGCTTTCCATCGCATCAACAAGGTCTACAAACTCTTGTCTAGCGCTCTCAAATGATTCCTTCTCTGCCTTCATTGTGGCAACCTCTTGAGAAACTAGTCTCATAATAGGCTGCACATACGACCTTACATCGTCAGGCATAGACGAGACATCGATATCATCAAAGCTATCGAAACTTATTTCAGCCTGGGTGGATTCAGTCGGCTCTGCCTCTCCAACTGTTTCTGGCGCATTGGCGTCAGCCAACAACTCCGGCGAATCTTCTGCCGCTTTATGTACAAGATCTTCCCTTGATTCTTCAGTACCAACGATCTCGCTGGTACCCGATAAGTCTTGATCTGGACTGCCATCATGCTCCGGGGATTGGAGGTGCGGCTGGTCCGGGGATGATTGGGGCAGCGCTTCCGCCTGCTCCGGCAATAGGGATGATTCCGTTTGCGATTCCATTGACAAACTCCATTAAGTCTGCGTCGTTTCCGAGGTTATAGATTCCTGGTGACTGAATATCAGATATACCCTGAAGCACCTGAATCAAATCAGGAGACATTTGGTTAGTCGCCTGATCAAGAAAGCCAGCTTCCACCAAAGCGGCTGTTGCTGCTTGGATGATATCTGGCGAGAGCATATCCAAAGGAACCTCTGGATTCATTACTGGAGCAGCGTCCATCATGGGCGCTTCCTCAATAAGTTCCATTGGTTCTTCTGGCATAAGTGGTAGACTTTCTTCCGGCATAGCACCCGGCATTGGAAGCTCAGCAGGTAGTGTCTCTGCTGATCCATTGGCCAGTAGGCTACTAAGGTTTTCGCTTTCCTGCATAACAAGTGCTTCGAGTTGTTCGATAGGCATTGAAGCAAGTTGTTCTGATGTGTATTCTGCTGGCATTATAGAGTCCTATTTGGCTGCTTGCTTCGCGGCTGGCTTAGCGGTTGCCTTTTGAGAGATGTCGATCTTACCTGAACGTGCATGACTTTCAGCAGTATCGGAAGCTGTTTTCCACTTATTATATTTTGAGTCTGACCATCCAGTACTATCTACCATTTCTTTTTTATGGATATGGTCGCTTACCCCAACGTAACTTCCCTTATTGTAAGCCTCGCCCATCTCGTACATCTCCTGCTTGCTTGAGGAAACATAGTCCTTGTAGTTTTGAGAATCATGGGTCATTCGAGACCAACCATTCTCATCTTCTAGCTTTTTGATCTCTTTGTATGTCTTTACTTCTTTGCCGAAAGCAATGGAGTAATCATCGAGACCATCAGAGACGGGGCCAACATGGGTAAACCGTTGGACACCACACTTTGTGGCTGATTCATTACAAAAGTGACAACTGGTTTTAGATGTGTCTGATTTTGATGACAAGAAAAGTTCTTCAAACTTATTCGAGCACGACCTGCATTCGTACATAAACATTGGCATTATTCTTCTCCACCTTCTTCTGTTCCGAATTGGCGATCAAGGATTGCTTTTAAATCCTCGTAGTATTTTCCAGCGAGTGTGTCTGGGTCTCGTTCTTTCCACCCATCCAGAAGACCTTGCAGATCTGATTGAAGATCATGCGGTTCTTCTTCTGAATAGTCGTCGGCATAAGAATCAAACACATCTTTAGAAGTGTAGTCCATATCCTCCATCTTTCCACAGGCACCTTTATCAGAAGACAGTTGTTCAGCAAACTCTTTTGGCGAGCGCTCTCCCTGCATTCCTTTAGGGGCCTCGATGATTAAAAGAGTCATAGACTCCTTATCCCCACCATGGGCTTTCTTAGCTATATCGTGAAAGTTCATCTTCATTAGGTCTCCTAAGAATTACCCATACCCGGCATTCCCATCATTGGGTTTGCCCCCATTGCCGCCATGTCTTCAATAGCTGCTGCTGCCGGATCTTGTGGTGCTTCTTCAGCAACAGCTTCTTCTGCTCCATCCTTCTTTACAAGAGATGGTCTGAATCCAAACGAATCCACAATCTCTCGGGCAAGCTCACTCTGATCGATAGCTTCGGACATTGGACCACCAGATGATAACGGCTGAAGAAGATCAACAAGATGTGCGCGTCGAGCAATCTTATCTTCCATAAGTGGACTGAACGGAAGAAGACGAAACTTAGTTGCTTTCTCTACAACCTCATCCCGAAATACCCCTGGGTCAACGTCATCCTGAACAAGCGATGAGATTCTATCAAAGTTAATACCTGATACCTCATCATGTACAATGGCCCACTTAAATGAGTCTAGGGCTTTCCTGAACATAGTGGTAACAACACGAACAACTTTACGAGACCGAATAGCCAAGCGACCTTCAACAGCAGAACGAATCATGTTTGCTTCAGCAGCAGTACGAATGTTCTTTACTTGTCCTTGCTGGTAATCGCCCATTCCAGGCAGCCAGCGAATAGAGTCTACTGATTGTGCAAGGTGTTGATTGAAGTCAAACGTTGTCGGCATCTCTGGACTAACAAAGATATGCTGATCAATGGTTCCATCTGGAGGGCCTTGAACAAGAGTCGGTTCCCAGGTCTTAGCATTCTTGAACCGTTCAAACTCATCGTCTGATCTAAACAGCTTGGTATCAATAAGCATACGGCGGGGTAAACGAGCAACAACTTCACGCCTTGCGCTGACTAGCTCATTGATATCACGTTGTATTGGTGCCACCAGCGAAACATCAGATATGCCGCGAATCCGGCCAATCCCAGGATGAAACACAAGAACCTCATACGGTCTTCCATAGGGTATCTCCGATTCCATTAGAATCTGTTTAGTGTCTGGGTGCATGTGGTAGAGCTTGTTGTGCTTAAAGTCCCAGAACTCAACAAGAGATACATACTCTTTTAGCCCAGCATCCCGAAGCTTAATCTCAGCCTCATCCTTCATCTGGTTATAAACAAGGCTTCGTGGGTACGTGTCGCCTTTGATTGTCTTCTTGGGCTTAGAGTACACACCCTTATCTATACGAGACTGTAAGTCTTCCATGTGGATAACAAACCGCTCAAAACACCACATTGCATCTTCAGCCCGCTTTGCATTCGGATCGAAGTGGACTTCCCATGGTAGCTTGGTTCGCCAGATTGGACGGCCCAAGTCTGATGACCACATTACTTTAATGACGCTCATATCAAAGATAAGCGCATGAAGGATTAGCTCTCGTAGAGTTTCGTCTAGTGAGTCTTCCTCGGCAAAGAAGTTTAGTGCAGCAGCAATACGGCGACCGGAAAATGTTGGGTCTTGTGTTCGAGATGGAACCTTATAGGCGCTTTCACGCTGATCGATTGCTTCTACTTGCGGAAGATCCATTGCAAGGGAAGATGCGATCGTATCAATAATAGGGAACACTTCGTTCTGAACAGCGTTGTACTTCTTTGCAGTATCTTGCGCTGTACCTACCGAGTACCCATCTCCCACCCAAAACTCGCCACGATAGTAAGCGAGGTTCCTAATAAGTTCCTCTGCCCGATTCTTTTTAAAGTTTTCTTCTGTTTGAAAAATAAGAGTAGAAAGCTTGTTTACTTCTTTTTCCTCATCAGAGGAACGATCCATGTCTGCGTATGAGCTACTCATTTGTGTGTTCCCCAGGGGCTATTAGAAGCTATTGTAGAAGCTTTATCAATTTTCCTCATCAATCTTCTCCAGTTTTTATTAGCCACCTCTTTATCAGAAAGCTTGCGATTTTCCCACTTAGCTCCAATCTCAACGCGCCATGCCCAAGCTGCTCCAGACATCGCTGCTGCTAAGTCGTAGTGGCCACCCTGAGTATCACGAGAAAGCTTATCCCACTGCCCACGATAATTGATCAACTGGCGCACACAACGTGTTGAGTTTAAAGTGAGAGATCCGTCTTCGATTATTTCTTGTAAGAAGCTGATCGCTTGTGCCTTACTTTTAGCTGTCGAATACCATCCAGGTATGCGTGTACTGCTACCTTTGTAGTTAGCACTTGCTTTTCTATGGTAGACATTCCGGCAACCAGAAGCCAGCAAGTGAGAAAGAACAGCCTCGCCAACACCGTTTGCTTCAATATATATGCGAGCGTTGTTATGTTCAGCAGACCACTTCATTAATAGGTCTGACATTTTAAAGGCTTCATTGTGTCCCAAGTATTCGGCAACTTGTTCACAGTTGTCTACATCGATTATCTCGACCCCAAACATATCACGAGACGCCCACGACCCAGCGGGGTCACAAAAGATAAGATATCTCTTGTCTTCCTCTGGAGGTGTAAACTGTACATAAGGATCTACCTCGACATTAAGCCCGGTCCCTTTATCAATTAGATCTAGCATCTCAACTAAGCGACGAGTGTTGAAGATCGACTCACCAGCCATTACCCAGCAGTCAATCTCATTGACAGGGTACTCTGCTCTGAACTTATCTAGGTTGTTCCTACACTTTTGCAGGCCCTCTGTTTGCATCCAGAACGCTTGTGCTGCTGTCAGGTAGTTATTGTCTGAGTACTCTTGTACCAGTGCATCCGGTTTCCACTGTGGAGGCGGTGTAATCGAATACTCATTTACCATTGTCCACGGGACAAAAACCTTCATCCACTTACTGTGTGGGTTCTCTGAGTCCATGCAGATCTCATGCAGTTGGTCACCATGGTACCGAGGCGTTGACTCAGCAATAACGAACCCACCATTACTGGGTACTGCGTTTAGTGCTGATGTCCACGCATCGGGCCCAGCCACCTCAGACCATGCCGATATCTCAGTAGCCATCAATACCTGAACGGTTTCACCGCGCAGTGGTTCCTCATCGTTAACTGAGGCAACAACCATCCGACTATCAAGCCCAGGAAACTCCAGTGTACGCTTTAGGCCCGTTGTTTTCTTTGGTTTTAGCTGTGCTGGCATGTGCCGATGGAATCGAACGGCCATCTCAGAGAGGTTCTGAGCCATTTGCTTTTTGTGTGCAAGCAAACCTACCCGACAACCCTTTCTAAACATCGCGTGTTGTGTAGCTACGCAAGTAAAGAAGGTACTGCTGCCCTCCTGCCGTGGTTTCACATGAACAAGCCACTTATTGTCTGCGTAGCATTGGTTTACTGCGGCAGCTAGTATCTTTTGATGGTCCCAAAGCTGGAATGGAACAAGCTCTCCACTCTTTGCCCTTACTTTATTCAAGTGGCAGTAGTTTACTGGATCCCAGAACCCA
>TARA_R110002126_G_scaffold78829_1_pt1 | contig 33602 bp, 35 predicted proteins | sample TARA_R110002126 | Tara Oceans TARA_R110002126 (sample SAMEA4397536) | marine metagenome | biome: Polar Biome; feature: [DCM] deep chlorophyll maximum layer (ENVO:01000326); material: water (ENVO:00002006), including particulate matter (ENVO:01000060) such as... | depth 30 m | reverse complement strand
CATTGGCATCTTTAGCAATTTGTGCAGCCTGTTTAGAGGTGGTGTGTTTTGTTTTTTTTGCTAAATCTTCTCTGTCTGCTAAAAAAGTAGCCTCGTGGTATAATAAATCGACATTTTTTATAATAGGAATAATAGCTGGTTTGTAAACTGTATCACTACAAAAAGCAAAGCTTAATGGTTTTTTTGGCGGTAAAGTTAATTCTGCATTTGGTATAACTTCTCCAGTTGATAAAGTAATATCTCTGCCTGCTTTTATATTATTATAATCTGCTCTATCAATTTCTGAATAGTTGTTGATATTGTCTATATGCAGTTTTTTAGGTTTTTCTTTTTCGCTAAATAAATATCCATTAGTATATACACGATGATGTAAAGGTATGGTTCTTACAGATATTTTATCATCTTCAAAAATAATTTCGCTTTCTTTTGAGGTTAACTCGTGAAAAATTAAAGGATATTTTGCATGCGATTGAGATATTTTTAATTGTAACAAGGTTACTTCTTTAATACCTTTAGGTCCAAAAATATGCAATTCTTTTTCTCTACTTAATATGCCGTAAGTAGATAATAAACCTACTAATCCATAAAAATGATCGCCATGTAAATGCGAAATAAAAATATGATTTATTTTAGTGAAACCAACTTTATATTTACGCATTTGACGCTGTGTGCCTTCACCACAATCTATAAGAAAATGTCTGTTGTTTATCTCTAAATACTGTGAAGTAGGAAAAGCGTTAGCTCTGGGAGTTGCAGAGTGACAGCCTAAAATTGTTAGGTTTATACTCATTGAATAACGAAACGTTTAGATATAATTTGGTTCTTATCTTGTAGGGAATATATGTAAATTCCCGTTGATAACTTTCCTTTATAAAAAGGTATTGAGTTTTTACCTTTTACCGTCTTAATTTTTTGAATGAAAACTGTTTTTCCTAATACATTTTTTACTGTAAAAATAACTTGATTAGAACCTGCGGCATTAAACGTAATTTTTGTAGAATTTGTAAAAGGGTTTGGTGCCGTAGATAGCTTATAAATTGATTTTTCTTGCGAAAAAGCAACTATAGTAACAAAAAACAGTAGCGTAAAAAATATTTTTTTTTTCATTTTTAGGGGATATTAAAATCCTAACTCTCTCTCCATAGCTTCCATTTCTAAAATGTCTTCTGCTTCAATTAAAGTAGGCACAATATTAAAATTATCAGGAAAATCATCAACATTTATAGTCTTATTTACGATTACAAAAGAGTTGCTATTTTCTTTTTTTCTCTCCGAAACACTCAAAAATAGTAAAAAATCTTCTTTAGTAGTCTTAATTTTATCAGAAAGTTCAAGTATTAAATGTTCTTCTTTTAATCTTGGAAGCTCATTTAAAAGTACTGTATAGAAATCTGAAAACGAATTTTCATCCGAAGAAATAAGTATATATTTTTCTTTTTTTACTGTCTTCATTTATTAAATTTTAATCTAACTTCCGTTTTACCTTTTAATCTGTTGAGCTAGTAAATAAATTACAGCCATTCTCACAGCAACACCATTTTCTACTTGATTTAAAATAATAGATTGGTCAGAATCTGCGACATCACTTGTAATTTCTACACCTCTGTTAATAGGTCCTGGATGCATTATTACAATTTTCTTGCCAAGATTATCTAAAATTTCTTTATTGATGCCAAAAAGCTGTGTATACTCTCTGGTAGATGGAAAATATTTAATGTCCATTCTTTCATGTTGTACGCGTAAAACATTAGCAACATCACACCATTCTAAAGCTTTTTTTAGGTTGGTTTCAACTTCTACCCCCAAGCTTGTAATATATTTAGGAATTAATGTAGTTGGCCCACAAACTTTAACTTTTGCGCCTTGCAATTGTAAAGCAAATATGTTAGACAGGGCAACTCTTGAATGCAAAATATCGCCAATAATTACAATTTTTTTACCCTTTACACTTCCTAATTTTTCTCTTATAGAATAAGAGTCTAATAAGGCTTGTGTTGGGTGTTCGTGAGTGCCATCGCCAGCATTTATAATCTTAGCATCTACGTGTTTAGATAAAAATACTCCTGCACCAACATTTCCATGACGCATAACCACAATATCTACCTTCATAGATAAAATGTTGTTTACAGTGTCTATTAACGTTTCTCCTTTTTTTACAGATGATTGAGCTGCGGAAAAATTTATAACATCCGCAGAAAGCCTTTTTTCAGCCAGCTCAAAAGAAAGCTTTGTTCTGGTACTGTTTTCGAAAAATAAATTTGCAATGGTAATATCTCTTAAAGAAGGTACTTTTTTAATAGGTCGGTTTATTACTTCTTTAAAATGATCAGCAGTTTTAAATATTAAATCAATATCGTTTGTGTTTAGATATTTTATGCCTAATAAATGCGCTACACTTAGTTTGTCCATGCTATCTTTGCTCTATATAAACTGCGTCTTTTTTTTCAGTTTCTTTCCAAGAAACCAATACTTTTTCTTCATTAATAGCATCAACTTGTCTGCCTCTATAATTTGGTTGTATAGGTAAATGCCTACTAAATCGTCTGTCAATTAAAACTAATAATTCGATGTTTTTCGGTCTTCCAAAAGATTGCAAGGCTGTTAAAGCCGCTCTAACACTTCTTCCAGAATATAATACATCATCAATAATTACCACTTTTTTGTCTTCTATTAAAAAATTAATTTGTGTAGATGTGGCAGCTAGAGGTTCTTCTCTTCGTCTAAAATCATCTCTGTAAAAAGTAATGTCTAATAACCCTAATTGTAGATTCTGAATGTTATACTGCGTTTTTAACAACTCTGTTAATCGATTTGCTAAATAAGATCCTCTTGGTTGTAGGCCAATTAAAACGGTGTTCGAAAAATCGTTATGATTTTCAATTAATTGGCAAGCCAATCTGTGAAGAATAATTTCAATATCTTTTGAGTTAAGTAAGGTTTTTTTGCTCATAAGAAAGCTATCAAATTTTAGTTGATAGTAATTGAAAATCAAAATTAGGGTAAATATATGTATATGCAAAATTTATATATGCTAAATGTAATTTGTAGGTTGTTAATTAAATTGTTGAAAACAAAACCTGTATTTTATGAGGCATGAAGAGACTTATAGTATTTTAGAGCTATAATTCGAATCGTATAGTTATGTCTTTAACAAAATTTGAATCCATGCTTAAAACCAATGCAGTCTATTTTTTTGATTTGGTTGAGTTCGAGGAGATTATTATTCACTATTTAGATGTGGGTAAACATTCTTTAGCAAAAAAAGCGGTTCAATTAGGTTTAGACCAGCATCCAGAATCTATTGACTTAAAATTGTTGCGAGTAGAACTCTTTATCTTTGAAAATGAGTTAGATAAAGCATCGCTTTTATTAAGAAAAATAGAGCGCTTAGAACCTAATAATGACGAGGTTTTTATTCAAAAAGCAACCATACAATCTAAATCAGGAAATCATAAAGAAGCAATTATTAATTTAGAAAAAGCATTGTCTTTTACTGATGATAAGGTTGATGTTTGGTCTTTATTGGGGATGGAAAATTTGTATTTAGACGATTTTGAAAATGCCCGTTTAAACTTCGCAAAGTGTTTAGATGTAGATTATGAAGATTACGCCGCACTTTACAATATTGTGTATTGTTTTGATATGGAAGATGAGCACGAACAAGCTGTTGCCTATTTAAATAATTATATTGACATTAATCCATATTGCGAAGTGGCTTGGCACCAATTAGGAAGGCAATATTTTATTTTAGATCAATTTAAAGACGCTTTAAAAGCTTTTGATTATGCCGTTTTAATTGATGAGCATTTTATTGGGGGGTACTTAGAAAAAGCCAAGACTTTAGAGGAGTTGGGGGAGTATCAAGAAGCTATAGATAATTATTTAATTACTTTAGAATTAGACGATCCAACTGCTTTTGCTTTTGTAAGAGTTGGAGAATGTTACGAACAATTACAGAAATTTGAAGCGGCCATTTCATATTATAAGAAAGCAGTACATGAAGATCCTTTACTAGATAGAGCTTGGATTTTACTTACTAATTTATACTATAATGAAGAAAACTACGAAAAAGCATCCTATTATATATCTAAAGCCTTAAAGATTGATGAGGATAATGCTTTTTATTGGAGAAGATATGCTGAAATTAAATTAAAATTAAATTTCTTTGAAGAAGCGGTAACAGGATTTGAACGATGTTTAGCGCTAGAGGATAATACATTAGAAGTTTACATAGCTTTGACAGATGTTTTTTCTTTTTTAGGGGCTTTTACAGATGCTCTTTCAGTACTATTGAATGCTCAGAAAATCTATAAAAATTTAGCAGAAATAGAATATAGATTAGCTGGTTTATTTTTTGTTCTAAATAAAGAAAGATACGGATTAAATCATTTAATTAAAGCGATGAAAATAGATTATGAATATCACATCGTATTAAATCAATTATTTCCTACAGTCTATGATAACAAAAAAGTGCAAAAATTATTAATAGATTTTAAAAAAGCTTTAGAATAATTTTTATTTATAGCGAATTTTAATTTCGTATTACTTCATCAATTTTATCTAATAAATCTTCAGGATTAAAGGGTTTAAAGATAAAACCATCCATACCACATTTACTAATTTGGTCTTTTACTTCCATAAAAACAGAGGCAGAAAGTGCTAGAATTGGTATTTTTTTATTGAATTTTCTGATTTCTGATGTAGCTGTATAACCATCCATAATAGGCATTTGTATGTCCATTAAAACAACATCAAAAGATTCTTCTTTTACCATTTTTACTGCAGAAGCACCATCATTAGCAACTGAAACGCTTAGGTTTGCTTTTTCTAAAATTTGTTTACCTACCATTACGTTAATTACGTTGTCTTCAACCAATAATACTTTCTTATCGGTAAAGTTATGCACTCTTTTTTTGGTGGTTTTTTCGAGTTCTTTTTTTGAGGCGATGTCTAAGTTAATTTCAAAGTAAAAACGACTTCCTTTGCCAATTTTGCTATCAATATTAACTACAGAATCCATAGTATTTAAAATACTTTTTACAATAGGTAATCCTAAACCTGTACCTCCATATAAACGATTTGTCGAGGTAGAAGCTTGTGTAAAAGCTTCCCAAATAGATTCTTGTTTGTCTTCTGGAATTCCGATTCCTGTATCTATTACTTCTGTAAGTAATGTTATCTTTTCTTTTGTTTGATGTTGTTTTTTTATCCGTAAAGTAACGCTGCCTTTGTCTGTAAATTTTATAGAGTTGGTTACTAGGTTATTTATTACTTGATTAAAACGTACAATATCTAGCCAAACAGTAGGTATATCTTTATCAATTTCTAGATTCATTTGTATGCCTTTTTGCAAACAGCTAGCTTCGTGTATTTTTTTGATTTGTTTTGTTTCAGATAATAAATCGGTTGGAATAGTATCTAACTCGATTTTTGTTGATTGCATTTTACTAAAATCTAACACATTATTGAGTAAGTTTAGTAATATTTTTCCTGAATAATTAAGGGCTTCGATATTTTGTACTTGATCTGGTCTAGGATTATTGTCGCCCAAAATATGTGAAAGTCCAATAACAGCATTTAAAGGTGTTCTAATTTCGTGACTCATAGTTGTCAAAAAATTAGATTTTGCATTAGATACTTCAATTGCCTCTAGTTTTTTATCTTCAATTCGATTAAAGTATTTTGCATTGATGATAAGAAAATAAATTAACTGAAAAACAACTAAAGAGATAGCGCTAGAAACAGCAATAGGATAAATAAATTCTTTTGCTATTGTTGGATCTAACTTTTGATAACTGATAAGATTATAATCGCTCGTAAACAATAATACCCATAAAATTAAAGGAATTAGCATGAAAACAACAATCATAATTCGTTCTCTTCTAAAAGAAAAAAGGATAAAAGGCAAACCTACATTAAACATATATACGAACTCAACACTACCATTTTTACCTACAAATGAAGCAATAACTGCAATGCCAATAGCACTTGTTAATAAATAAATTATACGTGCAGAATTCAACATTGCTTTTTTTGCTAGATAAGCAGAAGCAATGTAGGCAAGTATATTAATGGCATTATAATTTCTAAGCCAAATAAAGTCGAACATATCAGATATTACAGTACAAAGTACAGCAAACCCAATATTTACCAAAGCAATGGTAAATACAAGATTAATTCTTCTTTCTGAGTATTCTTCTTTCATTATTATTTATTCTTTACTACTTCCTCTAATCGATCTAACAAATCTTTAGGTTCAAAAGGTTTAAAAATAAAACCATTCATACCACTTTTTTGTATTTGGTCTCTTACCTCCATAAATACAGAAGCAGAAAGTGCCAAAATAGGAATGTCTTTATTAAATTTTCGAATTTCTATTGAGGCTGTATAGCCATCCATAATTGGCATTTGTATATCCATTAAAACAGCATCGTAATTATGTTCTCTTACCATATTTGTAGCTGTTAAACCATCATTTGCAACAGCTACTTTAAACTTAGCTTTTTCTAAAATTTGTTTGGCAACCATTACATTAATGAGATTATCTTCTACTAATAAAATTGTTTTACCATCAAAATTATGTTCTTTTTTTGTTGTCTTTTTTTGTACCTCTTGTTTAGAAGCAATTTTTACATCAATTTTAAAATAAAAGCGACTTCCTTTGTTTTCTAAACTATCTATTTTTACATCAGATCCCATAGCTTTAACGATGCTTTTTACAATTGGCAAACCTAAGCCAGTACCTCCATACAATCGATTTGTATTCGTTGCCGCTTGTGAAAATGCTTCCCAAATAGTTTCTTGTTTGTCTTGAGGAATACCAATACCAGTATCTATAACTTCTGTTAGTAATGTTATTGAATCGGCTATTTGAGCTATTTTTTTTATACTTAACGTTACACTCCCTTTTTCTGTGAATTTTATTGCATTTGATACCAAGTTATTTATTACTTGATTAAAACGTATAATATCTAACCAAACTATGGGAATATCTTTGTCAATATCTAAGTATATTTTGATGCCTTTTTTTAAACAAGATGTTTCGTGAATTTTTTTAATCTGTTTTGTGGCATTCTTCAAGTCTGTCGGAATGTTATCTAATTGAATTTTAGTAGATTGCATTTTACTAAAATCTAATACATTATTTAGTAAGTTTAACAGAATTTTGCCAGAATAATTTAAAGCCTCAATATTTTGTATTTGATCTTTTCTCGGTTTATTATCACCCAAAATATGTGATAAGCCAATAACTGCATTTAAAGGTGTTCTAATCTCATGGCTCATTGTACTTAAAAATTTAGATTTTGCTTCGGAAGCTTCTAAAGCATTTTCTCTGAAATCATGAATGGATGAAAGATTAGTGAAGTTTAAGTAAGAGTAATAGAATAATTGAAAAATAACCAAAAATAATGTAGATATAACTGATATAGGGTATATAAAGTTAGATGCTTCTGCTATATTTATTTTAGTATTTACAATTATATTAAAATTGGTGAGATATAATAAAATCCATAGGCCAATAGAAACTAAACAAAATAAAAGAATAGAAAGTTTTTCTCTTTTAAATGAAAAAATCATAAATGGCAGACATAGCGCAAACATAAAGGTAAATTCAATTCCCCCTTCTTGCCCAACATAAGATGCAGAGGTAAGAATGTTTATATTAATCATCAAAAGATAAATGATGCGAGATTCCATTAAATTTCTTTTTTTAGCAAAGTATGCCGCCAAGAGATAAAAGGAAATAGAAATAATGTGAAGTGAAACTAAATTATCAATATGAAGTCTTAAAGCTACAAAAATATAAACCAAACTAACTACGCTAGTAATTAGAGATAATTTATATATCATTTGGGTTCGTCTTAGGGAGAAATCGGACATTGATAATATTTTATAAACTAAAGATACGAAAAACAATCTTTACATAAGTTATTTAGCTCTTTTTTGTTGCACTCTCTATTTGATTTAATAAATCTTCTGGATTAAAGGGTTTAAATATAAAACCATTCATTCCACAATCTTTAACTCTATTTTTTACTTCCATAAAAACGGAAGCAGATAAGGCTAAAATAGGAATATGTTTGTTGAATTTTCTAATTTGTTTAGAGGCTGTATAACCATCCATAATTGGCATTTGAATATCCATAAGTATAATGTCATAATGGTTTTCTCTAACCATATCTACAGCTTGTAAACCATCGTAAGCCACAGAAACCTCTAAATTTACCTTCTCTAAAATTTGTTTACACACCATAACATTAATTTCATTGTCTTCTACCACCAAAACTTTTTTACCTTCAAAATTATACAATTTTTTAATCTTAGTATCTTCTAAGTCTTTAGTGGATGCGATTTTTAGATTTAGATTAAAATAGAAACGACTTCCTTTGTTCGGTTTGCTATCGATATGAACTTTAGAATCCATAGCATTCACAATATTTCTTACAATAGGTAAGCCTAACCCTGTGCCACCATACAAACGGTTTGTGGTATGCGAGGCTTGCGTAAAAGCTTCCCAAATTAATTCTTGTTTATCTTCTGGAACTCCGATTCCGGTATCAATAATTTCGGTTAAAAGTTCTGCATGATCATCTTTTATATTTGTCTTTTTTACACTTAAAGTAACGCTACCTTTGTTGGTGAATTTTATGGCGTTGGTTACTAAATTATTTATTACTTGGTTATAACGTAAAATGTCTAACCAAACAAAAGGTAAAGTGTCATCAATCTCTAAGTTCATCTGTATTCCTTTCTGAAAACAACTTGCTTCGTGTACTTTCTTTATTTGTATTATTGCTGCAGATAAATCTGTAGGAGTAATATCTAGCTTAATATTTTCAGATTTTATTTTGCTAAAATCTAACGCATTATTAATGAGGTTAAGTAATATTTTACCAGAATAATTTAAAGCTTCGATATTTTGAGCTTGATCTTTTCTTGGATTATTATCACCCAAAATATGTGATAATCCAATTACAGCATTTAAAGGAGTTCTTATTTCATGGCTCATTGTACTTAAAAAATAAGACTTTGCATTTGATGCTTTTATGGCATCTTGTTTAGTTTGATGAGCGTCTGTATTTGTGCGAGCATTTGCGTAAGAGTAATATATTAATTGAAACACCACTAAAAGTAGAGTAGTAGTTATAGAAATGTGATAAACAGTATTGCTGATCTTGTCTGAGTTATTAAAGTTTATCTGTATAATTGGCGTAAATTTGCTAACATACAAATACAGCCAAAATAAAAAAGTAAGTGCGCAGAAAAACAAAATTTTCTGTTTTTCTTTAGTAAATGAAAAGAAGGCATAAGGCAAACCAATGGCAAAAATATATAAAAAATCTAAACTGGCTTCTTTGCCTAATATTGACGCCAAAAATGTTATAAATATATTAAACATTAAAAGAAAAACGATTCTAGCTTTTTGAGCGTTATTATTTTTAGATAAAATTGTAGATATTAAAAAAACAATTGAACTAAAAAGTATAAAATAACTTAACATCGCATTACCAAAAAGATATACGTATATAAAACTTAGAAAAGTAGATACAAAACTTACTAAAGATGTAAGATAAATTGCCTTTATTCTCCTTTCTGAAAAATTTGTTCTATTTGTTTCTAACATAATGCTATTAATTATGGAGATATTTTTCAATTTGAGACACTAAATCATCTGGATTAAAGGGTTTAAAAATAAAACCATTCATTCCGCACTCTTCAATCTTATGTTTAACTTCTATAAAAACATTGGCAGAAAGTGCTATGATGGGTGTTTTTGTGTCAAATTTTCTAATTTCAGAGGTTGCTTTGTAGCCATCCATAACTGGCATTTGAATGTCCATCAAAATAATGTCAAATTTTTGCTCTTTGCATTTTTGCACGGCAGATAAACCGTCATATGCAACATCAACAATTAGCCTCTCTTTTTCTAAAATTTGTTTACCAACCATAACGTTAATTAAATTATCATCAACAAATAATATTTTTTTATTGATAAGGGTTTTATGGTTTTCTAAAGTTTTCGTAATTTTTTCTTTATCTGCTTTTTTTAGTTCTAAATCAAAGTAGAATACACTCCCTTCTCCTAAAGTACTTTTAAAATTAATCTTAGAGTTCATTGCTTCTAGAATGCTTTTTACAATAGGTAAACCTAAACCTGTGCCTCCATAAATACGGTCTGTGGTGTCAGAAACTTGTTCAAAAGCATTGTATATCTTTGAATGGCTTTCTTTCGGAATTCCAATACCAGTATCTTTTACAGTAGTATTAAGCGTTATTGTTTTTTTTGTTTCTTTCGTTTTTTTGATGTCTAATGAAATAGTTCCGTTTTCTGTAAATTTTATAGCGTTCGCAATTAAGTTATTCATTACTTGTTTAAATCGCACAACATCTAACATTACAAAAGGTATGTTGTCATCTATTTGAACTTCAAGCGTATTGTTATTTTCTGTGCAAGTGGTTTTGTGAATTTTTAGTATTTGCGTTACTGTTGATGCTATATTTGTAGGAATAGGATCTAACTCTATACTTGTAGATTGCATTTTACTAAAATCTAACACATTATTTAATAGATTTAAAAGTGTTTTACCAGAATAATTTAATGCATTAATATTTTTAACTTGGTCTTCTCTAGGGTTATTATCTGCTAAAATGTGAGAGAGGCCGATTACTGCATTTAAGGGTGTTCTAATTTCGTGGCTCATAGTGCTTAAAAACTTAGATTTAGCAATATAACCGTCTAATGCTTTTTGCTTTTTAACACCTATCTTTTTGTAATATTCTACACCTAAAACAGAAAAATAATACAGTTGTACAGATATTACACTAAATGTACAAAAAATAGAAATTGGGTAAATAAAAGTTTCAGCTATTGTAGCGTTAATAGGAGTGTTAGTAAATAGTTTAAAGTCGGTAAAAGCTAATATTATCCAAAGTAAGCCAGAAAGATTAGAGAAGAAATAAACATATATTTTTTCTCTTTTAAAAGAAAAAACAGAAAACGGTAAAGCTAACGAATATACAAACATATACTCTACGCTTCCTGCCCTACCTATATATGATGCTGTTAATGCTATGCCAAGGTTTAATAATATAAAAAAACCAATTCTTGAAATATATATATTTCCTTTTTTAGAAATATAGGCGCAATAAAAATAGATGAATACTGTAATTAAATGATAAAAAGCTAACCAATATAGTTCTAAAAAAAGTCCTACAACAAAACATAAAAAAGCTAAGCCTGCAGTTGATAGACAAATGATGTACATCAGTTTATATATCCTTTCCGATGAACTTTTAGTTATTTTGTCTTTTGGCATATTATAAGAATTAAATATATCCCAAAAAAAACAAATCTCTTTAGGGGAATAGATTTTATTTTTTAATCAACTATTAAATAGAAGTCAAAATTCTAATTGCAATTTAATAATTAAATTTCAAATAGAAAAGAATAATAGTATTAAAATTGATGTTATAAAAACAAAAACTCCTGAATTACAGGAGTTTTGTTATTTTATTTAAGATTTTTATTTGACATCCATCAATTCAACATCAAAAATAAGAGTAGCATCTGGTGGTATAACTCCGCCTGCACCACGTTCACCATATGCTAAATTAGAAGGAATTACAAAACGCGCTTTATCGCCAACTTGTAATAATTGAATTCCTTCATCCCATCCAGAAATTACTTGTCCAACACCAACGTTAAAATCTAAGGGTTGTTTTCTTTTGTAAGATGAGTCGAATACAGTACCATCTAACAATTGTCCTTTATAATGTACAGAAACTTTCGCGCCTTTAGTAGCTTGTTTGCCATCACCTTTTTGTAGTACTTTGTAACGTAAGCCACTTGTAGTTTCATCATAACCGGCAGCAACACTATCTAATAATTCTGCCTGTTTTGCTTTTGCTTCTGCCTCGCGTTTTTCTCTAGATCCTTCAAAAGTTCTAAAAGCTTCTACAGCATTAAATTGTTCAGCCTCTTCACCAACTTTAATGATTTCTATAGACATTTCATCACCTTGAGCAACAGCATCTACAACATCTTGCCCTTCAATTACAGAGCCAAAAACGGTATGTTTACCATCTAGCCAAGGAGTAGGAATGTGTGTAATGTAAAATTGAGACCCATTTGTTGCTGGTCCAGAATTTGCCATAGCTAGTTTACCAGGAGCATCATGTTTTAAATCAGGATGAAACTCATCATCGAATTTATATCCAGGATTTCCAGTTCCAGTTCCTTGAGGGCATCCTCCTTGAATCATAAAATCTGGGATTACTCTATGAAACTTTAATCCATTATAATATGGAGTTCCTTGAGGTTTTACTGAGTTTTCTAAATTACCTTCTGCTAAAGCAACAAAGTTACCTACGGTTCCAGAGGCTTTTTCATGCTCTAATTGTACTAAGATATCACCTTTTGTTGTTTTGAATTTTGCGTAAATTCCGTTATTCATTGTATTTAATTTAATCATTTATATAGATTCTGAAAGAATTCAGAATTGTATTATTTTTTTGCGTTTAATATGGATAAGCTGTACGTAAAACCTAGATTTAAATTGGTGGAGTTTACGTTGCCAAATGGGGTAGCCGTTCTACCAGCTGCAACAGTAAAATTTAAGTTATCATTAACATAATAATTAATTCCAATATTTGGTCTCACTAAAATTCCTTCTCCAGTATCTACACCTGCACCACCAGCAACACCACCTAATAACTCAATATATGTGGAAAATTTATTTTTTATAAACCTATTGCTTCGAATCCCTAACCCAAAAATTCCATGTGCATAACCTCCTGATTCTCCTTCATAGGCAAAAGATGCTTCTCCTACAAAGTAAAAACGTTTATTTAAATCGTACAGAATTTTTAGGGCTATCATTTGTAAATCTAAATTTGGTCCAGCATCTTTAGCTACATCAAAATAAGTTTGATTTTGAACTCCAATTCCAATTCCACGTGTTTTAATTTTAGAGGAAACCTCGCCAGAGAATGGATCTGTTATTCCGCCACTTAAACCATAATATTTTAAACTAAAGCCAGCGGTATACGCTTCAAATGTTCCACCAATAGCTCTATGATACCCTCCGTGAACACTTATGCCTAAATGGTTTGTTAGTCGTACATCAAAACCTGCATTAGGGTAAATGGTTAGACCTCCTTCTGGATAAATTCTTCCTCCGGCTGCCCCGATTCCCATTTTTGCAAAGAAATTTACGTGTTTAGTTTCAATAAAATTTTTACCAACACCAAAAAATAAATCCATAAAACCTGATACTAAGCCAGCATACATAGCATCGGCATGCACATATACAAAAGTATTTGGATTTAAATATCTTTGGTATTCGAAACCTAATATTGATAAAGTTTCATTTAATGGTTTGTAAATTGGCTCTGTTGTAGCATCGGCTCTAGACATGCCGATTGGAAAAAAATAATCAAATGTTAATTGTTGTACACTTTTTACAGCCGGTTTTTTCCAGAAGTCATCTTTAGAATTATTGACAGTAAATGTTTTTTGCGCATTTTTATAAGAACTTGTTCTAACTAATGTAGGTATTTCAATAAAAAAAGAGATATTATCATTTTTTTGAATACCGGTAAAGAAATTCATATATCCATATTGTACTCCGAACGAATATCCATTTTTCTTGAATTGTAGACCAGCATTTGGATACATAATTCCACCTCCATTTACCAAGCTTCGGAATCCACCACCACCACCAAAGTGAACATTGGCATCGAAATATAAATTTTTATAAATTTTTTTATTTACGCCTAAATTTACCCCAAGCGTAAATAAACCACCTTGATCTCCAGTAATTGCGGTATGAAAACCTGCGCCAGTGTAAAGCCAATCATTTAGAGCAAAATTATAATTTAAACCAATAAATCCCATTGTTGGGTCTAGTTGATAAGGAACTTCACCAAAAGGCTGGTGAATTAAGATATAATTAAGTCTAATGCTATTGTGGAGCTCTTTACCCTCTAAATCATCAAGTGTATAATTTTGAGCATAGCTATTAAGAGCCAGTAAAGTAGTACATAAAAAAAACAGCTTTTTCATTACATTACTTTTTAAATTCGCTTGTAAAGTGCAATTTCACTGATGGGTATTTACTTTGAGTCATTTGAATGGTAAAAGCAGAATCTGCTAAAAAGACCAATTGGCCTTGTTTGTCTTTTGCTAAATAACGTTGTTTTACTCTTTTAAAATCTTTAAACTCATCATTTTTTTTGTCTTCAGGTTCTACCCAGCACGCTTTGTGAACACTTAAATTTTCATACGTACATTTCGCACCATATTCGTGTTCTAATCGATATTGAATAACCTCAAATTGTAATGCACCAACAGTACCAATTACTCTTCGTCCGTTCATTTCTAAAACAAATAATTGGGCAACACCCTCATCCATTAATTGGTCTAAACCTTTATATAGTTGTTTAGATTTCATTGGGTCTGCATTATTTACATACCTAAAATGTTCAGGAGAAAAACTGGGTATTCCTCTAAAGTTTAATGCTTCACCTTCGGTTAAGGTATCTCCAATTTTAAAACTTCCCGTATCGTGAATCCCTACAATATCTCCTGGAAAAGATTCATCTACGATCTCTTTTTTCTCAGCAAAAAATGCATTGGGACTAGAAAATTTTACTTTTTTTCCGTTTCTAACGTGTAAATATGGTGAGTTTCTTTTAAATGTTCCAGAAACTACTTTTATAAAAGCCAGTCTATCTCTGTGTTTGGGATCCATATTTGCATGGATTTTAAACACAAAACCTGTCATTTTTTTTTCTTTAGAATCTACTAAACGTTCTTCTGCTTTTTTGGGTTGAGGTGAAGGGGCAATCTCGATAAAGGCGTCTAATAATTCTTTTACGCCGAAATTATTTAAAGCAGAACCAAAAAATACGGGTTGTAACTTCCCTTCTAAATATTCATTTTGATTAAATTCAGGGTAAACCTCACTAATCAATTCTATTTCTTCGCGCAAGGTTTCTGCTGCTTTTTTACCAACAGCTATGTCTAATTCTGGGTTAGATAAATCATCAAATTCAATACCTTCGGAAATGGTTGTTTTTTTATCACCTGAAAAAAGATTTAATTTCTTTTCCCAAATATTGTAAATTCCTTTAAAATCGTACCCCATACCAATTGGGAAACTCATAGGTGTTACTCGTAAACCTAATTTTTGTTCTACTTCGTCTAATAAATCGAAAGCATCTTTACCTTCTCTATCTAATTTATTGATAAAAACGAGCATTGGTATGCTACGCATTCTACAAACTTCTACTAACTTTTCGGTTTGAGGTTCAACCCCTTTTGCAACATCAATAACTACAATTACGCTATCTACAGCCGTTAGCGTTCTAAAAGTGTCTTCGGCAAAATCTTTGTGTCCAGGGGTATCTAGAATGTTTATTTTTTTATTTTGATAGATAAAAGCCAAAACAGAAGTTGCGACAGAGATTCCTCTTTGGCGCTCAATTTCCATAAAATCAGATGTAGCTCCTTTTTTTATCTTATTGTTTTTTACGGCACCAGCTTCTTGAATTGCACCACCAAATAATAGTAATTTTTCTGTTAATGTAGTTTTACCGGCATCTGGATGTGATATAATACCAAAGGTTCGTCTACGTGCTATTTCTTCTAAAAAACTCATTTACAAAATTTGAGGTGCAAAGATACGTTTTACAATGGCAACAATCAATCTAAAATTTCGATAGTCATTTGTATATCATTTGTAGGCCATTCATCAACGCCTACTTTAACTTTAGATATTTTATCCATTGTATCAAAACCAGAAATAACTTCTCCAAAAACGGTATGTTCGTTGTTTAAATGATGCGCGCCATTTCTGTTGTGAACCATATAAAATTCAAACGGACTAGATAATTTATCAGGATTGTTTTCCCAATGTCTTGCAGCAGCCAAAGCTCCGTATTTATGTTTTCTATGCGCCCTAAATTCTGGTTTCATTAAATAATTACCATACTTTCTGCGCTGTTTTTGCGTGTACATATTGTCTGAATTACCACCTTGAATTACAAAGTTTTTAGCAACTCTATAAATAACGGTTGTATTAAAGTATTTGATTTTTGTTAAGAAAATAAAATTAGCTCTATGTACAGGAACATCTTCGTAGAGTTTTAATTTAATGTTGCCAAATGTCGTTTTTATAATGACTTTTGTTTCTGGGTTTTGTTTGCCATACTCGGTTAAAAAAGCTTCTGTATTTGTGCTGTTTAAGCTGTCCCAAGGTTTTTTAATTTTTTCTTCTACCTTTTTTTTAAACGATGTATTATTTTTGATATTATTTTTTTCTTTAATTTCTTTTTTTGATGCATCACATTGATAAAAAACAATACATAGAAATAAAAAAAACAAACGAAATAAAAACTTCATATGGATAAAAATTTGTGGAGTTCAAATATAAATCATCAAAATAAAAGAATAGAAAAATCTGATGATTTTATAAGAATTTTAAGTTTTTAAGCTATTTGATAGCACTATATTTGCAACTATGGAAGAATTAGTGGTTTTAGTTGATGAAAACGACAAAGAATTAGGTTTAATGCCTAAAATGGAAGCGCATAAAAAAGCGGTGTTGCATAGAGCTTTTTCTGTATTTATTTTTAATAAAAAAGGCGAATTAATGTTGCAACAAAGAGCAGCGCATAAATATCATTCGCCTTTATTATGGACCAATACTTGTTGTTCTCATCAAAGAGATAGAGAAAGTAATATTGAGGCAGGAAGAAGAAGGTTGCAAGAAGAAATGGGATTTACCACTGATTTAAAAGAAGTTTTTTCTTTTATTTACAAAGTGCCTTTTGATAACGGGTTAACTGAACACGAGTTAGATCATGTAATGATTGGTTATTTTGATGAAAAGCCTAACCTTAATAAAGAAGAAGTTGAGGCTTATAAATGGATGACTTTAGAAGAAGTAAAGCATGATATTAATAATAATCCAACTCTTTATACAGCGTGGTTTAAAATAATTTTTAAGGAATCTTACGAAAAACTAACAAATGCCTAAAGTTACTGTTCATAGAAAAGCACATTTTAACGCTGCACATAGATTGTATAGAAAAGATTGGTCTAATGAAAAAAATTTCGATGTTTTTAACAAATGTAGCAACCCAAACTTTCACGGTCATAATTACGAGTTAATTGTTTCTTTAACTGGAGAGATTAATGGAGAAACAGGTTACGTATATGACTTAGGTATTTTAAAAAACTTAATTAAATCTGAAATAGAAGATAGTTTTGATCATAAAAACTTAAATGTTGAGGTTGAGGAATTTAAAAATTTAAACCCAACAGCAGAAAATATTTGCGTGGTTACTTATGATAAGTTAAAAAAGCATCTCCCAAAACATTTAGACTTAAAAATTACGCTTTACGAAACGCCAAGAAATTTTGTAAGTTATTCTGGTGATTAGAAAAATAATGCTATCTGTTTTTTTTATGCATTTGCTTTACATAATTTAAATACCCATAATTGTAATAGGTAAACCCATCAAAATTTAGATGATTTTCTAGGCTTATTTCATTTTTTTCTAATTCTTTAAAAAATTTGGTTTCTGCCTCGTGTAATTTATGATCTGCGAACCATTTTCCCATAAAATTCATTTCTGATGAATACAAAATAGAAATATCGATTTTAGAATCAATTTTGTCTAATAAATGCAATCTTTCTTTGATATAAATAAAGTTTCTATTGATGTCTTTTACATAATCATGAATTAATAATCGATCGACGTGTTCGCTAATTTTCGCTACCTCTTCGTTATTAAAATTACCAATATAAGCTTCAATTTCTATATTATCATCTAACTCCTTAGCTAAGGTTTTCATTACAAATAAAGATTCTATAAAATATTTAAATGAACTTCTTCTATCACATGGTAATTGAGCTTTTTTAAGATAAGTGTTGCAATAATATCCGTCTTTTAAAGATTCTTTTTCATTCCAATATTCGTATTCTAAATTGTAAGAATCGAATCTTTCTAATGGGTTTTTTCTAGAGATATTATAAGGGTGTATGGCTTCTAAAAAAAAACTACCACTTTCTCCTGAAGCACTTATTTTTTTTATGCCATAATCGGTTTTTGCTTTTCTAATAAAGTTAGCCAATAAGTGGTTTTTAGTTGAATCACCCAAATGAAATCGTTTATTTATTTTGTTTAAGTCATAAAGAATTAAGGTGTTTATTTTATGTTCTTTAGAGAAGTTTAAGAGTTCTTCTTCTAAGCTATTAGAACTTAGTATAGTTGCAAAATTATCAATATACATTGCTCTATTTTCATAGTTTTGTTGGCTATAACAGAAAACTGAAATACAACAAGAAAAAGCGAATAAAAGTTTGTAGTTTATCATTAGAGTATTATAATTTATAATATCAAATATAATTAATATTAAATATGGTGTGCTTTTTAAATTATGCTAATTACAAAGGTGTATTTTAATATTTGATGGCATAATTTTTAGTTTGTTTTTTTTATCAATAAATTTTGAGAGATCATTGAATGTTAAAGTTAATGTTGTTTTTGAAAAAACAAGTATTATTTACTTTAAAGTTAACTGTATTTAAATAACGATATGTTTATACAGAGCCTAATTATAAAATCATTTTTTTATACCTGTTCTTCTGAAGGTTTCGAAATTTACACTTTTTTGCAAGTATGAATAATTAAAATACGTAAAGTCAATTAAATTTAGTGTTTCAGCCATTTTTGAATCGTACTCTTTTAATTCTTTTAAAAAACTTTTCTCCGCTAGCTCTAAAGATTGATATTTTAAATATCCTCCCATATATTCAATTTCAGCTGATAGTATAATTGAAACTTTAGCATTACAGGAGCAATCACAAACGATTTCTAACATTTTTTTTACATTTAAAAAGCTGTTTTTAATGTCTGCAGCAAAACCACTAATTAGAATTTTATCTGCATTTTTAACTATTTTACGAATTTCTTTTTTTTTGTAATTACCCACATAAGATTCTACTTTAATAGGATGTTCGCTATCACTTGCAAGTAGTTTCATGATAGATAAAGACTCTATGTAGTATTTAAAACTACCATTTCTTGTACACGGAATTCCGTTTTTTCTTAAGTAGTTTTCACAATAATATCCACCCAAATCAGAACCACTTATTTTCCAGTATTCATATTCTAAGTTATAAATATCAAATTTTTCATCAGACTTTGTTCTTGACGTATTATAAACGTGAATTATATTGATAAAAAAACCACCACTTTCTCCAGAAGCCGAAATATTTAATATTCCATAATCTCGTTTAGCGCTTGCAATAAAGTTGGCTAGAATATAATTTTTAGTAGTATCCTTTAAAGAAATTCTCTTGTTTACTTTATGTAGTTCATAAAGTATAAGTGTTTTGAAATTATTTTCCTTTGCAAAAGAAAGCAGTTGCTCTTCTTTAAATTCATCTCCTAATATGCTATTGAAGTTATCAACATATAGACTCCTGTCGCTAGAGAAAGTTTTTATAGAAATTAAGAACAGATATAAAACGAAAAAAACTTTGTTATACTTCATAAGTGGAGGAATAGTTTTATAAAGTTAAGAAATTATTTGTCAAATACTCTTTAAAACAGATAAAAGATACTAAAAATATAGTTTTTTTAGTGTCTTTTATCTGTTTATAATTTTTAAGGCTTGATTCTTTTACATTTTAGATTAATGTATTAAAACAGTTGTTCTTTAATTCGAAGCCAAAATATTTACATCTGCCTTTATTTTTTTGTCAAAATCAATTTTATTTATATTATTATAATATCTTACAGATTTTGCAAGTTCATTGTAGTTATAATATGTAAAGTTGGTAAAATTTATTTTTCTAAATAAATCTTTATTTCTCTTCATCATACTATCAATAAAAATATTTTCTGCTTTTTTAAGTGAGTTGTATTTTAGCCAACCTCCCATAAAAAGTAATTCTGAAGAATAAATGATAGAAATTTTAGGTATTTTTGTAACTTCGGTTAAATATTCTAATCTTTTATTGGCAAAATTATAGCCGCTATTTGGGTTGTTTACATAAACGTGTACTAAAAGTCTATCTACATATTTTGCGATTTTTTTAATTTCATGTCTATAATATTCGCCAACATAAGCCTCAACAGTTACTTTATGACTGTTTTTACTAGCTAAATCTTTCATTATAGCCAAAGAGTTAATAAAAAAATCAAAGGTGTTTTTTCTATTACAAGATTTTCCATTTCTTCTCAAATAGTTTTCACAGTAGTAACCACCATTTTCTGACGGTTCTTTTTTCCAATATTCATACTCTAAATTATAGGTGTTAAACCTCTCTATGGGGTTTATTCTAGACATATTGTATGCGTGAATAGCAGTAATAAAAAAGTCTCCACTTTCTCCAGAACCGCCAACACCTTTTAGACCATAGTTTATTTTTGCTTTAAAAATAAAACGTGCTAAAATGTTGTTCTTTTTATTGTCTGCAAGCGGATAATCTCTATTTATTTTATGTAAATCATATAAGATAATCTTGTCGAAACCGTTTTTTACGGTAAAATCTAACAGGTTGTTTTCTTTTTCTTCATTTCCGAGTATGTGATAAAATTCATCGACATATAAAATTCTGTTGGAAGCGTAACTTTTAAAAATAAAAAATAGGGCAATAATTAGAAACTTAGGGAATTTCCACTTCATAATATTAGGGGTTTAAGAAGGTGAATAAAATACAAATACACGTTTTTTTTGTGTATTTGATGAGAATTAAATAAAATTGGTTATGTGTAAAATTCTATTGTCAGCGTAACTTTATAAAGCACGAGTAGCAGAATAATTAAGCATTTTGGGACTTACTATTTCATTTATCTGGGGGTTTAGGGTTTCAATAAAAAAGGAATACAAACCTATTTTACGTTCTTTGATTAGAAAGTTGTAATATGTAAAGTTCTGTAAGGTTTTGTTGAAAAAGTAATTTATATATATGATATATATATATATTTAAACGGGAATTTAAGAAATTTCCATTTCATATTATAGGGTTTAGGGGTTTAATACAGCAAAAATATACATTTTTTCTTTAAAATAATAAATTTATAGTTTTTTTCTTTAAAGAATTATAATCTTCTATCTATTTTAAAACGTTATAATTTATGAAGCTGCCAAATTGATATGGTATTAATATTAGTTTTTTAGGTAAGAAAAATAACTAATTGATTTTTCTAAAAAAGAGTACGTATGGTAGCTAAAACCATCTAAATTTATTGTTTTTTTAAGTTGGCTATTATTCGCATTCATCGCGTTAAAAAATGCTTCTTCTCCGCTTTCTAAACTATTAGATTTAAACCAAAAACCCATTTGATTCATATTTGTAGTATATAAGATAGATGTCTTAACCTTACTATTTATTTTAGAAAGATGAGTTAAGCTCTTCTTAGCAAATTTATAAGATATTAGGGGTGTTTTACCAGAAGTTTGTATAATTAAACGATCACAATATTTTACAATAGCACTAATTTCTTGCTCAGAATAATAGCCTAAATATGCTTCAACTTTAATGTTGTGAATATTTTCTGTAGCAAGTTTTTTGAGTTCTTTTAAATTATTAATAAAATAATTAAAAGAGCCATTTCTAGTGCAAGGCATTGCATTTTCCTCTAAATAATTTACACAATAATAGCCATTGGGGCCAGACGCTTTTTTAGACCAATATTCAAATTCTAAATTATAAATATCAAATTTTTCTTCTGCTTTATTTCTAGTGTTGTTATAAGGATTTATAACGTCTGTAAAAAATGTAGCAGATTCACCAGAAGCTCCAATGTTTTGCACGCTAAATTTTAGTTTTGCTTTTGTAATAAACTCTGAAAGGATGTTGTTTTTTCTGGGGTCGGCTAGCGCCCATTTTTTATCAACTTTATTTAATTGATAAAGTATAAGTGTCTTAAAGTTATTTCGTTTCGCAAATAATAGAAGGTTGTCTTCTTTATTTGGGTTGCCTAAAATATCAATAAAGCCGTCTACATATAAGGTTCTTTGTCTACAAAAAGTGCTCGTAATTGTAATAAAACAAAAAATGAGGATAAGATATTTTCTCAATTCGTATTAAAATTTGAATGAATCAGCTGAGGAACTTAGCCGTAAAATTAATGAAAACTTTTTAGAGTTTATATCGATTCATTAAAATAATTTAATTGAAAAATAGTTTTTTTTAAAAGCATTAAAAATTGTCTTAAATTCTTATATTGCTTTTTTGATGATGTTAATTATTAATTTGTTTCAATAAAAATAATTTAGCCAAATATATGTGAGCTATCGTTTTTTTTAATGGGGTCAATAATTTTCAATAAACAAATAAATACTATTAGTTTGCTTGTTATTAACTGCCTGTTTTTCCATCACCATCAATATCTTTTTCTAAATAGCTTTCTAACGCTATTAATGTTTTCTTTAAAACTATTTTTGTATCCGCCAATTCTTTTTCAAGTATAAAAACTCGCTCTTCTAAACTGTTAGATTTTTTACTTTGCTCTTGTATTGCATTTTGTTGAATTAAATCCCAAAAGATTCCCATAGTAATTTGTTTATGATCATTAATAATAACTATTAGTAGCACTCTAAAACGAGATGTTACATTTTTAATATAAATTATATTGATTTTTTTTAAAGTTAATTATTTTTATTAAAATGAGATTAATTCTTTTAATCTTAAATTTGTACAATCAATAAAAGTTTTAATAACGAATTGTAAACACAATTTTATGAAAATCATTGCAATGATTCCTGCACGTTATAGTGCATCTCGTTTTCCAGGAAAGTTAATGAAAGATTTGGCAGGGAAACCTGTAATTTTAAGAACCTACGAGGCTGCTTTACACACCAACTTATTTGATGAAGTGTACGTAGTTACAGATTCTGATAGCATTTTTAAAACCATAGAGAGTGCCAACGGTAAAGTAATTATGAGTAAAAAAGAACACGAATGCGGTTCAGACAGAATTGCAGAAGCTGTTATAGATTTAGACGTTGATGTTGTAATTAATGTTCAAGGCGATGAACCTTTTATCGATGCAATTTCGTTATCTAAATTAATTGATGCTTTTAAAAATGATACGGATAAAGAAATCGATTTAGCGTCTTTAAAAGTGCAAATAACAAATAAAGAGGATATCGAAAACCCGAATAATGTTAAAGTGATTACCGATGTAAATGATTTGGCAATCTATTTTTCTAGAAGTGTAATTCCGTTTCATAGAGATAAAACTATTAATGTAAAGTATTACAAACACAAAGGAGTATATGCGTTTAGAAAACAAGCTTTAATCGATTTTTACAATACGCCAATTACACCTTTAGAGGCAGCAGAAAAGATTGAAGCAATTAGATATCAAGAAATTGGAAAAAAAATAAAAATGGTAGAAACAGATGTTGAAGCTGTAGGAATTGATACTCCTGAAGATTTAGAAAAGGCGATAAATCATTTAAAAAATGTATAATACTATAAAAGTTATTGCTTTTGATGCTGACGATACTTTATGGGTAAACGAAACCTATTTTAGAGAAGCAGAGCATCAATTTGCAAAATTATTAGGTAAATATGAGACCGAAAATAAAATAGATCAAGAGCTTTTTAAGAAAGAAATTGAAAACCTTTATTTGTATGGTTATGGTATTAAGGGCTTTATGCTTTCTATGATTGAATGTGCTTTAGAATTATCTAACTATCAAATTAACCAAAAAACGATCGAAGCCATTTTAGATATTGGTAAAGAAATGTTAGAAAAACCTATAGAACTTTTAAATGGAGTAGAAGAAGTATTACAATCATTACAGGGTAAGTTTAAATTAATTGTAGCTACAAAGGGAGATTTGTTAGACCAAGAGCGTAAGCTAGAAAAATCGAATTTACTCAACTATTTTCATCATATAGAAGTAATGAGCGATAAAAAAGATAAAGATTATAAGAAGCTCATTAAACATTTAGATATACATCCATCAGAATTTTTAATGATTGGCAATTCCTTAAAATCGGATGTTTTACCACCTATTAAAATTGGTGCATCTGCTTTACATATTCCATTTCATACTACTTGGGCTCATGAAGAAGTGTCAGAAAAAGATTCAATAAATACAACATATAAAACACTATTAAATATAAAGGATGTTTTAACGCTCTTTTAAATAAATACCCTAAATTTGCAAGAATTAAAAGAATAAAATTATGGCAAACATAAAAAATTTAAAAAAAGATATAAACTACGTTTTAGGTGATGTTATTGAGTATGCATTAGACGTTTCTATATTGAAAAATGAACCTAAAAAAGGTGATGAAATAGTAGATGAAGCTATTGCAACTTTCGATGGTTTAATTTCAAAAGTAAATGCAAAAGATGTTGAGAATAAAAAGGCACATTTTAAAGCGATAAACCAAGCATTAGAAACAGAAGCTAAAGCTTTGGTAGAAAAAGTAAATAGTTTGTAATTTTAACAAATTATAAAGAAAAATTTAAGACCAACATCTACTTGTGATGTTGGTTTTTTTTATACCTTTAAATGAAATAAAATGACAATATATACGTTTTATATAACCTAAATCTTTTAATAAAAATGGCTAGAGCAATGTTCGAGTACACCAAAACTGTGCTGCAAAAAGTTAGTTTCAATTCTGAGTTGTTTTGTAAAGAGTTAGAAAAAGCAATGAATAGATTGTTGCCTTATGAAGTTGATGAATTGTTAATATGGTTAAAACAATTTACGGCAAATAAACCAGAATTATATGTTTGTATGAATTTAATAAAATAAAAACGGGAATCAATTTGATTCCCGTTTTTATTTTTTAATCTTTCGAATCAGACCTTTCTCGTTTGTACTTTCTCATTAATTTTCGCCCAAACTCCATTTCTGCAATTTGTAATTGTATGATTTTTTTATAAGAAATTACGCCTACTACTTTTTTTACAAATTTTATTTGACTTTCATATAAATCCTTATCAGTTTGCAATTTTAAATTAACAAGCTTCTTTGCCTCGTTTTCATCTAAGGAACTAACTTTATTTTTAACATTGTTTTTTCTTAAAGTATCTCGATAAATATTTCTTATTTTACTTTGTTCTTTATTGTATGCATTGTAAATAGGCCAAAATTTTTGCGCTTCATCCGTGGTTAAGTTGATTTGTTCTGTTAGATATGCAATTTTTAATCCTTTAATTTTATCTCTTCCTTCCTTACTCATTTGAGCTTGAAATGAAATTGAAAAAAATAATGAAATACACATAACAACGATTAATTTTTTCATAATCTTATATTTAATTTAATTCGTTTAATAAAGATGAATTATCAATAGAATTTATATAGTCTTCTATACTTTCGTCGTTAATTTCAGTAAAAGAAAATGAATATTCATCTAAAATTTCATCTTCAAAAAAAGCAGCAATTTCGTTTGTGTAAACCGTGTTTTCATCAAGCCAATATTCAATATCATTGTCAGAAATAGCATCAACAGTAAACTCATTATCTGTGCTAAAAACGAATGCGTTTAAACCAATAAATAAAATGATAGAAGCTGCAGCTGCAAAAGGTATTGCTTTTAGAATACGATCTTTTAAAGAAATTACCTTTATTGGTTTTTTGTAAATCGAAGCATCTTCTAAAATACGATCTTCTAGAGTACTAAAATAAGCTTCAGGAATCTTAAATGCGGTTTCTTTCTTGAAGTTTTCTTCCGCTATTTTTGATTCAATATCAAATTCTAAACCTTCAAAATAATCTGTAGGAACAGAAAAACTAGGCTCATTGCCCATTTTTTTGTTGATGAAATTTAAACTATGTTTTATCTCGTTTTCCATTGTTGGTTAGACCTATAAAAAAGAAAAAGGTTTAATTTGTTTCTGTTTTTATATATTTTTCTATCTTTTTCACAGCGTGAAAATAAGAGGCTTTTAATGCGCCAACTGATGTTTCTAAAATTTCAGACATCTCATCGTATTTTAATTCATCAAAGTATTTCATGTTAAAAACCAATTGTTGTTTTTGAGGCAAAGTAGCTATGGCTTTTTGAAGAATAATCTGAATTTCATCACCAGAAAAAAACACATCACTTTCTAAAGTACTTGCTAATTGTTGGTGATAATCAGAGATATCAACATTTCTTTCTTTTGCTCTTTTGTTGATAAACGTAATCGATTCATTGGTAGCAATTCTATACATCCAAGAGTATAATTTACTGTCTTGATTAAACTTGTCGATGTTCTTAAAAATTTTTACAAATGTATTCTGCAAAACATCGTCTGCATCGTCATGGACTATTACTATTTTACGAATATGCCAATACAAACGCTCTTTGTATTGTGTAATCAATACTCTAAAAGCATTATCTCTAGTTTTAGTATTTTGAAGCTGTTGTACTAATGTAATTTCGTCTATCAAAAAACAACGTTTATAATAAGACAGAAAAATACTAAAAAGGTTTAATTTAAAACGGAATTAAAAATAAATAAATTAAGTATGTTTTTTTATTAAGATTATCTTTTAGCTCTTGTTCTAGAATACCCGAATAAACGTTTTTGTTTTATGGTTTCTGCAATACCTTCTGGCAACATTTCTTCCCAACCTTTTTCTCCATTAATTATCATTTTTAAGACGGTTCTCGAGAAAATATCTAAAATATCTTTGTCAAAATCTTTAATATCTAATAATTTACCATTATGCTTAAAGAATTTGTACAGTTCTTTCATTCTCGGGTGAACCTTCAAGTTTTCACTGTTAATGTATTCATCAGTTTTTTGATCATGATAAGGGTACATATACACTTTTAAATCTCTATAGAATAATTTTCCAAAAGCTTCAAGAATTCCACCACTTAAATCTCTATAATATTTTTCATCAAAAATTTGAATCAAATTATAAACACCCATAGCTAATGCCATTCTTTCTTTAGTAAACTCGCTAAAATATTCTACCAATTTAAAATACTGTTGAAAACTGGTAATCATAACATTTTGGCCTAAAGAACATAATAATTCAGCTCTATCTAAAAAATCTCTTTCATTAATTTTGCCTTCAGCAGTAAGGTTGCTTAAAGTAATTTCAAAAATAATTTGGGTTTTGCTTTCTTCAACCTTATTTTCGGATAAGAACATTTTTTTGGATTGCTCAAACATATCCATATTTACCTTTGTTACAGGTCTAAAACTACCTCTTAAAGCTAAAATATTTTTCTTGTATAATACTTGAGCAGGTAATAAGTTGTTTCCATCAGGTCCAAACATTACTGCATTTGTCATTCCATTTTTAAGTAATTGTAGGCTCATTAAACGGTTGTCTACATACATAAAACGTGGCCCTGAGAAATTAATCATATCAATCTCTAACTGGTCATTAGTTAAATTATCATAAAAAGATTTTACCAAATCTTTAGGATTGTCATTTAAATAAAATGCGCCATAAATTAAATTAACACCTAAAATACCAAGTGTTTCTTGTTGTAAACGCGCATCGGTTTCTTTAAAACGCAAATGCAAAACAATTTCATTATACCCTTCTAATGGATCTAATTGAAAACGAATACCAACCCAACCATGGCCTTTAAATTTCTTTGCAAAATCAATCGTTGTTACGGTATTTGCATAACTAAAGAATAATTTATCAGGATGTTTATGTCTACTTAAACGATCTTCCATTAAGTCAATTTCATGACCTAACATTTTCTTTAAACGAGGTTGAGTTACATAACGTCTATCATTTTCAACTCCATAAATGGCATCAGAAAAATCTTTATCATAAGCACTCATTGCTTTTGCAATGGTTCCAGAAGCGGCGCCAGATCTAAAAAAATTACGAGCGGTTTCTTGTCCTGCTCCAATTTCGGCAAAAGTTCCGTAAATATCTGAGTTTAAATTTATTCGTAATGCTTTATTTTTAGTAGTTGGTACACTACTAATTTCTTTGTCTCCTTTTAAAGAAATTGCCATATATGGTTTTTTATAGTACCTAACAAATGTACTAAATAAGTAGGCTATCAGTCAATTTTTATCTTATTTTTGTTGAGATGAAAAAAGATAAAAAACTGTTAAAAGTTACTTTTTTAGGCACAGGAACGTCTCAAGGAATACCGATGATTGCAAGTAACGACCCTGTTTGTTTGTCAACAGACCCAAAAGATAAGCGTTTACGCTGTTCTGTATTAATTTCTTGGGATGATGTTAATTACGTAATTGATTGCGGACCAGATTTTAGGCAACAAATGTTACGCGAAAACGTGCAATCAATTAATGGTGTATTTTTTACACATGAACACGCAGATCATACTGCTGGTTTAGACGATTTAAGGCCCTTTTGTTATAAAATAGGAGAGATGCCTATTTATTTAGTTGATCGAGTTTTAAGAAACTTAGAGCAACGTTTCGATTATATTTTTAGTAAAGAAAACAGGTATCCAGGAGCACCAAGTGTTACGCCATATCTAATTTGTAATACTCCTTTTTTAGTCGACGAAGTAGAAGTTATTCCAATACATGTTTTACATGGTAAGTTACCAATAACGGGGTATAGAATGCAAAATTTTGCCTATTTAACAGATGTAAAAAGCATGGAACAATCCGAAAAAAATAAACTTAAAAATTTGGATATTTTGGTTGTAAATGCCTTAAGAATACACGAACACCCCACTCATTTTAACTTACAAGAGGCATTAGACTTTGTTGCAGAAATAAAACCTCAAAAAACGTATTTTACACATATCAGTCATAAGTTGGGCTTTCATAAAGAAATTTCTGAACAACTTCCTGAAAATGTTTTTTTAGCTTTTGATGGTTTAAAAATTAGTGTCTAGATTTTAATAGTTTGTTTTTTAATGTATATTTGTCTGCAAGGCTATTGTTTTCAGAACATTAGTAAAGAAAATTATAATATTTGTATTACAAAAAATCAAAAATAAATTATGGCAAAAAGTCCCGAACAAAATAATGAAGTGTCATCTAACCAGCAGGTTGATACTAGAATAGCTGCAGTAAGAGATTTAATATTTGGAGAAAATATTCAAAAATACGATTCAGAATTCGCAGATGTTTACGATAAAATTGAAGAATTAAAGAACAATACAAATAAAAACTTAGTTGATAGTATTACAAATCTTGAAAATAAACTGTCAGATTTAGAGAGTTTAGTAGATCATAAATTTCAAGATTTAAATGATGATTTAGATAAGAAATTAGCGGACTTAGATGATGAAAAGACAGATAGAAGAAAACTAGGTAAAGCATTAGAAAAAATTGCACAGATGTTGCAAGAGTAGATGAAAAAAACGACTGTAGATCATAAAAACAATCGTTTTGAACTTTTAAAAGAACTTCTCTTAAAAGATGATAGACAAGATTTTAAAGCTTTAAAAGAAGAATTTCTAGAAAAAGAGAAGTTTAAGCGTAAAGTTTTACCCGTTGTTGATGAAAAAATTGATGATTTAAAAAATAATTTTTCAGAACATTTTGGTGATAAAGTTACAGAATCTATTAAAGTTCAAATAAGAGAATCTCAAGACGAAGTTGTAGAAGCACTTTACCCAATTATAGGTAAGTTGATTAAGAAATTTATCGTCGCTGAAATTACCAAACTCACACAAAGCATAAACCAAACCATTAATGATAAATTTTCTATTTCACAAATTATAAAACGTCTTTTTAAAGGAAAAAGAACAGATGCAGATGATGTTTTACAAGAAGTTTTTGAGCCTATAATAGAAGAAGTTTTTGTAATAGAAAAAAATTCAGGCTTATTAAAAGGAAGTTTTTCGAGAGGTAGTATCGCAGACAAGGATATGGTTTCTGGCATGTTAACGGCTATTAAATCTTTTGCAGAAGATGCTTTTTCTAAAGAAGGTCAAGATTTAGAAGATATAAAATTCGAGTCCTTTCAATTATCTATTCAAAATTTTAAAACAATATATATTGCCACAGCAACTTCTGGTATTATAAATTTAGATTTTAAAGAAGAACTTTATGATTATAACAATACACTTGCAGAACGAATATTACTTGACAGAAGTTTCTTAGAAAACGAAGAGCGATTAAACCAATTAATAGTAGAAACCTTAAAGGAAATAGAAAATTAGATTAACCTTATTCTAAATGATTGCAAAAAAAGTTTTATTAGTAGGTAATTTTGGTGTTGGTAAAACTTCATTGATAAGAAGGTTCGTTTTAAATGAATTTTCTGAAGCCTATATCAGTACAATAGGGGTAAGAGTTAGCACCAAAATTGTAGAGTTAAATACCGAAAAAATTAAATTATTAATTTGGGATGTTGCTGGCACCAAAGATGATGAAAAAGTACCAAAAGCCTACTTTTTAGGCGCAAGTGCTGCAATGTATGTTTTTGATGTAAGTAGAGAAGAAACCTATTTAAATTTAGAGCAACAAATTGAAACAGTTCGGCAATTATCTGGTTTAAAAGAGATAATGATTGTAGGGAATAAAAAAGATTTACTCTCCTTAATTCAATTAGAAGAATTAAAGAACAAAATAAATATCCCGATAAATTTAATTACTAGTGCTAAAGAAAATGAAAATGTTGAAGATGCATTTACCAGTTTAGCAAAACAATCCTTAAAATAATCACGTTTGATACCCGCAAAAATCGAAAATATATTTATAGAAGTTTCTGTAAATGAAGAAGGAATTATTAATGATGTAATTGCTGGTAAGTTTGTGTTAAAAGAATTTAAAAAAAACACTTCAGTTTTTGTTTCATGCCCTTTTCTTTACGGTACTTTAGAATCACTGCCTGAAAATGAATTTTTATTGATGGAGGGAATGATTCTCAACTCAGATCAAAAAGAATATAATGTAGATTTAGAGTTGTTAAAAACAAAAAAAACAATTTCTGTTTTAATTCATAACCGCACACATATTTATAAAACGATAACGCAATTAAATCAAAATAGGAATGATTTATTTTTTTTGCAAAGAGAAATTTCTGAAAAAAATAAACAACTTGCTATTTTAAGAAAAGCATCAGATAAAGCTAACGAAGAAAAATCTCGGTTTTTAGCAATCATGAGCCACGAAATAAGAAACCCGTTAAATACTATTTTGGGCTATACGAATTTAATTGCAGAAGAAAAAATAAACGAAAAGGCTCAAGAGTATTTAAGTTATTTAGCGTTGGCTGGAAAAAATTTGAAAGTTATTGTTGATGATATTTTAGACTTATCAAGAATTGAGGCAGGAAAATTAGAATTGGCAATTGAGGAAATCGATATCAATCAAATTTTAAAAGGGGTTTATATAAACTATAAAAATCAACATAAAAATGATTTGGTTCGTTTAGAAATTTTAACCTCTACTAAAATTCCAAATATAGTTTTAGGAGATGGAGTCAGAATTACTCAAATTCTAACAAACTTAATGAGTAATGCATTAAAATTTACTAAAGAAGGTATAATATCATTAAAGTCTGAGGTAATTTCTGAAAATAAAAAAACGTATGAAATTTGTTTTAAAATTTCAGATACAGGAAGAGGAATGACAGCCGAGCAAACTGTAAAAATATTCGAAGAATATGGGCAAACAGAATTAAATGACAATAGAGTGCACGGAGGAGCAGGTTTGGGATTGTCTATCGTAAAACGTTTGGTAAGTGCTATGAAAGGTTCGGTTTCTGTGGCAAGTACACCAAATGTTGGCACTGTTTTTTCTGTTGATATTCCGTTTAACAAAGCAGTAAATAGTACCAAGAAAAAAATAGTTGAGAGTACAACACCATCACAAAAAAATTTAAAAGGTAAACAGATTTTTTTGGCAGATGATGATGTATTAAATCAAAAAATAACCTCTTATTTTTTGGAAAAAGAAAACGCAATCGTAACTATTGTTAACGATGGGTCAGAAGCTTTAAAAATTTTAAAAAATGTACATTTTGATGTTATTATTTTAGATATTAATATGCCAGGATTAACAGGTGTAGATCTAATTGCGCAAAAGGCTACTTTAGAGAAAAATGCTACATCACCGTTCTTAGCTTTAACAGGTAATGCTAGTCAAGAATATAGAGAAAATTATATGAAAATAGGTTTTGATGAAGTTATTTTTAAACCCTATAAACCAGATGAACTCATAAGTAAAATTTTAACTTGTCTGTAAATTTTCGGCCTTTGAAAAAACTAAAAAAACTTATTTCAACGAAAAACTATGGAAAAATTTGATGTTGTAATTGTTGGTGCAGGTACAGCTGGTTTACTTTTGGCAAGAGAACTAGGTAAGCTTAAACATAAAATACTAGTTATAGATCGAAAGAAAGATATATTAGAGTTTTCTTTTAATACACTAGGTAGTTTTATAAATCTAGATCAATTTGGCTTAACTCACAATGTAGTTGCACAAGATATCGATACGATTGCTTTACATTCTAAAAGCGTAAAAAGAAGAATAAAATCTAGTTTATATATTTTAGATAAAAAGCAAGTGCATATAGAACTTCTAGATGCTGTTGATACTAAATATGTCTCTATTAAAACCGGTATTAATATAAAAAATATCGAAACTGATGTCGATGGGAAATTTGTTGCTATAATTGATCAAAACAAAGAAAAATATTTTGGTAAATTATTTGTAGATGCTTCTGGTACAAATGGTGTTTTAAGTAAAAAAGTGGGGCTTATTCCTAAAAAAACACAATTAGCAACGGGTGTGGAGTATAATGTGAAGTATTTAGGCAACAAAAAAGAGTTACATCTTTTAATCGGTAAAGTATATCAAGGAGGTTACGGTTGGGTTTTTCCACTAAAAAATGAAAGAGCCATTATAGGCTTTGGCACTTTTGATGATAAAATTGTAAAAGATTTAAAAAATAGATTACATAAAATATTAGAATTGCCTTCCATTAAAAAATTAGTAAAAAAAGATAATGATAAAGTAGAAGGAGGAAGTATACCAATAACTCCTGTTTTAGATAAATTTGTAATACAGAATTTAGTTTGTGTGGGTGATTCCGTTTCTCAGGTAAACCCTATTGTTGGCGAAGGTTATAAGTTTATTTTCGAAGCTGCAATTATGGCAAGTAAAGCGATTCATTCGGCTTTAGAGAATGATGATTTATTTTTGTTGAAAAACTATGAGACAGATTGGAAAAATCGTTTTTCAGCAAACTATCAAAGATCAAAAAGAGCACAAGAACGGTTTTTTAAGTATTCACAAAACAGTGTATTGATGGATTATGTTTTGTTGATTTCTAAACTCTATCCAGATGCAAGAGCCATTAGGTCTTTATCTGGCGAATATGGATTAGAAACGAAATAGTTTCTTCTAGGTTATCGAGTTTTCAATTGTACTTTTTAAGATAATCTAAATTATTAATTTTAAATTTTTGGTGGTAACAAAAACAGTAGTTTTCAAAGTTCACTTTTCAATCACTATTGGTGATGTAGATGAATCTTTAGATTTTTTTCAGTTAAAAACATCAATATCTAAAAGCTTCTTCTTATCTAACTTTACTTATAAAAAGTCAATTTTTTTATGTGAAAATTATGAGTAAGTTGATTAAATTATTTTCATAAATATCAAAATATGGTTTAATAGCCAAAAATAGTTGGTAAAAACCTTTGAAAGGG
>TARA_R110002126_G_scaffold124451_1_pt1 | contig 33768 bp, 40 predicted proteins | sample TARA_R110002126 | Tara Oceans TARA_R110002126 (sample SAMEA4397536) | marine metagenome | biome: Polar Biome; feature: [DCM] deep chlorophyll maximum layer (ENVO:01000326); material: water (ENVO:00002006), including particulate matter (ENVO:01000060) such as... | depth 30 m | reverse complement strand
ATTTTGATGATTTAATGCAATGATTTTTTAATTGCAATCTACATTCGCGGCTTGATAGGTTGATAATTTTAAATTTGGAATCTCTTGCCCATTTGCAATTTTAATACAAGTTAATGTTGGGTTTCTATCTACTCTAACATCAATAAGATTTGGTAAATTACTGATGTCAAATTGGGTAAGTAAATTACTTGAACCATAGATATACTCTAAGTTTACGTTGTTATCTAAGTTTATGGTTTGTACTTTGTTAGCAGAAAAAACCAACACTTTAAGTAATGGACTATTACTTAAATCTAAATCTGCTATTTGATTTAAGTTCAGCACCGCACTTTCTAATTTTGGAGCATGTGCTATTTCTAAAGAAGTTAAATCGTTATGATCGATGAGAAAATTTTTTACATTATCATTATCTAATGTAAATTCTGTAAAATAGTTCCAAGATAAACTTAACCATGTTAAGTTTTGGGCTTTTTCTAAACCTTCTATTTCCATTAACCTATTAGAAGTCAAACTAATAGTATCTAATAAAACGTTGTTACTTACATCTAATGTTGTTAAATTATTTGCATCTGCTTCAAGTCTCTTTAAATTAACAAATGCTTCAATACCCTCTAATGAATTTATATTTGCTCCATTTAGAGATAATTTTATCACTTTTTCAGCATCACTTTTTAGCATCTGCTGGTTTATAATACCATCAGAATCAATTCCTTTTTCTATAAGTATTGCTTCAAAATTTTCATCAGGAATATTTAAATAATTATTAGGCACCTCTAAATTGTTATTATCACTAGAGCACGAAACTGTAATACCAAGAAGTATAATTATGCAGAAATGTATTAGTGATTTTTGAGTTAATTTTTTCATGTTAAATTGTTTTAAAAATTAGAGCTTGTTTATAGTCTCCAATAAATTTGTTTCTTTTTCTTTTTAAGCATTAAATTGTCCCAACCATTTTAAAATCGATTGGTTTGTTTCTTGTGGTAACTCTTGTTGAATGTGATGGCCACACGCTAAACTAATCACATCCGAATTCGGAACAAAATCCTGTAGTCTTTCAAATTTTGGAATCATATCTAGGTTGCCATAGATCATAAGTGTAGGCTTTTCGATGATTGGATCAATATCTGCTAATATGTGCCAGTTTCGGTCAAGGTTTCTATACCAATTGATAGCTCCCTTAAATCCAGAATTTTTAAAGGCTTTTACAAATACAGACAAATCATCGTCGTTCATAATAGGCTCACCAAGGGGTTTATCTGCTTTTGCAAGATTCATCATTAACATTCCCGGCTCTGGTGGAGCAAGAGGTACATTCTTACGAAATAAATTACGTAGAAAATTTTCTGTATGATTCTCTAATACAGCGTCTGCCACACCTGGTTTTTTATTAAAATGAACAAAATAGAAATCGTCTCCGAAAAACTCTTCCATAAACTGAATCCATGGTTTTTCACCACGTTCTTGATAAGGCAATGCAAGATTTATAATTTTATTGACACGCTCTGGATGCAAAAGTGCAAGATTCCAAACTACATTTGCACCCCAATCATGCCCCACAAAAACAGCATTTCTATAGTTGTAATAATCTAGTAAGGCCACTAAATCATCTGTTAAATAGGTTATGTCATATGCTATTATTTCTTTAGGGCATGATGAATTACCGAATCCTCTTTGATTTGGAACAATGACATGATAACCAGCTTTAGCAAGCGCTGGGATTTGATAACGCCATGAAAAAGCGTGTTCTGGAAAACCATGACAAAGTACAATGGGATTGCCAATATTTTCTTTACCTGCTTCAAATACTTCTAATTCAATTCCGTTTATAGAAATTATATTTGGATTAGGAAATCCTAAAGATTTTATTTCTGCTTCCATTTTATTATTAGTTTTTACCTACTATTAAATCTTCTATTTTTTTAAAGTTCCTATTGCTAGGTACATGTTTTGATTCTTCTAACAAGACCACTTCATGCAGTGATGAGAATATTCGTTTTGCTCTTTTTATCATTTTACTACCCGGAAACATAACATCTTTTTCAGCGGCTATAATCGTCAATGGTGTCGTTATATTTTTTGCAGATTGCTTGGAAATAACTGGTAGCGGAGAAAAATCCATATTACAATTTTGAAACGTAATTGCCATAAATGCTAATCCAAAATCATCATGTTCCGTGAAAAGGGCGTTTATTACTTTTTTGATGCTTTTTTCCTTACCGTTTTTTATAAAACTTTTTAAAGGAATAAAAACTTTGAATATATTCTTTATTGGATTACCATTAACAATATAGACGGGTGCTATTAAATAAACGTGTTTTATAAGACTTTCGTTAAATTCTAACGTCTTGAGTGAAATAAACCCTCCAAATGAAAACCCAACCAAGGTTACCGCTTTTAACTTTAATTTTTCAATAAGTTCTATTAGCCATTTTCCATAATCTAGCGACTTCATATCTAATCGATTCTCGGCACTTTTATTCGGTTGTGCTAATACGTCAACTGCATAGACACAATATTTTGAAGATAAATTCGGAAATGATTCTAATATTAATGGAGCACAACCTCCTGTGCCATGAATCAGCACTAATGGAGGGTTTTTAGTATCACCAGTAATGATAACATTAGTTACTCCAAACGTTGTTTCTAACAATTTTTCTGAATATTCGATATTCAGTTCATCTAGCTTCTGATTGTAAAGCGTTAAGATTTTTTCTTTTCCTTCTTTTGATTTGAAAAACATTTTCTTTTTGTTTTTTTATTGATATTTTAATTGTTTTTTATTTACTAGAATCTATACCCTATTCGCAGATGCATATTTGGTTCTATTCCACTTTCGTCTTCTAAATAACCTGCGCGCTTAGCAAATGTGTAACTATATCCTATTCCTATACCTGCTTCGTAACTGAAATGATTCCCTATATTTCTTCTAATTCCCCAAGTAGGTATAATGGCAAAATCACTTACCACAGGAGCATCGTCTGCATTAAATAAAGCCAATTCTGGATGATAACTAGTTTTTAAGGCAATAAAACTACCACTATTCCCATCAATTCTTTTTGAGTTTTTTGAACGTTTTTCGAGGTTATAATAAAATCTGGGTTCAATAACTATAACAGGTGTGAGGATAAAAGGAGAATCGTAATCATCATAATAAGTAGTCTCCCATATTCCAAAATCAAAACCAATTTCTGTTCTCAATGCTATGGTATTTGATAGTTTTGTTTCATTATATGCCCAGATTCCTAAAACTCCAGTTTGTAATCCGAATATTGATTTTTCTACGCTTGTGTTTTGAGATTTAGCGGTTAATGTTATTCCGCACAAAATCAAAGTAATTAATGTTTTTTTCATGATATTTTATTTTTAATAAGTTTAATTTTTTAGTTGTATTATTTATTTTCTAGAATAATCTATAGGTATTATATATTTAAATACTCGCCTGTTTTCTTTCTTATTACTCTTAAAGATTCTATTCATAATAATTTGTTTTTAAATTCCTTGATTGACATATTCTATAATTTTACGTATTCTTTTCTGTTTGGTTTCAGGGAGTTTAGCTAAAACAATCCAGCCTAACAGTTCTTTTTGTTTCGATTTACTTAAACTCAGAAAATTTTTGAATGAATTTTGATGAGCGGCTAACGCTTTTTGCAAATCATTTGGAATGATTAAGTTTTCTACATCATCCATAATTGACCAATACCCATTTTGTTTAGCAATAGCGATACTTTCAAAACCTGTTTTTGTCATTTGTTTATTTTGAATGAGTAAGTCAACCTTTTCTTTATTTATCTTAGACCAAACACTTTTAGGTTTTCTTTTGCTGAAATATTGCATATATCTTTTGTCATCTATAGTCTTTTTAGTGCTATCTATCCACCCAAAACATAATGCTTCATCAACCGCTTCACTCCAACTAAGAGAAGGTGTTTTTGTTGCTGTTTTATAATATACAAGCCAAATAGCATGTGTTGAGTGATGATTTTTTTCTAACCAGCCACGCCATTCCAATCGGTTTTTAGGGCAGTATGTTTCTAATTCCTTTTTAAGCATTATCCTTATTTTAAGTACTTTGAAATGTTTGATTTATTCCAACTGGTAATTCGGTTGTCTTTGAACCTTTTGTAATGTAATTAGTTGTTTAATTATTCAATTTACCTGTTGCTTTTCACAAAGAAATTTATAAACGATGTGAAACGCAATTGTAAATACATGAACGTAAATAATGAGCCTTAGATGACTGTTTTCAACCCATTTTTCAATAATTTCCGGTTGTTATTATTTTAATTATTAACCAGGTTCTTTCTGCTTGTTTTTGCTTCAACAAAGATCTATCAATAGGCGACATACTTCTTAAGCCTTATGGCGCCTTATGTATAAAGTTTGATGATTAAATGAAAATTATGATGCAGGTATATAAATAATGATGCAAATAAGCTTTATATGGTATCTTATTTTAATTTTTCATTTTAATTTTTTTAATCATTTTTTTTGCGTTGGTATTATTTGGGTTTAATTCTAAAACCTTATTATAATTTTGTAATGCCATACTATTATTCCCATTAAGATAGTAAGCCTCGCCAAGTCTATCATAAGGGTTGGCCGAGTTAGGAAACTCCGAAACTAACAATTTGAAGATTTTAATTGCTTCCTTAATTTGGTTTTTCTCAATTAGTTTATATCCTAATCTATTTAATTCTCCCTCTTCAGAAAAATTATAAGTATCAGGATAATTTTTCTTTAATTGTTTATAATATTCGATACCATCATCTACATTATTATAACATTTTTGTCTTATTGAGAGATAAACTGATTTTTGAGGAATTTTAAAAGAGTTTCCTTTTGTAATGTTTTCTATGGCCTCAGCAATATTCCTAAGTTTTAAGTTTTTATTATTAGTCATTAATATGACCATTACATCTTCTTTTAGGTTATAATGTATTAAAGACTCGTAATTAAAGGAAGAACCTTGATGTTGGTATATCATTAACTCATTATTCTTAAAAACACCTTTCCCTAAAGCAGACTCGCTGTTTTTTGAAAAGGAATCGAATAATAGCATTCGAGATTCCTTTGAGATTATGCTACCTGAATGTAAACTATTAACCCAATTGAACATGTCAGATATGCTAGGAAACACCCAACCTGAAAACTCAATATCACCGGAGCTATCATTCACTAAATCATTATTAAATGAAGTTACTAGCTGAGTATTTTTGGAAGTTGCATCTATAATAGCATCTGACATTTTACTAGGAATTAGAATGTTTTCTTGGATAAAATCATTGAAAGACATCCCAGATATCTTCTCCACAATTCTTCTTTGTAGAAAAAGATTATTGTTACTATAGAGATAATCAGACCCTGGCTCAAATATTAAATTGTCGATATTCTTTATATCAGTATATATATCTTTATCATTTTTTACACTATTCCATTTTACTTTTGGTAACCCACTAGAATATTGTAATAGATGTTTTATCGTTACTTTGTTGGACCAATTTGGTAGCTGTAAATCAAACTTTGATAGCTTATCTTCAAGATCAAGTAATCCTCGTTCTTTCAAGATCATAATAGCAACTGCATTGAACTCTTTCCCTATAGATCCAATGTTAAATATTGAGTTTCTACTAAGTTTTTTTGATCTAGAGGCATCGGAATATCCAAATTCATTTTGATATATTACTTTATTATTTTTAGCAACAAGAATATTACCATTAAAAACCCCTCGCGTGTAAGATACTTTCATTAAAGAATCTATTAAAGGTTGTTGTTTTTTTGACCTTCTTTAATTTGAATAAAATCGCTTGATTTTTTGTTGTTAATGTTTTTGCAACCTATTATAAAGATTACTGATATCATTAAAAGGAGAAAATTTGATTTCATTTGTTACGTGTTTAGAACTAGGTTTATGATTATTACAGACGATAAGATTTTTTTGTATGTTACAATTTAATTGACTACGGCGATCTCGGCTATGAATAGTTTCGTAGATAAGTACTTAACGTTGCAAGTATAAACCAAACTGAAAATCTATGAGGATTTTTAGAAGTAGGAGAGAAAATCAATTACTTATAGCCACTGATGTGTGCTGTTTTAATCTACTTTTACTCATTTACGAGGTCTTATACCAAAAATTAATAAATAACCAATCATCCAAAATTCTCCAATGGTAGCAGGTAAAGTAAGATAACTATTGAAGCTAAACTCAATGCCTGCATAGTGGATTAAGGTGCTTAATACATAGCCAATTCCACCTAAAACAATAACTCTTCCCAACCAGATGGGCATTCTTTTAGATTTGATAACTATGTATCCCATAGGAAACAGCCAAAGTCCAAAGAAAAGACCACCAATACCCCAAGCATTAGAAATTATATGTTGAAAAACCTGAATTAGTAAAACTTTGTCTTCTATAGCACTTATATCAGAATTGGCAACACCTATAGCCGAGGCCATCGAAATTGCACTGATCATAATGACTAAAGCATTTACCATACCCCATATGCCTAGCGTCCAAGCTTCCCATTCATAATTATCTTTAAATAATTTAAAAAACCAAACTGCGGTAAGTGCCTGAGAAATTACGATACCAAATTCTAACAGCAACCGAATTCTTGCTGTAGATTCTAATGCTACTAAATTTGTTAGCGTTTGTTCAGGATTACCAGACACAAATATTTGAGAATGAAAGACCATAAACCCTAGAATTCCTGTAATAGCCATCATTAAATACCATAAGCCAGTTATTCTAGCGGTCTTAATTAAATTTTTCTGTTCTGTATTTGCAATCATAGATTATTTGTTTTTATTATTCTACACTAATTCTGACTCTGTAAAAGAGTAATTGTTACAGTTTTGCCCTAATGGCACACAATGTGTTTGTATATGGTTTGTTGCGTGTTTTAAGCAACTAATTACCGACCAAGAAAGTCCGCAAGGACTTTCGCAAGTAGGCAAAAAGCCAGCAATAAATTATATACGGTGTTACCAAACGTATTTGTTGATATTACCAGCTTCGAAATCATTACTCTTGATTAATATATTTTAACCCTTCGTATAGAGCTACTAATGGTACAGAGCGATGGTTTTCTTTTTCAAAATATTCTATTCCGATATTTAGAGTTTTATCCGATTTCTTTCTTATTAAAGTATAGAGAGCGTCGTGTCTTTGTTTATTCCTTTCGTAATTAGCCACTCCTTGATTGGCAGTAGCGATATACAATTTTTTATATAATGATATTGAGGAAATAGAATCAACTTTGTTTTTCATCATCTCCTCATTCCACCAAATACTTGGGTCTAAAGAAATGTAAGCATTGAATACGCTATTTTCATCCATATAGGAATTTAGTGTAAGTAGTCCTCCTAAAGAGTGCCCAACAAGAGTTCTAAACGGTTCTGTCTTATACTTATTATCAATATAAGGTATTAGTTCTTTCTCAATGAAATTCAAAAAAATCCTTCCACCCCCCATATTATTCGGTCGTTTGGTCTTAATTTTTGTAACTGTAAAATCTCGTTCTCGGTCAACATTCTCTATGGCTATAATAATACTTTCAGGCATTAAATTGTTTCGATTCCTATTAGAACTCATAAAATGTACTATTCCAGATGCTGTTTTAAAATGAGTATATCCATCCAATAATATGATAACTGGATATTTTTTATCAACTTCAGATGAATTATTGTATGAATCAGGAAGACTTATTAAACAGGTTCTTTCTTCATCTAAAATATTAGATTTAATAACGAACTTACTTCCTACAATAATATCATCCGTTTCATTCTGTCCAAATGTGGTTTGTACTCCTGAAAGAAGAATATATAAAATTACAAATGTCAAATTTTTCATAGTTTGCTTTATATGTTTGGTAACGGTCGGGCTATAGCAAATAGGGCAGGTAAGGAAACTTTTCGTTTCCGTCTGGTCTGCGAGCCAGAGCTTTTTGTTTTGTAATTAGTTTCATTTTTTAATTGCCAAATCCAAAGGATTTGGCGGACTTAGCAAACACGCCCAAGCCATTAAAATCAGCTCTTTTTGTCCTATTTGCTATAGGTATTGTTGGCATTAGTTTTCTATTTGTTTAATCATTTCTTTTGCAACTATTGCTGAAGAAGGAAGAAACATGGTTGATACAATCCTTTTGTCAATTACAACATCATGCTTATCATTCAAATTACTTTTAGTTTGAAATATTCCTCCATTTTCCCTCAATTGGTCTTCCAGCATTACAGGCAATAAAGTACCTTCTTTAGCCCAACTTTTGGTAATCTCAGTCGAATTTGGAAAGCCAGTTACTTTTTTACCTTTGACCATATAATCACCATTACTAAGTTTGACATTTGCAAAAGCACCAGGACCATGTCCGCAACCTCCAACTATTCCTCCATTTTCATAAATTTTGGCTATTATTGATAATAAGTCTTTGTTATTGGATACATCAAATAATGGTCCATATCCGCCACCAATAAAAACGGCTTTATAGTTTTTATAATCTACTAAATCAGGCGTTAATGAATTTTCAACATTGCCATTAAAATTTTCATACTTTATAGTATAACTGCTTATTCCAACAGGATCCATTGAGAAAGGTACTTTTCCTCCTGTTGGTGAAACAAAATCAACTTTATATCCATGAGAAACAAAAATATGATATGGAGGAGCTACTTCCCAAAGGTTGTTCCCAGCAAAATGTTTTTCTGGGTCGCCCATGTCTTCTGTATTTGAAACTATAACCAATATTCTTCCTTTTTCAGTTTTGTTATCGTTACAAGAGATAAAAATTAATAATGCGAATAATGCTAGGAGTCCTTTTTTCATTTTTTTGATTGATTGAATTTCATATAAGATAATAAATGGAGAAGAATGTTACAGTCTTTCACAATTAATGCCAACAATAGAATATATACAATAGATAAATTTTTATAACCAACTAAACCCTAATCCTATATTAAAAATTACGGCATCTCTATCCGCACCTCCATCTAAAGACACATTGCCCAAAACTAATTTAGACTGCACATTTAGTGCAAAGTTTTTCTTTTTATACATTTCGTAACCAGAACTTATCATTACAGCAGTTCCAAAATTCCAATCGTCATTTTCATCTTCTTTAATATCATATAATGCAGGCGAATCTATTGCTAAACCAATTCCTCCATGGATCCACCACTTATCCTTTACCCAATATTGCACAGATGGAATAAGTCCTCCAAAATTTCTATCATTATCCTGAAATTTGTAAATATTTCCTGGCATTGAGACAGTAATAGCCAATTTTTCATTTAGCATATAGCCCAGTTTTATATCTGGAAAAACAAAGGTTCCTTGAGATTCATCGAAAGTTTGAATACCTTCACTATCTTCTATACTGATGATACCTCCACCTACTGTAAATTCAAACAAGAATCCCTCTCTTTGGTTTGTTGTTTCTGTATTTGTGTTTTGCGCACCTGTTATACTAGATACTAAAGCAAAGGCTACACAAGCCATTTTTAATAAAATTTGTTTTTTGATTGTTTTCATTTTAATTATTTTTATTTTGTTTGATATTGTAATTGTTTATTGTTTTTATGAATACTATTATTCATTGCAAAGTTGGTTAATGCGTAAAGTTTAAAAGTTCGTATTTTGAAACTAGAACAAATCTTTATGCATCATTATTTGGTTTTGAGATCAAAAACTATTTTTGCATCTACCCAAAAGATATCTACATTTTCGTATTTATCCGACCCCACATTCCTACTGAAGAAAAGGTATTTGCCATCTGGTGTTATGCTTGCTGAAGCTTCCCATGCGTCGGTATTTATTTTATCACCCAAATTAACTGCATTTCCCCAAGTACCATCATTTTGTTTAAAACTGATATAAATATCAGAGTCTCCAAAACCATCTTCTCTTTGAGCATCAAATAACAAATACGATTCATCTGGAGCTATAAAAGGGTGACTCAAAAAAGTTCCAGTGTTTATTGCTTTGGGCAATGCTTTTGGCTCTTCATGCTTACCGTTAATTAAACGTGAATAGCGAATTGGAAATATTGAATCATTTTCTTTATAGGTGTCAAAATAAAACGTGCCATTTGCAGAAGATGAAAGACGCATAATATACATAGAATCATTACTTACCGTGGGAGGTTCAAGGTTTTGTAATTCCGACCATCCAGTTTCCGTTCTTTTTAAATATCTATCACCTAAATGCATGGTTTCACCGTCTGGAGAAATTACTGGTCTTCCTATCCATGGAGATGCTATTTCTAATTTTTCCCATTTCCCGTTGGTTTCATTGTATTTATATTCGTAAAAAGCTGACTTTTTATTTTCGTCCCATCTTCCAATAAAATAAAAAGCTTTCATATCGGGGGTAAATGCACTATTGACTTCATACAAATCTGTAGATACAAGACCTGGAGCAAATGGTATAGGATTAAAACCAGGTGGTTTTTGTCCAAGGTATGGGGTTTCTAAAGTCGAAGAGTCATTTTCTTTCGTATTTGAATTAATAGTTTTACAAGCACTTAATAATATTACTGTTAGTAATACTGAAAGATTAATTATTAGATTTTTCATTTTAATTGATTTCAAAGTGTTCGTTTTTTGGTTGATGATCTATTTTGTATTCTTGGTAAATACATCAAGAATTTTTTGAATATTCCAACGCCGCACCAAGGGCAATTCCAATGGAAAACCACAAAGCTATGTTTGAAGTTAATAGGCCTAATAATACTCCTGAAACTATACCTGTAGCAAGTCTAATTCCTTTTTTACTTTCAATTAATTTCATAATTGTTTATTTTTTGATTGTTTCAATTTCTAATATTTAATTACCTTGTTTTTGCTTCAACAAAGATCTATCAATAGGCGTCATACTTCTTAAGCCTTATGGTGCCTTAAGTATAAAGTTTGATGATTAACTGAAAATTATGATGCAGGTATATAAATTATGACGCAAACAAGTGTTTCTAAGAAATCTTATTTTAACTTTTCTGATTTCATATACATTTTTACCAGTAGTTTATTTTTCAACAAATAAGTTTTCCAAATGCCTAAGTTCAGTAGAAATTAAGTTCTTTTTATTTTTTGTTTTTTTATTAAAAGAATTCAAAGTTTCTCTGTACAATTTTCGTCCCATCACAAAACATAATTGTTTTTTTCACTAATAATTTATAAATTGAAATAGTCTATAGCTCAACTAAATAGTGATGACCACATTTCCTCTTTTATGCCCCATCTCAACATATTTATGAGCTTCAGCCATTTTTTCTAAAGGATAAATGCTATCAATAACAGGAATAATTTTCTCTTGTTCTGCTAAGTTTTTTAAATTTAAAAAAGCTTCTTTTGGTGTTAAAGGAGTGCCATGATCTATGGATATGTATTTACCATTTGAAGTCAATGCTTTTTTGCCCTTTTCTTTAAGTGTCGATGATTTCGAATTGCCTACAGCATCAATCACATATTTATAGGTTTCTAATTGTGTTTCGGCATTATCTAAGGTGTAGTCAATCATCTCATCACTTCCTAAAGATTTTACTAAATCGAAGTTTCTACCACTACAAACACTAGTAACATGAGCACCCATATGCTTCGCCAATTGTATCGCTATGGTGCCTATACTCCCGGACGCGCCATAGATTAAAACTTTGTCGTCTTTGTTTATACTCGTCTTTTTTAATAGATGAGAAGCCAATAAACCACCATAAGGTAGCGCTGCAGCTTCCTCAAAACTAAGATTATCAGGTTTTAGGGCCAGATTCCAATCTTCTGGCAAACAAATATATTCAGCATAAGAACCAAAACGACGATTGGTAGGCGACATTGATCCATACCCAAAAACCTCATCCCCTGTTTCAAATAATGTGACATCTTTACCTTTAGCCACTACAATTCCAGCTGACACCATTCCCAATACAGGATTTCTAGGACGACCAAAACCAAAGATAAGTTGAAGTATAAATTTGGGAATTATAGGTTCATTCATTCTACGAATAAGAACATCACTTGCAGTAACCGAAGTAGCACATATTTTTATAAGTACTTCATTATCTTTTGGTGTTGGTTTTTTAACAGTACTTAGCACCAAATTTTCTGCATCGCCATACTTTAGACATTCTATTGCTCTCATTATTAAAATATTTTACTACAAAGTTGATACAAATAGGGCTGTTAAAGGTTCGTATTTGTAAAACAGAACCAATTCAATTATTCTATGAATTTCTCAATTTTATTATCCGTTAAATGCTGTACATTCTTTGTGATTTTTTCAATATCCCAATTCCACCATTTTAATGCTAATAATTTTGCTATGACATCTTCTGAAAATCGTTTTCTGATTTCCTTAGCAGGATTACCACCAACAATAGAATAAGGGGCAACATCTTTAGTTACAGTTGCGTTTGTGGCGATAATTGCTCCATCTCCAATAGTTACACCAGCCATAATTGTTGCGTTATAGCCAATCCATACATCATTACCAATAGTTATGTTTCCTTTTTGTGGATACGTTTTTCCATCCATAGCATGTTCCCAACCATTTCCAAAAACTGCAAAGGGATACGTTGACATTGCATCAGTTAAATGATTTGCACCATTCATGATAAATTTTACATCAGAAGCAATCATACAGAATTTTCCAATGATTAATTTATCGCCAGTAAAGTCAAAATGATACTTCACATTTTTCTCAAAGTTTTCTACATTTTCAAAATCATCATAATAGGTGTAGTCTCCAACAATAATATTTGGATTTCTAACTATATTTTTCAAAAAACAAAGTCTGTCGTAATTCTTAAGTGGGAATTTTATGTTTTTGTTTGGACCGTTCATAAGTTATGCTATTTTAAGATTACTGTTTATCTTTTACTAAGCTAATCAAAATTTACTTTTAACTTTCTATGCTATTAAGGTTCCTTTAAAAATTGACCCCATATAAAAGTCTAAAACCAATTAAATCCTAACCCTACATTAAAAATTACTGTATCTCTATCTGCATTTCCATCTAAAGACAAATAGCCTAAAACTAATTTAGACTGCACATTTAGTGCAAAGTTTTTCTTTTTATACATTTCGTAACCTGAACTTGCCATTACGGCAGTACCAAAGTTCCAATGGTCATTTACATTGTCTTCAATATCATGTAGTGCTGGCGAATCTATAGCTAAACCAATTCCTTCATGAATCCACCAAGGGTCTTTACCCAATACTGTACAGACGGAATAAACGCTCCAAAATTTCTGTCATTATCCTGAAACTTGTATATGTTTCCTGGCATGGAAAGCGTAAAGACAAGATTATCGTTTAACATTAAGCCTAACTTTACATCTGGAAAAACGAAGGTTCCTTTAGATGTATCAATTATGAAGCACTTTAAAATATAAAGAGATTTTTTAATTCTATAATCTGAACTAATTGATATGCTCTAAAATCCAAGTAGAAATCTCTTTTAAAGCAATTGGAGAGATTGTCTGTTCTATCTTTTGATATTCATCTATTTTACCGGTTTCGCACTCTTGAAAAAAGTGATTTAAATTTTCTAATTCTACTATTTTATAATTTTCATTCTTTCCTTCGATTAATGCTTGTCGTATCGCATTTTGATTTACGGTGGCATCAACTTGTGTATCCTTAGATCCGTTTAGAGATAATACAGGAATTCTTAATTTTTCAAATTCCTCCGCAGGATTATAGTTAAAGAAATAGGTGTTCCAAGGTTTTAAACCACTTTCGGTTTCATTTTTAATAAATTTTGAAATGTTTTCGTCTGGTGCCCCTAAAGATTTTAAAATTGGAGCTAAATACGCTTCATTATGCGCCAGTAATTCTTTTCTTTTTTGTGAAATTTCTTTGTCAGAACAGGCTATTTTAATTGATTTTCTTACATTTTTCTCAAAAGTTTTTTCATCTGGAACTGGAAAAGGTCTTAATGATTTTGATTGCATAACTGATACTTCACTTCCTGAAATTCCAGTGCCAGCCAAGCTGACCAAAAATGAGATGTCTGAAGTTTGATTTGCGGCTAAAGGTGCAATAATACCTCCTTCACTATGTCCTATTAACCCAATCTGTTTGATATCAATATCTTTTCTAGATTTCAAATAACGCACCGCGCTTAATACATCTTGAGCAAAATCTGCGGTAGTGGCTTTACTAAAATCGCCTGTAGACTCTCCAAAGCCACGATCATCATAACGCAATACAGCTATGCCTTTTCGTGTAAGATCATCTGAAAGTACCAAAAACGGTTTATGTGTCATTGCACTTCCATCTCTGTCGTGTCTACCACTTCCACTTATTAAAATAACCACGGGATATTTCCCTTTTTGGGTAGGTCGTGTAAAAGTTCCCGAAAGCGTAACCCCAGCATCTGAATTGTTGAATTTTACATTTTCTTCGTAATATGGATAAGGTTTCTGCGGCTCTTGAGGTCTATTTTTTTTCGGCATTTTAGGATTCTCTTTTTTCAAACTTAAAAGCAGTTTAACTCCTCCTTCGGTATAAGTACCTTCTATAAGATTTGAGGCTTCATTCCAAATACCGTCATATTTCATACGAAGTCCGGCGTCTTCGATAATTAAATGACCTTGCTCTAAAACCGTTGATTTTGGTTTTACTCCCGACACATTAAAGGTTGGAACATCCATAGTTGCTGTGTACTTTTCTTGATTTTTTTCAAAAAGAAATACAAATAAAATGGCTTTGTCGTCTGGAGTTCTTGCATTTCCATGCCATACACCAGAAAGGTTTTGAGAGAATGAACTCGTAATTGCGAGAACTATTAAAAGTATAGTTGATAATATTGTTTTCATGTTTGTTAAATTTTTATTGATGATGTCCAGGCCAAATTTTCTTTAGCTTCGTGGTATTAAAAAAAATAGTGTTATTGTTTTAGTATTCTGAGGGGTCTGCCGAGGGATTTAGTTAAATTTACATTAGAGCACATTTCCGGCTGCTTCTACCAGAGAATCCTTATTGCGTCCAAGAATTGAGCCCACTAGCATTCCTCCAATCAAACCCAAAGAAAGACCCAAAGAGCCAAAATTGGATAAAATAGCAACTCCAAATAGTACACCGAATGATAATCCTAAGCCACCATATAAACGAGCGTAATGCCCTTTGGTAGTTAAGTATAATGAATCCTTTAAATAGGTCTTAAATTTACGTAGTGCTTTTTGGAAGAATTTTTTTCTATTATTTGGAATTGATTTTAAATTTAACCGCTCAAGTTCTTTTTCTATGGCATAAATTTCATCCGTGGTGAATTCTCTATTTTCTAATTTTTTAAGAAGTTCAATAAATTGATTATAAACTTTGATTTCAGATTTTTTGGTTGTTTCTGTTTTTAAACTTTCAAAAAAGTTAATTGCATTTAATAGTGTCATAATTTTTAATGTTTTCTTGGTTAGTGGTTCATATCAAAAAATATTACACTTAAAATTTATTTATTTTAAAAAATCATAATAAAACACCTGATATTTATATGTTTAGCTTCTTAAGCTTTCTATTTCAGTCATCAATTCTTCTAGTTTTTTGAATAGTCTTCCATAAACGAGGTTTAAATCCCATTTATAAATTCGACCTCCAACAAGAACTAGTAAACCAATGATGACTGCCAAGAGCACAATTCCAATGAGTGGTATTCCAAATAGTAGATAGGTATCTGGAAAACCAATAAGTATTTCACCTACAAGCCGCTCACCCAAAGGCATACCTTCGGCATCTTTAAACCAAAAGCCTAAAACCAATGACATGAATATAATTGGATACAAAAATTTTGAAAATCTCATATTGATGGAAATCTGCTCGTTAATCCATTTATTAAATGCTTTTAAGTATTGATAACTGCTAATGCCTAGATCGATTTTCTCTAAATCATTTAATAACTTTTTATTAATAAAAACAAGCACTGAAAGGGTTACAAAAAATATGATACCCGTTATTGGAATGCCTATAATGAAGGAGACGATTAAAAAAGTAAACGAGAATGCAACAATGGCAATCAAATTTATTTTAAACATTCGTTTAAATTTATCAATAATATGAATCGATTTTTGGGTGTATAGGTTGTTAATTTTAGGTGCTACTAATGCGTCGCTCTTGAGAAAACCTTCTTTCCAAATATTTTCAATTGATTTTTCCATCTAATATTTTTTTTAATCTAATTTTAATTCTTTTCACGCGTACACCAATATTATTCGGATTTGTGCCTATAATTTCAGCAATTTCCTTTTGCGATTTTTCCTCTAAATAAAGCATAATAACGGCTCTATCTATTTCTGATAATTTTCGAATGGCATCATATAATAAATTAAGAGATTCGTCTGAAAAAGCGTAATTTTTTTCGGTTTCTTCAGCAGTTATAGAATCAGACACAAAATGCTGAACATTATTTTTCTTTTTCTTAAGTAAGGTTAAACAAACGTTTAACGAAATTCGGTACACCCAAGTGCTCCATTGCGATTCTTCACGGAAACTGTCTTTACTTCTCCAAATTTGCAAACACACCTCTTGGTAATAATCTTCAAAATCTGCTTGTGAGTTGGTATAGGCTCTACATAATTTGATGATTATTCCTGCAAATGGTAAAATGGATGTTTTATAAAAATCGTTACTCAATAGTGCTGTTTTTATGGGTTTGTGGCTCGTTTTAATATTTATTACACCTTTATAAAAATATTTATATTTTTTTGTAGGCTTTCAAGTGGTAAATTTTACAGGACATATGGCTCTTAACTATTGGCTTCACTCAATACTTTCTCTGCCTGTTTTATATGTCTTTCGTTATGGTAAATTAATACTCGAAATGTATCTCCTAATTTTAATAGTATTAGTTTTGATATTGAAATAGCCGTTTTAGTTTTGTCTAAATTTACAGTTTTAGCGTTGTTTAATAAGGTAATGATTTGTTGCTGTTGCTCTGTAAATCTTTTTAGTGTGTTAATGTCTAACTTTGAGTTTATGGGATTCATAGACTTAAAGGTTTTCATCTTATTTAAATTTTCTTGGTATGCAACCGATTTACTAAAATAACGACCTAGCCAATTGCTTTTAAAGATTTCTGAACTTTTATGTTTTGAGTTCTTAATTTTATTGGTGATTTCAGGGATATAGAAATCACCATATTTGTTGAGGTGTTCTATACATTCTAAAACACTCCAACTTTCAGTATTTGGTTTCCAATTTAACTTTTCAATAGGCTGGTTGCTTAATTTTTCGGCTGCGCTCATGTTCTCTTTTGTTGTTTCTAATAGTTCTAGCACTAATTTTGATGATTTTAGCTCCATGCTGTTATAAAATTTATCTGTTTTTTATTCGTTTGTAGTTTAGTTAAGAAATTAAGACAGATTAATGTGTTATTTATGAAATTCTGTCCTTTAATTCTAGACGTCTTTTCGTTTCTAATGATACAATCCGTTATAATCCTTTGAATAAATCACTGGCATTTGTCCTTTCCAGGCATTCCATAAATTGGCATCACTAATAAGATTTGCCATAAAGTGACCAACATTTATACGACTCACTTTTCCAGCATCAAAAATGGCACTTCTAATTGGCGACCGATTTATCTCATAATCGGTAACTTCCTTTTCATTAATTAAGTCATTTGGTCGGACTACAACCCATTCAATATTTTTATTATTTTGTCCCATTTGAATTCGTAAATAATCGGCTGCTTTTTCATTGTCTACATGTAATGGTAATACTAAACGAAGTAATCCAATCACCAATTTTTGAGCAAACGAAATAGGTTCATTTAAATCGCGATTACGATTACCACTTGTGTTCATTAAAATGTATTTAACGGGTTTCTCTAGTTGATAAACTTCTATAGAATAAGAAATACTTTGCAGCTGGCGTTAAGCTTGGACAGGTTTTGTCAAATTCAGTATTGTTTTTGCTAAAACCTATACCCTATTCGCAAGTGCATGTTTAATTCCATTTCACTTTTGTTCTCTAAATAACCAGCGCGTTTAGCAAAGGTGTAACTAAATCCTGCGCCAAGACCTGCTTCATAATTAAAGTGTTTGCCTAAATTTCTTCTAATTCCCCAAGTGGGTATAATGGAAAAATCACTTACCACAGGAGCATCGTCAGAATTGAACAAAGCCCATTCTGGATGATAACTAGTTTTTAAAGCAATAAAATTACCACTATTTCCATCAATCCTTTTTGAGTTTTTTGAGCGTTTTTTGAGGTTATAATAAAACCTTGGTTCAACAACGATAACAGGTGTAAGCAGAAATGGAGAATCATAATCATCATAATAAGTAGTTTCCCATATACCAAAATCAAAACCAATTTCTGTTCTCAATGCTATGGTATTTGATAGTTTTGTTTCATTATATGCCCAAATACCTAAAACTCCTGTTTGTAGTCCGTATATTGATTTTTCTACACTTGTGTTTTGAGATTTGGTGATGAATGTTAGTCCACAAAAAATCAAAGTAATTAATATTTTTCTCATATTATATATTTTTAATTATTTTCAAGGTTCGCGTTGATTCTGTCTTTTTCAAATTCATACCAGTTTCCTGTCGCTGCATCTATTACAACTGGAATTAAACCTCCAAGAATGTCAAGTACAATCCATTTTACACCTACTTTTCCCTTTACTATTTTTGTAATAGATCTGTAACCTTTTTTTCTATATTCAATAGAATAAGTTTTACTTGGATCTAATTCAAGTTTTAAAGGAGTAACACCCATTCTTTCTCCATCTACATATATTTCAGCTCCTTGAGGATTTGAGGTTGCAGAAAGTGAATGTGATTTTGGGCCAAATAGCGAAGCACAACTAGTTAAAGTCAGAGTTGTAATGACAGTTAATAATAAAATGAATTTTTTCATTTTTTCTTTATTAAATTTTTACCTACTTCAAAATTCAGTTGGTTTTTCGGTTAATTCCCAACATCATATTTAAGTCAAATACAGTCGTTCGATTTGACATTCTATAGTTGTAATTCTTTAGTTGTCTAGTATTTTGAGATTAATCAATTAGAAAATATTGTTTATTTTTTTTTTAAAATATTAATGATTAGACTAATAAGCTAAAGTGACCAACAACCTTGAAAAATTAAAACTTTCCAAACTTCAAGTTTATCCCTAGTTCCCATCCCGAAAGATTGTTTTCAGCAATCATAAAATCGTCATTAGTTTTAATAAACTGATATCCTGCAAAGATTGAAACCACTGCACTTTTACCCAAGTTAACATCAAATCCAACTCGAGGAGTAAATACGAACAAGGTGGTTCTAGAGATTTTGGAATCAGAACTCACTTCCTTAACCGATGCTCCTCCCAATCCGATTGGTAATGAAAAAGAAGGGTGTAAAAGCTTGTGACGAAAAGGCATGTATTCCAAAAATATTCCACCATAGCCCATACTAAGTTCCAAAGTATTATCGTGGCCATAAAGAGCGCCATTAAAATCAGAAGAACCGGTCATACCCTGACCAAATCCACCTAAAGCAAATTTACTGTTTAACACAATGGCTCCATGACCACCCACCATAAAGGCTGTTTTTCCAACGGGATTGATTAGGCTAATTATTGGCCCACCATAAGCTCCCCAACTAAGAGAGTCACTATGTTCTAAAGTGTTGCCCTTTTTTTGTGCCATTACATTCAGAGAAAGCAAAAAAAGCAAGATTGAAAGGATTGATATTCTCATTTTTGATAAAATTTAAAGGTTATAATTTGAAGTTTAGTTGTAATGAGTGGAAGCTTAAATAAATTTTATATGTTATTGAAATGTACTTAATTCTTATTTATGCTCTACACCATTCTTAAAACCAGCTAAAGCCTAACCCTATATTAAATATTGCTGCATCTCTTTCTGCATCTCCGTCTAAAGACGCATGACCCAATACTAGTTTAGACTGCACATTAAGTGCGAAGTTTTTCTTTTTGTAAAATTCGTAACCTGTACTTATCATTACAGCAGTACCAAAATTCCAATCGTCATTAACATCGTCTTTAATATCGTACAGTGCTGGCGAATCTATAGCTAAACCAATTCCTCCATGAATCCACCAATTATCTTTTACCCAATATTGTACAGATGGAATAAGTCCTCCAAAATTTCTGTCATTATCTTGAAACTCGTAAATGTTTCCTGGCATAGAAAGCGTAATGGCGAGTTTCTCGTTTAGCATGTAGCCTAACTTTAGGTCAGGAAAAACGAAGGTTCCTTGAGATGTATCAAACGTTTGGATACCGGCACTATCTTCAATACTAATGCTTCCTCCTCCTACTACAAATTCGAAGATAAACCCTTCTCTTTGGGTTATGGTTTCTGAGTTTGTTTTTTGTGCATACGCTGTAATTGACAATAATGCAAAGGCTACACAAGCCATTCTTGATAAAATTTGTTTTTTAATTGTTTTCATTTTTCTGTTATTAATATTTTAATTAAATTTTTGACAAAATAAAGGAGATTGTGCGACTAAAAAGTTCTACTTTAAAAAACAGAACCAACTATATAAATCGGCAAAAAACATTCTAATTAATTGATTATTTTATGATTTAAAATTATTTAGAATATTCATTTATTTTGATGCTACAAAGATGCCATGAAGCTTGAAGCGACGGTAAATGGTTATGAATCAAAAGGTATTAAGTTTAGCGCAAGACTATAAATTATGAAGCAAGAGTATAAAATATGTAGCATTTTAAAATATAAAGAGAATTTTTATTGCTATAATCAGAACTTGTTGATATGCAATAAAATGTAATTATAAATCTATTTTAATGCCATTGAAGAGATTGTCTGCTCTATCTTTTGATATTCATCAACTTTAGTAGTTTCGCATTCTTGCAGGAGGTGATTTTAACTAGTACAATTGCCCCAACCCCAAAATAAATTAAATTTCCAATTGCAATCGGTCTATTATAATACCAATTTGTCTTCTAAATGTCGTATTCAAAATTTGAATTATTTTTTATCTTGTTTAGGAATAAAATTCAAGCATAGCAATGGATACGGTTCCATTTTATGACGACAAATGGGTGAAAAAGAAACTAATTTTATACGGCCTTAGAAATGTAAATTGGTATAAATCCCTCCAATTATCGTTCCTTTAGCCATCCTGTTTAGAATTCCAAAACCCAAGTATAATGCACTCATTATTTTCAAAAAGAGTGTAACAATACTATTTGGCTCGACATTTAGATATACTACTATTTCATTTGGTAAAAAAGAATTACAATAATGGCCAAAAATAAAGCACTTGCGGTCATTACTATTCTGGTGTTCAATTTATTTATTTGGGATTAATTGGATAGTAGTCTTAAATTAAAGATTATTACTAGTTTAATGGACCAAAAATAATTGTAACTTATAAAAGAAAAGTTCTGTTTTCTAAATCAGAACTAACTCTATTGATGAGATTTTAGATAGGTATTCGGAGTTATCCCTTCTATTTTTTTGAAAAAAGTATGAAACACTGTTTTAGAATTAAAACCACTATCGTAAGCAATAGCCATTATAGTTAAGCCTTTGTTGTCTTCTATAAGAACGCGTTCTTTAAATTCTTTAATCCTAAAAGTATTGATATATTCAGAGAAGTTTTTTTGAAAGCCGAGGTTTAATAATTGCGAGACATAATTGGCAGGAAGTTCTATATAAGAGGCTAAATCTTTTAAAGATAAATCTGGGTTAAGGTATAGTTTATCATCTATCATAATTTGCTCCAATTCTTTACTGTACTTTTTAATTTCGCTAGTATCCAATAAGGTTTGTTTGTAACTTTTCTTTTGCTTATAGTTCAAGTTATCCGGAATAGCTTTCAGCATAATGTCTTTAAACCTTTTGTGATTTTTTACAGGTTTAAGAATTGGTGATGGATTTAGTAATAGAATTAAAGGCAAACGTTTCTCGTATGCTTGGGTTATGAAATCAATTACCTTTTTATGATTACCCAGTAAGGCATTAACTAATATCAAAAAAATGAACGCCTTATCTAAAAGTTCAGTATTTAAGTACGTTTCTAGTTCTCTTAACCCATCATTACACTTTTCGGTTTCATTGAGTTTAGCATAGCACATAGTTTCACCTCCTAATTTGGTGAGGTCTTTCACGGAAACTCCTTCAAGTGAACTGAAATATGTCAAAGCTTCATTTGACTGACCTGACATTAATAGGCAAATTCCTATATAGATTGGCGAAAATGGTAATTTAGGGTCTAAGTCTAATGCCTTTTTTAGATGAAGTATCGCAGTTTTATAATCTTCTTTCAAGTAGTATAAAAAACCCTTGTAATGATGATTTATAGCTGCATAAGGATCTAACTGTAAGGCTTTGTCAAGATAATTAAGTGCCGCATCTAATTTTCCTTCCACGGTCAAAAAATTAGAAATCGTTAGGTAAATATCGTCTGCTGGTTGAATTTCCAAAGCCTTATTTGCATGGTTGTAGGCTTTTTTAAGATTCCAGTTTTGCCAACATTCTATCCAAGCCAAATTCAATTGTGATCTTGATGAGTTTGGGTCTAACTCTAATGCCTTTAACAAATATGGTTGGGCCTTCTCATATGCTTCATTTGAAGGCAAAATACCCATGGTTCCCATATTAACATATGCCAAATTAATATCAAGGTAAGGGTTTGAAAAATTGGGTGACTTATTAATAACTTCCTTTAAAATATTGATGCCTTTTATGGAGTTTTTATAATCCAACTTCATAATGTAATATCTGCCTTTCAGATATTCTCTGTATACATCTACTGCAACATCAACAGGCGCTACCAGCTTTTCTTTTATTTCGAGATGACCAATATGCTCGCGTAATTTTTCAGCAATAAACAGACTGATTTCATCTTGAATTTCAAAAACATTTTCCGGGTTTCTATCAAAGGTTTCTGACCAGAAATGAAAGTCCTCTAAAGTATCTATCATCTGCACCGTAATACGCATTTTATGTTTTGACACTCTTACACTGCCTTCAATAAAAGTAGCCACTTTTAAATTCTCTCTTATCTCTTTAGCAGTTACTATTTTGTTTTTAAAGTAAAATGAAGAGGTTCGGGAAGTCACCGAAAGTTGTTTGATTTTTGCTAATGCGTTAATAATTTCTTCGGTTAATCCATCGCAGAAATATTCGTTTTCAATATTACTGCTCATATTGACGAATGGAAGTACTGCTATAGATTTTTGGTCAATCAAACTCTTCGATCCTTAAAATAAAAGATAAATATAAGTCAATTAACTCTTGTAAAGAATATAAAAAACATATTTCAGCAAATTTGTGAACAGATAAAACGGCTAAATGGAGAATTCTCTAAATGATATTTTAATTATTATATTTTTTATAAGGTATTTAAACCAAACATTTACAAATGCTGGACAAACTAAAAAATTAACAAAAAATGCAATAAATTTATACAACAAAATAAGATTACACTTATATTTAGATTTTAAAACTGAATATGGTCTATAAATTATCATCGTAAATTCAATTTGAAATCTGTAGCCATATTTCAGGACGAGACATTACACGCAAAAACAGTGAATGCCTCTAGATTAGTCATTCACTGCTTAAATAAAAAGAAATATAATTAGTTTATTCCATGCCATTTGGCCCATTCTTTCATACTTCCAAATAAGACATTCTTTCCATTAGAACCATTAGTAAGTATAATAATACCAGATTTTGATTTAAAATCGAGCATAAAACCAGATTGCCAACCTTCGTTAGAACCTCCATGACCGTTCAATGTGAAATCTCCAAAACGATTCATTTCCATATAACCCATTCCGTAATTCCCTTTTGATAGTTCGGTAGGTTCTATTAAAAGAGCAATGCTTTCTTCTGACAAAACAGGATTTCTTGAAAATGATGCTTTTGCAAATAGAATTAGATCATCTATGGTTGTATGCAAACCCGCTGCTGCTTGAGCATTAAAAAGGCGCAACGGTATTTCCTTTGCTTCTTCATCATACGCTTTAGCAGAATTTTTTAATATCTTTTTATTGATATCGAAACTCGTATGCTTCATTTTTAAAGGTTTAAATATGCTTTTTTGCATGTAGTCTGCAAACGAGTTACCACTTACCTCTTCTATGACAAGTTGCAGTATAGAATAACCTCCACCAGAATATTGCCATTTACTTTCAGGCTCCATTATAAGCTTTACGGCTTCATCTGGATTGGAAGTTCCAGATAGCGATTGCCTAATTGATGTTAATTCATTTTTAGATTCATACCCATTATAACCATGTACAGATAAACCTGCTGTATGCTGTAATAAATTTCTAATGGTTACTTTATTAGCATCAAACTCACTATTAGGCAAGTTCCATCCTGAAATATAATTTGAAGCAGGAGTGTCTAAATTAAGTGTTCCTTCTTCTACTAATTTCATAATTCCCCAAGCAGTAAACATTTTTGATATAGATCCAATATTAAATCCTGTTGTACTGCTAGGTGTTTCTCCGCTTTTTATATCAGAAAATCCATATCCTTTTTTAATAATCACTTGATCATTTTTAATAATTGCGATTGCCATACCAGGAACATTATGTTCTTTCAAAGCAATGGCTGTAGATTCATCTAAAGTTTTTTGTAGCTCCTTTTCAGCTGTCATTTGTGCATTTACGAATAAGGTCGATAATGCCATTGTAATAATTGTAATTAAAGTTTTCATATGTTTTATGTTTTAAATTTGATGCAAACCTAGAACTGAATATTTGTGATTTAGAACTATTTTGATGAAATAACTGTACTAAATGTTATACGCCTCTTTCTAATATTTAAAGTACCTTTATCATCTAACATGATCCGTTTGCAATATGAAAAGAGCCGTTCATAAAATAAAAGCTGTACCCTTGAATTCGCAACATAGATTTGTGTCAAAATCATAAATAAATATATCATGACACACAAAAAACTATTTAAAACATCGGCAATTGTATCAGGGATCATCCTTGTATTGATGCTGATCTTAAGAAACGCGCAAAGCGAAATTTTTACAGTACTTTCAGGATCATTAGGCTTAGTGATCTTTTATACACTTTTATATTACCTTTTTCAAACTGAAAAAATAAAATTTGGAGCTACTAATCCAACCCTAAAATATCTTTTCTTCGGAATTAGTATTCCCTTATTAGTTTACGGCATTCAAGTAACTACAGGAACTGATGGATTTTTTACTAATGCGATTAGAATTTTTTTAACTATCGAAATTACATATTTAATTTTCTATTGGGTTTATAAATATCGAAGAGGTATTCAGCAATTAAAAAGTGATAAACTAGAAGCAGAATTAATGCTCTTAAAAAATCAAATAAATCCACATTTCTTCTTTAATACATTAAACAATTTATATTCTTTAATAAAGAAAGATACAGATGCAGCACAAGACTACGTTTTAAAGCTATCTGATTTAATGCGATTTACCATTTACGATAGTGGTAAAGAAAGCGTAATGTTAAAGGATGAAGTTGGTTATTTAATTAACTTTATTGACTTACAAACGGCTAGATACCATAAAGACATTGATATTAACTTTGAAAAAACGATTAAGAATTCAGATGCTAGTGTAGCTCCTTTATTGTTTATCAATTTATTAGAAAATGCTTTTAAACATGGAGTTGAAAAAGCAACTGACAATGCATTTGTTCATATAAAACTTTTAGAAGATGACACTAAAATAAGTTTTACTGTCAAAAATAATTATGATGCCGAAGATGCATCAGAAAATGAAGGTATTGGACTCAAAAACTTAAAAGATCGTTTAAGTTTATTATATCCAAACACACATAAATTGTGTACTACGATGGAGGAGAACATCTATTCAACCACATTAGAAATATATAAGAAATGATAAAATATATAATTGTAGACGATGAGACAGCCTCACATGATAATATTAAAGATTATGCGAGTAATCTGTCGTATTTATCCTTTCAAAAAAGTTGTTATAATGCTTTTGAAGCTCTTGACTATTTAAATAAACATTCTATTGACCTTATCTTTTTAGATATTAATATGCCTAAACTTTCTGGTTTAGAGTTTTTAAAAACACTTTCTAATCAGCCAAAGATAATCATTACCACAGCCTATGAAGAATTTGCTTTAGAAGGTTATGAGTTGAATATTGACGATTATTTATTAAAGCCATTTAATTTTAGTCGTTTTGTAAAATCTGTTAGTAAAATTTCTGATGCATTGGCTAATAAATCCATATCAATACAAAATTCAGAAAATAATGAAGACGCTAAAATATTTATAAAAGAAGATAAAAAATACTATCAGATTAAGCTTAATGACATTCTATTTATAGAAGCCTATGGAAATTATGTGAAAATTAATATGGTTGACAGAATAATTGTTTCACATCAAACCTTAACATCCTTTACTCATAATTTGCCAGAAAATAAATTTATTAGAGTTCATAAATCTTTTATTATTTCAATAGATAAAATTGAATTGATTGAAGGCAATAGAATACTTATTCAGGATCATAAAATTCCAATAGGCAAAATGTATAAGCTTAATGTAAATCGATTAATAAAATAAAATTATTTAAAAACGTGCTACAACAAAGAACTGAGTTAAAAAGCAACTATTTTCTTCATTAAATTTAAGCATTAGTTTTTTTGGCATTATTGAAATTGAATAAACCTCCTTTGGTCGATTTATTTCCAATTCAACAAGCTATAATTACCATTATTCTTTTTTATTTTTTACTTCACCTTTAATACTGAAACGTGAGTTTCATCATAAGGAACGCCTGATTTTACAATCGCAAAACTTTGTTTTAATAATTTATTGGAAACTGCTATTAACGCCAGTTTTTTACTCTTTCCTTTGTTTGTAATTCGTTCAAACATTTCCTTGCATCCTTTGTTATGTTTGTAGGCACTAAAAGAGCACAAGAAAAGTAAGTTTCGCAATTTTCTATTGCCAACTTTACTTATCCTAGCTCGACCACGAACGCTACTACCAGATTCTCTTATTGTGGGAGTTATACCTGCATAACTACACAGTTGAGAAGCGGTTTCAAACTTCTTAAAACCATCTGTAACTACAATTAAAAACAAGGCTGTTTTAAGCCCAATTCCTGGAATACTCTGTAATAACGTCAATTGCTTTTGCTGATCTTTTTTTACTAATGACAGTAATTTTACATCTATTGCCTTTAATTGCTTGTCTAGATATTTTCTAGTGCTAAGTAAAGATCGATAAACAAACTTTGACGGAATTCCTAGTACTTCTTCTCCGTGAATTTTGTTTTTTACAGCTGTTCTTGTTTTTAAATAATTATCCATTAATCGAAACAACTGCAAACACTCACTTTGAACTTCTGTAAGCGCATTATACAAAGGAACTTCTTGGGTTAATCCATAATTACAAATTGATTTTGCATCGCTTTTATCCGTTTTAATCTTTGCGAGTTTCATTTGTATAAATCGCTTTATAGACAAAGGATTTACAACTGAAACGTAAACACCTTTCTTGTATAAAAACTGCGCAAACCTGTAATGATAATAACCTGTAGCTTCCATGACTACTAAACTATTTGAAGATAGTATTTTATGAAACTTTTTAAAGCCAAATTCATCATTTTTGAACTGCAAATGACCTTGTATACTACCATAACAATCAAAGACATTTTTACTAATGTCAATTCCAAAAGTTTCATTATATTTATTCATAAGAAAATGTTTTTATGAAAGAATAAACTACTGGAATCACAACAACTTAAAATCGAGATCTAAAGTCTCACAGAACTGAACGTAATTTTAGTAGAAAAGAGAGAGGATTATCAGTGTTGCCTGAGTCTAGGCTCAACCGTGTAAATTAACCTTAATTCTCTCTTTTATTCTTTCTGATTTATATCTATAAAATTAGAGATTGTAAACTTAAGACGTGTATAATTAATTGCTACGGAATTTCCTCGCAGGAAATTCACTTGAATTAATTAACTTCGTAGCACGCTGGAAAATCCTAACTGATTTTCCGCAACTAACCATACACGTATTCCAAGATCAAATCCTAATAAAATTTAATATTTTTTTTAAGCTGCATAATTTTGAAGAACACGTTGTGTGTAATACCTCAAAAAACGTATGAACATTGAAAAAGCGAAAGAATTTGTAGAAAAATATACTTTAAATTTTAGAAACCCGAATTTGAAAAAATTTGAAATAAGTCCTTTCTATGATTTATTTCCTGACGAAAATACAAATAAGGAATTTTTAAAATGGCCAAATGAATATTTTCATAATGGTAGATTTGGAGTTTATTTAATTTTAGATGATGTCTTTGACGTTATTTATGTTGGTAAAGCGAATAATATTGGAAAAAGATTAGGTTCATATTTTAAGTACAATAAGAAAGATAAAACTTGTTTATTAAGTCACGAAAGTTGGAAAAAAAAACCGAAATATATTTTTAGTATAGCTGTCGAAAGTGAAACTTGGTTTGAGTGTTTATCTTTAGAAGAATACTTAATTTGGAATATTCAACCAATTGAAAATAAAAGAAGTAAGAAATTTTAAAACAATCAATAAATGTCACAATTTCAAGTAAAAGTAAAATCAAATTTTAATTCTAAATCAAAAAAAATTGAGAAAGGATTAGAAGTTACACTTTTGTCCAATGAAACAAGTGCTCCAAATCTTATGTCGAGAGGAAAAAAGGAGATTAAAAACGCTTTTAAAAATAATTTCGGAGTTGAAATTGAAGATATGTATATTTCTTCATCCTATTTCGAAATTAAAAAGTTGAACTAAAAGTACTACACACAACAAAGAACTGAGTTAAAAAACAACTTAAGATGTATATAATTTTCTTCATAAAAAATCACTACATAAGAACAATAATTCCTGATAACGAGTGAATCTTTTATATAATTCTTGAATATCTAATTTTGTTGCCATAAAAATGTTCTAGTTTTGTGGTTTGTGGTAATAAAAAACTACACCTTAAATGCTTTTTGCATGAGTTGAATTTCTTTATTTGAAATGCCTATTTTTATTGCCAATTGTTTCCAGGAAGTAACCGCAGCGAATACCTCATCTAAAATACTATTCATTTGGTTTTCATCTAAACGGAAATATATGCCTACGGTTTTGGCTAAATCGTAGTTTAAGGCATTATCATCCATATCGATATTTAAGGCCAGCCCCTCTTTATCTATAGACGGATTGAGGTCGTAAGCTGGAGAGAGCTCCCAACCCTTGTTTGTAATTATAAACCCATGATTGCGTAAATGATCATCAGTATTGGAAATGGCAATATTAAAAATCATGCGTCGCCAAAGTTGCTCGAGATTGCTTTCTATATTACTACCATGATTTTGAATAAATTCTGCTAATTCCAAATAACTTGCTTGATGATCTCTGATTTTCACCTCGTTATTACCAGTCATGGTCATCGCCGAAGCGAAATGAATTCTTTCGCCATTTTCTCTATCGAAGCGTTTTGTAAAAAATGTATTGTAATTTCCGGTAACCTTTTGGATTTTACATTCAGACATTTTTATACCTGCTTTTAATGCCAATTGATATGCTAGATATTCCCAAGCAGCTTTGTCTGTGGTATCATTTTTTGCAGGGAATTTTGCTATCCACAAATTTTTATCGTTATCTAAAATATTTGCTTTGGGTCTGGCACCACCCAAAGAGGAACCAGGTGCCATTAAAATAGCTAACCATTGTCTTGCTTCATCATTTTCGGTATCATTTTCAAAGTTTTGAGCAGCATCTTGAAGTTCACGTATTGATGACCAAGGTGGTGTTGGAGACAGATTGTTATTATCTAAAAATGGACCATCTACATCTGTTTTAAATCTTAATGCCCCCATTCGGCTTTCATCATACACACCGAGTAAAAAGTCTATTTCATATAATGTTTTTGCTTTCTCTCCAATTACAGCTGCTTCTTGAGCCGCTCTTCTTTTCATTAATGTACGTCCCCAAGTATCTGGCATACTGTCTAAAAAGACACCAAAATTTTCTTTATTATTTGGATATTGTGGACCACCATAAAACTGAATATCTGGATCTAATAGCATTTGGTTTTTAGATTTGATCCAGTTTTTATCATACTCGAAACTAAAAGCCTTTTTTCCTTTTGCGTTTAGTGCTGAAAGAATGCCTATTAATTGTGGTTCTATCATTGGTTTCCAATGTGCGTATACGTATATATCTAGTTTTTTAGTAGCCATTTTACACTTCTAATTTATGAGATTGCTTCGTCGTGCCTTCTCGAAATGACAGTTATTTTATAATAAATCTAAATCTTGTAATTTTCTTCCGAATTCATCATCGGCTGCTAGTTTTAAGAAATCGTCTTGTAAGCTTAATACTCTTAATACATTGAAATAGGCACCCAATGTTACACTAGGACTCCCTGTTTCAATCAGGTATAATGTACTTCTTACTATATCGGCTCTTTCAGCAACTTGCGTTGTTGTTAGTTTACGTCGCTTTCTTGCTAATTTGATGTTTTCTCCCATTTGCTTAAGAATGTCCTTATGCTTAGGAAATAGTATTTGTGTTTTTTTATTCATGACAACAAAATGATTGTTATTTCAATCAAATATAGTTTAATTGATTGAAATAACAATCAAAATAATAATTTTATTCTTTTTATATGACCTTATAAACAAATAAGATATCGGTTTAAACTGATGAGATTGCCACATTTCGACTTCGCTCGATACAAGCTGCGCACTCCACGCAATGACGTTGACAAGGGTAAATAATTTAATTTTTTACACTCGTTTAAAAAACAGGGGTAAAATTTACCTTCGTTTGTCTTTTGTATTATTATTAAAGGCTATTAAATTAAAAGACTCTCTTAAACGACTTCTGATTCTATTACCATAAAATTGTTCTATTTCTGATGCTGATAGATTGGTAGTGAGATGTGTTTTTGTTCTTCGACTTTGCTCAGGATGTGTAAAAGCATCATAACGACTTAGCAAGATTTCTCCCATTACATTGCATTCATTCCCAAAGTATTTTAGATTGCTTTCGGTACCTAAATCATCAAAACAAATGATGCCTGCTTTTTTTTGATGGAGTTTTGGTTTGCTGTATTTGTGTATTACTTCGTAACCTTCTTTTATGAATTCGAAACTTACTTCTCTGCAAGATTTTACATAGTATTTTTGGTCTTTTGGAACTAGGAATTTTAATAATGACATTAATGTGGTTTTACCACAACCAATGGGACCTGAAAGTAATATTCCTTTTTCTAAATTGATATTGCATCTTTTTACCATTTTTTGATCTTGTAAACCGTAGGCTATCAATTTATAGATAATGGTTTTGTCTTCTTCGTAGATTTTGAAATGATCACCAAATAATTGCTTTCCTTTGGATTCCAACCAGTTTGTGGTTTTTTGGTAGTTTATCATAATTGGTTGTTGGTTTCTGCTTGTGGGTTTCTGGTTGTTGGCTTTTAGTAAATGGTGTTAAGATTCCTTGTCGATTATTCTTTTCTTTGTTGGAATGACTAAATGGTTTCTATTTTTTTTCTATTATTCTAATACTTTTTCTTGATAAAAAGTATTCAAAAATCAAGACTCACTTTTATTTTTATTAAATTCTACGTTTTATTTCACTATCGAATCCAGACCGCAAGCTCTTTGGATTCTTACCGTTTCATAAAACTTGAATTATTACTAAAAATAAAATAGGTCGTTTAGAATTGTGACTTTATTTTGAGAGATTGCTTCCCAATTATGAGATCCTGAAATCCTGAAACGAGTTCAGCACTTACAAGTTCAGGATGACGCTAGCATCAAAGTGGTTCTGAGTAATTTTTATCAATTGCTGTGTTGAGGTTTTGTGGTTGAATTTGTGATTTTGCAATTGAGTTGTTAGTGCTATATTTTACACTGTTAATCATCCAATTTTTTGCTGCAGCTTTCCAATTTTTCATTGGGGTTTTCCCTCCCACTAACCATCCATTACTTGAAAAATAATTGTAAAATTTATTGGCTTCGATTTCTGGATAGTTTTGTTCCTGGAAATATTTTATCACCTCTTCTATAATTGGCTCATTCCTTTTGTTTTTTTGGCGCAACTTTTTTTGTTTTGAAACCTCTCGACTGCGCTCGAGGTTACAATCTAAATTTTCTAATTCTGAATTGCGTGATTGCTCTCCTTCCTTTAAACTTTTTATATTGTTTATACTATTTGTATTGTTTATATAAGATACCTCTGCTTGTTCAGTAGTTGGTAAGTTACTTGTCATCTGCTTGTCTTTTACTTGTTTATTAAATGATTTCTTTTTTGGCTTTAAGTTTTCAGAAAAATTAAACATGTAAACCATACTTCCCTTATAGGGATTGTATGAGGGCTCGTATTTTAAATAGCCTAATGCGTGCAAGTTTTTTAAGCATTTATGATAAGTTGCTTTTGAACTGATTTTACTAATTCGCATTACTTCGTCTCTTGAAATACTGATGGGATTTCTGAATCGATTGCAGTTCCAAAATTGAAACAAGGCTATGTATAAACTAATATGTGTTGGGTTTAACGTATGATCGTTGATGACTTTATCAAAGAAACCAGTTAGGTGTTTTATATAATTCATGTTACTCATTTGATGTTGCTTTTACTTTGTTTTGTTCCATTACTTTTAGAATTTCTTCATAAGAGTAAAAAATGATTCCTCCTATTTTGGTATAGGTTAAGGTTCCGTTGATGCGTAAATTTTGTAATGTTCCAGGAGAAATTCTTAATAAGCTTTTTACTTCTGAAGACTTTAGCCACTTTTTAGGTTGTTCTTCTTTTTTACTAGTTTTTATCTCATCTACTAAAAAGTTTAGAGCGTTTAGTAAATCTAACTTTGTTACTTGTTGGTGTTTTAAGATTTCGAGGTTTTCGGTTTCTGGAAATAGTTTTTTTAAGTGTAGATACATATTGATTTGTTTTAAATTATTATACTACAAAACAAGACCAATTGTGTGTTTCCTATTCACAAGGTATACGTAAGGTGGGTGTTATTTTTTACCAAAAGCTTGTAAACTACTTTTACTATTGATAAAATATTTTAAAATGAAAGTCTGTTGATTTCTTTACCAAAAAGAGCTTTTAAAAAAAGCTGCTTTTTAAGCCAAAAACCACAGCTGACCCAAGTTGGGATTTACAAATCTTCTTCGTTTAATTTTTGATTGAGGTTGTCTGCTAAACGATTTATAAATTTTGTTCTGACTGTTTTACGTAATTTGATGTCCTGGTAAATTCTATAAATATTATCTTCTAATTCTATATTGAAAATTTCACCTATGTGTTTTGCCAACTCTTTTACATCTGTATTTCCATTATTAATTAATCTTGCATGTTTGAGTGCGTAAATTAATTCGACTAAATCTATTTTGGTTCCAGACCAGGAATAATTTATAGGTTCCCTAAAATTTGTAGTTCCACTTTTATGATCGATTTCATCTATTTTACGTTCTAAGTAGTTTGTGAGCATGTCTGAACAGATCAAATTTGCGACTTGATATTCATGAGATGTGGATATTTTAGAATCGAAATACAATTGCATTGAGTGATCTCGAATGATATCTTTATAGGGCCTTCTTATAAAATAATGGTGATCATTATACGTTGCTCTGGATCTGAAGTACTCGTAAAAATCAAAATCTTCTCTTGCAATTTGAGCAGCTTTGTTTAAAGCTTTGAGATAATGCTTTCGTTTTCCTTTTTTACTGGATGGCAACGTAGATTCTATCTTTAAAACATGTTTATAAAACAGTACACTAGTGTCCACTTAAAATAAGCTGAAAACCAGTTGATTAGTAC
>TARA_R110002126_G_scaffold291172_1_pt1 | contig 33867 bp, 27 predicted proteins | sample TARA_R110002126 | Tara Oceans TARA_R110002126 (sample SAMEA4397536) | marine metagenome | biome: Polar Biome; feature: [DCM] deep chlorophyll maximum layer (ENVO:01000326); material: water (ENVO:00002006), including particulate matter (ENVO:01000060) such as... | depth 30 m | reverse complement strand
AACTGGACTCGAACCAGTGACCTTCGGGTTATGAGCTCAAAGAAATACTCCTTTTTAACCCTTTTTATTTAAAATCGTGTTCCAAAACGTGTTCAGTTTAGATCGGATTATTTGTATAATTTTCTAATTGCAATTTAGCAATTTTTATTATTCCAGAAGTAACAAAACAGTTGTAATTAACGCAAAAAAATCAACAATTTCAATAAAAAAAATATTTGCCACTAATTTTTTATAAACTCTGCTTCCAATTCTTCCAAAGATTTTCCTTTGGTTTCTGGTAATATTTTTATAAAAATTAAAAAACCCATTAAAGCGATGATTCCAAAGAGAAAAAAGGTAAGTGCATTCCCTAAATTTGACAATTCCCAAGGAAAAATAAGTTGCACAATCGAACTTATTAAAGAGTTTACAAATGCAATAACACCGATGGCTAAACCTCTATATTTTATAGGATATAACTCAGAAAGTAACACCCACATAACAGGCCCTAAAGAAAATGCAAAACAAGCAATAAAACCTAAAATACCAATAAGCACTAAGTTTGCATTTATAGTGGTCGCTGCTTCTAAAATACTACCGTCATTTTTGCTGTAAATTCTATTTCCTAAAACACTTTTTACGTCGTACTTAAAGTCGATATCATTATCATACACTTTATCAACTAACGGTAATAATTTTTGAGAATCTTGAAAATCAAACTGACTTACTTTGTTTTCAGTTAGTTGGTAAGTTGCTTGATTAAATCCATATGCGCACAATAATAAACTTACTGCTACACCAGCTGTTCCAATTAACAACAATGGTCTTCTGCCCATTCTGTCAATTAAATACATCGCAATAAAAGTAAAAATAACTGTAATTGTGCTTAATAAAATTCCAGATGAAAAAGCAGCATCCGTTCCAATTCCTGTTTGTTTAAATATAGATGTTGCATAAAAATATACAGCATTGATTCCAGTAATTTGCTGCAAAATTCCAACAACCAATCCTACCATTAAAATAAAACGTAAAGAAGGTTTTAATAAATCTGTAATTTTTAAAGGTGATTTATTTTTATCTACTTGTACATTTTTATCTATTGATGCTATTTCTAATTCCGCTTTTAATTTGCCATGAATTTCATGTAACACCTGCTTTGCTTCATCATATTTTTCTCGTAAATACAACCAACGTGGACTTCTAGGAACAAAAAATAAAAAGATAAAATACAACAATGCAGGCAATAGTTCTACTCCTAACATCCATCTCCAAACATTTTCATCTGTTAGAAAAGAATCACCAGAAGTGTTGTATTTATTAAAAAAATAATTACTTAAAAAAGCTACAAAAAAACCAAGCACAATATTTAATTGTTGAATAGCAACTAATTTCCCTCTGTTTTCGGCTGTTGAAATTTCTGCAATATACATGGGTGCTAATACCAAGGCTGCTCCAAAAGCCAAACCACCTATCATTCTTGCGATATAGAGTATTTCATAAGACCAAGCTAAGGCTGAAAAAACAGCTGAAATTGCGTACAAAAAAGCAACAAAAAGTAACATCTTTTTCCTACCTATTTTATCACTTAACCTGCCAGAAAACAACATAGCAATCATCGCAGCAAAAGAAGGTGAACTTACTACCCAACCAGATTGAAGATCACTTAAATCAAACTGAGGACCTGCGTAAGACATTACACCCGAAATAATGCCTGCATCAAATCCGAAAAGAAATCCTCCTAAGGAAACTACAAAGGCGATTAGTATTAATTTTTTGGTCATAAAAGTGATTTTAGTTGATTACAATAGTTTGAATTGAATGCGGTGGAATTTTTAATGTTGATGTTTTTAAATCAATTGTAATTGTATAGTCTAAAACTTTATCAGAAGTATTCATAGCTATAATTGCAATACTGTTATTTGTATTTTTAAAAGCTGTAGAAATAATACTATTAGAACTTGTAACACTGCTAATTCTTTTTGCTCCTGGTCTTATAAATTTAGAAAAATGACCAATGTAATAAAAGGAGTTTGTAAAGGTTAACTCATCTGTTTGTGTGTTTCCATGAACTGGTGCAAAACAGAAATTTCCAACATGATTTGGACCTCCTGTTTCATCCAAAAGGATATTCCAATCTGTCCAAGCAACAGTGCCATTATTAAAATCTTTAATCATCGATTTTCCATAACGTTCTGCTAATGACGGATCTTCATTTTCTAATCTTTTAACGTCATACCCTTCATTACATCCTTCAGTAAAAATCAGTTTTTTATCAGGATACGCTTCATTTACGCTAGCCACATTTACAAACATTGGATTGTCATCTTTCCAATCTTCATACCAATGAAAACCTGTTCCCCAAACATACTTTGCAGCTTCTGGATCATTTAAAATAGTACTTGCTCTTTGAAATAATAGATCTCTGTTATGATCCCAAACTATAATATTTTTATCACCTAAACCATTTTTTTCTAATGTTGGTCCTAAATAATTTTTTAAAAAATCGCGCTCTTCTTCTGCTGTATAAATACACGATTCCCAACGTTGCACAGCCATTGGCTCGTTTTGAATAGAAAGACCCCAAATTGGAATTCCCTCTTTTTCATAAGCTTTTATAAATTTAGAGTAATAATTTGCCCACGGTTGGTAGAATTCTTCTTTTAATTTACCTCCTCTTAACATATTATTATTTGTTTTCATAAATGCTGGAGGACTCCAAGGACTTGCATACATGGTTAATTTGCCACCTGCAGCTTCAATTGCTTTTTTTGTAAACGGAATTCTATATGTTTTATCATGTTCTATAGAAAAGGTTTTTAACTCTTTGTCACCCTCTTCAACATAGGTATAACTTGCTATCGAAAAATCGCAACTATGAATAATGGTTCTTGCTAAAGAATAGCCAATTCCTTTTTCTACATCATAATAGGCTTCTAAAAACAACTCTTGATTTTCTTTTGATAATTTATAAAAAGTTTCTGCAGAAGCATCTGTTAAAGCAGCACCTATTCCTACAAATTCTTGAAACTCATTTTTAGGATCAACTACAATATCTATCTCTGTTTCTAACGGCTGTTTAAAGTCTGAAAATGAAATGGTATCTGTTAGCGTAAGTTTTAATTCTGAGTTATGAGCTGTGGTATACACTTTTGCTGTTGCTGTTGCAATATCAAAAGATATTTGTTCTTTTTCTGATTGATTTTCATCATTGCTTTTTACTTCTTTACATTGATAAAAACCAAAAGAAAGAAGAAGCATACAAAAATATAGAGACTGTTTTTTTAAACTTTTTTTCATCTATTTATTTTTTATTGATAACGCATATTATTATAATTATTCATTTGAAAATCTAAGATTTAATGATAATTACTTTTTATTACCTTAATTGTTTTTATAAGTTAAACCGTAACCAAAATTATACAATGGTTTTTTTGATGTATCCCAAAAATTAACACCATATTTTCCTTTAAAATCATCTTCAGATGTTGGCCATGAATGTGGCAATTTCCCCATAAAATCGTAATCACCAAAAAGCACCTCTACAATTCCATCTCCTTCTGATCCTGGCAACCAAGCAGCAATAAACGCATCAGATACATGTATTTGTTTTGTAGTTACTAAAGGTCTTCCAGAAATTAAAACAACTATTGTTTTAACGCCATTTTCAGAATATTTTGTGATGTATTTTTGATGTGACTCACTTAAAGTTAGTTTGTTTTCCTTATTCGAATCATTAATATCTCCAAACATTTCTGCATAAGGTGTTTCACCCACAACAATGATGGCTACATCTGCATCAAAATGATTTTCTGTAGCGTCTTTATCATAAACAATTTCTGCTTTGGTAATGGCTTTTATACCATCTAAAATAGTAGTTGCACCTTTGTAATTTTCTCTTATTCCTTGCCAAGCCATGGTCCAACCACCAGATTGTAATCCTGCATTATTGGCATGTTCCCCTACCACAACTATTTTTTTAAAGTCTTTACTTAATGGTAAAATACGATTCTTATTTTTTAGCAATACTAACGATTCACGAACAGCCTGTCTTGCTTTATTTCGATGATTTTGACTTCCAATTTTTGAGATTAAAGATGAATTTGGATATGGCTTTTTAAATAAACCGAGTCTAAATTTTTGTCTTAAAATTCTTTTAACGGCATCATTAATTCTATCAATAGAAACCGAATCATTCACCACTGCATTTTTTAATCCATTTTGAAAAACTTCTAAATCACCATCAACAGCCATCAACATATCTACACCTGCATTAATTACTTCATTTTTACCAAACCTAGAATACCCTTTCCAGTCAGATATGACAATTCCGTCAAAACCCATATTTTTTTTTAAGGTATCGCTAATTAAAACTTTATGAGCGTGCATTGGTATGCCTGTTAACGTGTTAAATGAAGCCATTACCGCACCTACTTTCGCTTTTACAGCAGCTTTGTAAGGTGGCAATAATTTTTCTGAAACTTCTTTCATAGATAAAGACGTATTTCCTCCTTCTATTCCAAAATCTGTAGCTCCATCACCAATAAAGTGTTTCGCAGTTGCCATTACTGTATGGCTGTCTTTTAAATTTCCCTGAAGGCCTTCAATAGAAGCTTTTGCCATTTTACTGGTTAATGCTGTGCTCTCTGAAAATGCTTCGTAAACTCTTCCCCACTTTTCATTATAAGGAATGGCAACACAAGGAGAAAATGTCCAATTAAAACCTGTAGCTTGCACTTCAATCGCTGTAATTTGAGCAGCTTCTTTTACCAAAGTTGTATTTTGAGTTGCTCCCATGCCAATATTATGAGGAAAAATAGTTGCGCCTTGAAAAGTATTTTGACCATGAACAGCATCTACGGCAAATAATAACGGAATTCCTAATCTTGTAGACAATGCTCTTTCTTGCAATGCTCTAAATCTATTTTGCCATCCTAAAGCATCTTTTCCTGGATTTGGGCCTTGAGTATGGATTACAGATCCAATGAATTTTGTGGCAATATCATTATCTGAACCCATATCTGCAAAATGTCGTACTTGAGTCATTTGCCCTATTTTTTCATCTAAAGTCATTAACACTAATAATGAATCAACTTTGTTTTCAATACGTCTATCTTCATTAAAATAAGTTTTGTTTTTACATCCGTTTAAAACGGAAATAAAAAAAACAATTGATAGCAAGTAAAATTTAGGTTCAATCCTTGATGGAATCATATATTTTTATCAATAAAACTTTATCGGTATATTAGGTTTATAAAGTTGGTTTATTATTTATATTCATGTTTTACCCAATCAACTTCCATAACCCACTCTTTACTTTTCATTGGTGAATCTGTGATTTTAGCAAAATTTAAAATAGCGAACATCGGCTCAGGATATTTGTCTCCTTCACCAACATTTCTATAGATCTCTTTATCATCCACTCTGTACACCAAATCACTATCTTCCCACTCAACAGAATACTCATGATATTCATTTAGAGTAACATCAAAACCCTTTCTCAAGCTCCACCAATCACCTTTATCGCATTCGCCTAAACTTTTAATAGCGCCTGCTGTAAAATGGTCTTTTTGATGATCTCCATGATGTTCAAAAATATCAATTTCGCCAGAACCTGTGAGTGGCCAACAAATGGTTTCATCTTCTTCTTGTACTGGCGATTCATTATTTTGAGCGCCTAAAAGCCACCAAGCAGGAAACATACTCGGTTTTCCATTACTACCTAATTTTAATCTAGCCGTCCATTTTCCTTTTATAAATTCTTTTTTGTTTTTTGATACAATACGTCCTGCTACATATTGTGTTTCTGGGTGCTGTTTCCCATTTTTATCTAAATTATCGCAAGGACTTGGTTTGCCAGTATCTACCACTTTTAATTTTAAGGTACCCTTACTCACTTCTCTTGTTCCAAATTCACCATTTGGCACATAGCAATGTGTTTCATTATTTACCCAAATGCGCTGGTCTTGCCAATTATCTTTATTAAATGCATCAAAATTATCTAGGAAATCTACTTTCCATTCACTTGATATTACTGCTGTTTTTGAGTGCTTTTTCTCTTTTTTCTTACATGCTACTGCAAGAATCCCAATTAAAAAGAAACTTAACAAATATTGGTAATGTCTTTTTTTCATAATTATAATTTTATATTAATTAGTCAGTTTTAATTAACTCTAAATTCAAAATTTTGAGAATCAGATTTATTTCCCAATCCATCCGTTGTAATTACTTTCCAGTAATATACTATTCCCGAAGTAACAGTTACATTTAAGCTATTTGTACTTGGATTTCCTGCTTCTGCTACTGGCGGATTGTTTGTATCTAACAAAACAGTATAAGAAGAAATGTCATTATCAACATCTGTCGCTTCCCATTGTAATGTAAGATCTCCTGAATCAACACTTGCACCCATTTTAGGATTTACTACGTCTGCAGGAAATGGAGGATGGCTTTCTTCCGGTAAACCTGCGTTATAAAAACGCCACGTTTCACTATCTGCAGTTTCATTACCAATATTAGCTTTCGATTTTACAACCCAAGAATAAGGTGTACCTCTTAAAACACGTATAAAGACCTCATTTGAAATCGTTTTAATCTCCCTAGAAGTCGCATCATTCAAATTAGTAATTATTAAAATATATGAGCTAGTATTTACAGCTTCTTCCCATTTAAATAGCACATCTGTTTCAGTATCTGAAACTATAATACCATCATTACATTCTGTATTGTTATCTGGATATACAAGAGTTGCTGCAGTTGGTAAAACTTCAATTATAATATCGGTTTGGTTATCCTCTTTACTACATGAAGTAACCACAATTATGGCTAGTAAAAAGAATGGAATTATTTTTCTGAATGTATTCATTATTTTATAATTTTATAATTAAAGATTTCTTCTTTTGATATAATTTTTAAGATATAAATACCATTAGGCATATTTGATACATCAATTTTTAATTGATTTGTAGCAGAATTATATGATTTTGAAAATAGTAATTGCCCTTTTAAATTATAAATCTCAACAGGTATTTCATTTTCGGAAAACTCAAAAGAATTAATACTTATAGTATTATTTTTAATTGGGTTTGGGTACACAAAAGGTTCGCTATTAAAAATGATTGTTTTATTATATTCACCTTGACAATCTTTATTGGTTTTAACACTTAATTTATTAGTTCCTTGGTTTAACTCCAATTCAATTTCACTTGCACTTGTAATTGTAGTTTCATTATTTAAGGTTACATAATAGGATTGACCTCCGGCCAAGGAAACTGTCACTTTTTTAGTATTACTGCTTTTTCCTGATGTAGAAACTGAGAGTACATCTGGTTCTATTACAATAACAGTAAAACATTGTTCATAAATAGAATTGCCATTAATAGTGATGCAAAGTGTATAAGTTCCTGCGGATAAATCTTCAAAAGCAACTTCTGAAGTAAATGTTTTTGTTCCAGTAAAATTATCATTAGACAGTGTTACGGAATAATCATGATTTTCTATTGCAGATAAAATAATACTTCCATTATTTTGAGATCTACAGGTTTCACTTGCTGTTGTTAAAGAAAAATTATCTACGGATAAAGAAAATATTTCACATCCAGTAACACCAACGCTTGTATTTTCTGGAGTATTCGGACACAAATCATTTGCATCTAAAACGCCATCTTTATCACTGTCCGGATTATCAAACTCTATCCAATTAAAATTAAACCCACCAGTTAAAATTCGCATTCTCAATTTATGAATACCTTCTTCAATAAATAAATTATCAGTAACCGTTTCCCAGGTTTGCCATCCGTTAGTAATTACCGTTGTAACAACTACTAACTCTGTTTCAACGTCGTTTTCGTCTACTGAATACAACCCAATACTACCTTCACTATATCCTGCAACTCTAAATTTTATACCATAGTCTGCTGATTCAGGCGCGAAAATTGAATAATCAGCATAGTCTCCAGGATCTGTAAATCCAAAGTTTTTACCTCCCCCTTCATCCGAAGAATCTTCTATTCCCATTCCAATCATATAATCATAGTCTTCTACTTCTATTAAGCTTGGTATAACTACACGGTTTGGAGAAACATTAAAAATTGATAAATCTGTAAACGTATTTAGTATTTTACTTGATTCAGATTGAATTTGTGAACCCGCATAACTCAATGTAATCTCATCAGCTTGAAGCAAATATTTATCAAGTGTCAAAATAATAACTCTGTCTTTTATAGAATCCTCATTAACAGCTACTACGGTTCTTTCTGCACCATTTACATAGACAGTAAATTGGCTTAAAGAGCCATCAAGAGAAGATGGCAATAGAGCCTCACTAATGGCTAGTTCAATAGACTTTTCATCCTTACCTGTTTTAGCATTTAAGGCATTTAATTCAGCCTCGTCAACTATTCCTGTTTTTTCAAATGTTATACTAGTAATATTAAAAGGGATATCATTACTAAAATGTAATTTTAAGCCATGTACTCCTGCGGTCAATAAAACATCTGAAATTTCAAAATTGGTAAATTGACTCCATCCCCCTGATGAACTAACGGTTTGTGTGGTAGTTACTTCTTGATCATCAATAGAAAGGAAAAATTCACCACCATTTTCTTGAGTTGCATATCTAACAGTAACTTTGTAAGCTGCAGTTTCATCAACTTGAACAGTATATTTTGTCCATTCACCTTTATTTACAAATCCTATGTTAAACCCATTACTACTTACAGTTTCATTATTTTTTTCAATATCAACACCATCATTTCTGTAAGACCAACCACTATTCCAAGCTGTAAAATTTCCAGTTGATAAGTTATAGTCTGCAACAACAGTATCATAGTATGCAAAATTATTTTTACCTAAATCATAATCTGAAGCAAATACCATTCCTGGAATTGCAGCTGGAGTGCCATGAAATGGTAGTGTTTCATCGGTTTGTACTTGTCTGATACAGGCGTCTGGCACATCTTTTCTATATCGGCTATTTTCAACCAATAAATTTTCGCAAAGTTGCATCATCCCATCGAAGGTTTCTTGTTCTGAAGGTCTTGGACCTTCATCTTTCCAGTAATCTAATATTTTTTGATAACCAGGATTTATATCAACTGCATAAGGACTATCGATATCGCCAATTTTACGCATAGTCCACCAAGCCCAACCAATATCGTTATTTTCAAAAAGAGATATAGCATCTGTAAACCATGTATTCGAATTTTCACCAGACTCCCCCATCCATAGTGGTACATTGTAGGTTTCTCTCAATGGTAATATCCAATCTACATCGTTTTCATTATTAAAGCTCCAATATTTATGAAAACTATACACCAAATTATCATCCCATGGCGGTGTCAATCCTCTATGATCGTTTGCATATGAATTCCCTTCAATATAAAGTATATGATTATCACCTACCTCTCTAATACCTTCAGTAATATCTTCATAAATTTCTCTTAGTAAAGCATTTTGATCTCCTAAGTCCCAATGCGTTTCGTTAATTAAATCATAACCACCAATCCATTCATTATCCTTGTATCTATCTGCAATTCTTATCCATAATGCAACTAGTTTATCTCGGTTTTCTTGACTTTCCCACAACGAAGGCTTATCGGGATTGTAATCGTTAATTTCTGATCCTCGACCTTGACCACCTGGTGTAGCATGCATATCTAAAATAACATAAATATTATGTGGTGCTGCCCATTCAAGAACATCATCTATTAATTCAAAACCCGTTTCCATCCAGGTGTTTTCACCCGCCACTGGTTCATCTTCAATAGGAAGCGTAAACAAATTATAATGCATAGGAATACGAATACTATTGTACCCCCAAGCTGCTAATGAATCTACATCGCGTTTTGTAAAGTGATTTTCTCTCCATTTGCTAAAAAAGGTCTCTGTATTTGCTTCACCCATTAAGTCAATTAACTTTTCCTTGATCTCATGCTGCGCACCTGCAACCCCAGAAGTGTTCATCATGTAGCCCTCCATAACTTGCCATCCTCCCGGACCTACTCCGCGAAGTAACACTTCTTCCCCATTTGAGTTGACTATCTTTTTGCCATCGGCCTTAAGACCTTGGCCCCAACTTAGCATTGTAAATAATAACAAGCCAATAAAAAATATCTGTTTTTTCATAGTAAGTATGTGTTATATTTATTAAAAGAATACATCTTAGGCATTGAGATTTATTTGCACACTCAAAAATAATTTTATGAGTTTTACTAGCCTTTTTTAGACTAGTAAAAACACCATAAAATCAATTCAAATAAACGCAATGACTATAAATTTTCCTTTTGTAATTAACTAAAATTATAATTTTAATAAGGACCAGTTATCTAGAACAATTCCTTCCGCACCCCATTGCGCACCACCTGTTCTGAACAACAGATAGTATGTACCTGCTGATGCAATTTCAAATTGGCCAGGGTTCGCTTCAGGATCACAACCACCGGCAACGGCAGAACCAGAATACGTTTTTAAATTACCACAATCCCATGCGTTATAAGCTCTTAGCACTTGTTGGTCGCCATTGTAGTCTTGACCACTATTATCTGTAGGTTGCGTAGCTCCGATATATACTTCACCCCAAGTATCATTGATATCGATATAGGTCATATCCATATCAAATTGATAGGTTCCTGCCTCTAAAGTTACGGCAGTATATACAGCCCAATGTTTCCAAGGATCCGTAGCTGTTTCCGAAAATTTAGCAACACCGTCTGCGATAGTTACAGAACCAACTCCATTATCAGTAGCGTCTATATTTATAATAGTCCAACCACTTGCATCATTAAAACCACCGTTTGTTATTAAGTTTGGATTGGCAATTGTTGTAACATCAGCCGAAAATTCGTTTGAATCTCCATCTTTTGTAGCCGTTAAGTTATTCGAGTGAACGAATAGCCACATTATCTATAATAACACCATTATCACCATAACTTGCTCCGCCACCTCTAATAACAAAATATGCTACACCAGCAGTTGGGAATTTAAATGTAGCTCCTTCACCAACACAACTAATGTCTAAAAAGTCGCCATCAAAAGGTTCGTTTCCACAACCTTCCCAAGTATTCAGTCCCATTCGAATACCTCCATCTGCATAATCTGAACCCGGTTGTGGAACTTCCATTCCAATATACACCTCAAACCAAGAATCAGATAAAGGCCCTCCTTTAATATCCATTGATATTTGGTACAGATTATTAGGTAAAACATTTACCGCTTGATATATACCAACTTGCCCCCAACTACCGCCAGTAAAATGTGCTTCGTCATTATCGAAGGAAACATCTACACCATCTGATATTGGTAAAATAGTCCATTGAACATTACCATTAAATTCACCATTTTGTAAAATATTAGGACCTTTAAAATCTTCATTAATTACAATTGTTTGAATAGATTCAGCATCCCCTCCTTCGGTAAACACTTTAAATCTCACATCGTAGTCTCCTTTTTTTAAATATATTTTACTCGCTTCCAGACCTTCTGCTGAAGAATTATCACCAAAGTCCCAATGTGTATACCAGGTTTCTATAGCTGGATTTGCGGTAAATATCACCTTGTTTGGGTTTTCTGTATCAAATGCGAATGAATATGCAGCATCTTCGCTTTGAGGTACTTTCGCTACATAGTCGTTCTCCGTGCAGCTCATAGAAATTAAAATAATTCCTAGCATTAAAAATTTGCTCAAAAATTGTATTGTTTTCATATCTTAAGTTTTTAATTAACTTTAGTAACCAGGGTTCTCTTTAAGTTTGTTATTATTATTAATTCTACCTTGACCAATTGGCAAGTAGTAATGACGTTCAGCAAAATTCATTTTTTCAGCTTCTGCATTAAAAGTCTCGTAAGTAAAAGTCTCATTTCCAAATCCATCGATACTTCTCAGCGTTTTTAACCCTTCTACTTGAACACTTAACTTTTCAGTAGCAATGCGCCATCTTTTTACATCCCAATAGCGATGGTCTTCAAAGGCCATCTCTAATTTTCTTTCATTTCGAATTCGATCTCTCAATTCATTTCCCGAATAGGTGTCTAAACGTAAATTTTGTTGTAAACCCGCTCGAGTTCTAATTGGCTCTATATAATCTCTTGCCGAACCTTCAATACCCAATTCTATTGCAGCTTCCGCAGCGTTTAGATATATTTCGCCTAATCTGAATAAAATACAATTTGTCCCAGAGTAATATTCTGTTATAAATAAAGGCGCTCCACCATCTTGTAAATGTTTTCTAACATAAAACCCTGTTTTTGTTGCATCTGGATGGATTCCTATCCCGTCTTTTCCAACTCCTGTTCCTCTCTCTGTATCTATAACACCACCTGTTTCTGTAGCATACCAAAGTTCTACAGGCAAACCTTGAAAGATGTCATTATTCGTCAATAAAGTTCCTTTTAAACGTGGATCACGATTTTCAAAAGGATTATTTTCATCGTAACCCGAACCCGCTTCACTTGGTAAAAGCCCAGTACCTAACATCTCGTAACTATCTAAAAGTTGTTTTGTAGGAGACATGCTTCCACTCCAATCTACTCTATAACTATAAGGCACATTGTGTAAATCATAAGAATGTCCTTTTTCAAAAGGAATCCAAACCTTGCTAAAAATGGTTTCATCATCAGTTTCATCCAAAAATAAATTGGCATAGTTATCTGAAGCATTTGGGTATTTATTAAACAACGTATATCCAGCATCTGAAATTATTTTTTGAGAAGCACTCAGCGAAAGTTGGTAATATGCATCTGCCTCTGAATTAGGAATTCCTACTAATCCATCTAATTGAACTGTTCCATATTTTGCGATACTAGCAGCAAATAATGCGGCTCTCGACTCCAATGATTTTGCTGCCCATTTTGGAGCTCTTCCTTTTTGAGAAGACCATCTATTTGGTAATAAATCAAATGCAGCTTGCGCATCAGAAAGTACTTGATCGTATACTTCTTTTTCCGTATTTCTTGACGGATAATATTCATCTTCTGGTGTCGTTTCTGGATTTTGAGCATTTAGTATAATTGGCACTCCACCGTAACGCTTTACCAAAGCAAAATAACTGTATGCTCTCATAAAATGTAACTCTCCTAGTCGTTCATTACGTTCATCAACAGTAAGCACATTTATTGGCGCTAATTCAATGTTTTCTATGGAGTAATTAATTTTCCAAATAATATCATATCCCCACCAATCTAGAGGCCATGTATTATTTGCTGTCCCCCAGTTTCCTGGTCTAAATTGATTATTTAATTGAGTCCATGAGTAGGTTCCTCTTGCCAAATCTGATAGACCATCTCGATGTGATCCAAAGCCACCTGCAGAAAAATCTTCTAAATAATCCCATGGCATTCTATCGTATATTTTAAATAGATAGGCATCCATCAAGTTTTTATCATTCCACACATCATTTTCTGTTATTCTATCTAATGGTGGTTCGTTCAAAAAATCATCACTACAAGATACGGTAAGAGTGAAGGTTAATATGACCAATATTATATTTACATATTTTTTCATGATTCGTTTTTTTTTATAGTGAAACGTTAATACCAAATGTTATCGATTTTGTTTGTGGGTAATACCACCCAAGACCTGAACCTGTTTGTGGATCAAAATCTTCATCAAAATCTTTTATGACGAATAAATTCTGTCCTGTACAAAACAGTTTTACTTCATTAAAAGTTGAATTCTCTTTACGTTTTGGAATTGTATAACTAAAATTTATATTTTTGAAACGAATATGTCTACCTTTTCGTAACCAAAAATCAGAGTATTTATAATTATTCTCGTTAAATCCTCCATCAGATATTCTAGGGAATCTTGCACCAGTATTTTCTGGTGTCCAATAATCTAATTGATAATCATAACCGTTGAAACCATTACGCAACGGACTTTGAGCCTCTCCTTCTAAATAAATATCATAACCACCTGCACCTGTTAATAAAACAGATAAGGCGAAGTTTTTATATTCGACTCCTAAATTTAAAGAATAATTAGTTGCTGCTTTGCTCCCATTACCAAATACTTTTTGATCTTTTACATCTATCACATTATCGCCATTCAAATCAATATACTTTACATCACCCGGTTGCAAACTTGTATTTCCATTATTATCTTGTATTGCGTATTGTGCAATTTCTTCTTGACTTTGAAAAAGACCATTAGAAATATATCCCCTTCTAAGCCCTGTAAACCCTCCTGTTTGGGTTAGATTTGCTCTCATAAATGGATCTTCTTGCAATGTTTCATCGATAAAAACTGCCTTTTCTCTAGATTTTGAAAAATTTAATAGTGCAGAAATTTTTAAATTCTCGTTTATCTCTTTGCTATAGTCAAATGAAAACTCAAAACCTTCATTTGAAAATTCATAAAAATTTTGTGCTGCTAATGCAACCCCTAAAGTACTTGGCACACTCGCATTTGCCCCTGCAATTACATCTTCTCTTTTTCTAAAAAAATAATCGAAAGAAAATTTAAGATTACGATCAAATAAATCGACATCTAATCCAATATCATACGTTGTATTGGTTTCCCAAGTAATATCTTTATTTGGCAAAGCAGTATTGTCTATTGTTGGTATAGCCGTATCATTTATTGCATAGAACAGATTGTAGTTAAATCCGCTAAGCCACTGATAAGCTGAAGTCCCATCGTTTCCTGCCGTACCTACAGACGCTCTAAGTTTTAAGTTAGAAACAATGTCTTTTAAAGGTTTAAAAAATGATTCTTCTGAGATTCTCCAACCTACTGAAACAGATGGAAAAAGCCCCCATTCATTTCCCGGTGCAAATCTTGAAGACCCGTCATATCTGTATGTTGATTCTATAAAATACTTAGATTGGTAATCATAGCTAAATCTTCCAACAAAACCCAAACGGTTTTCGCGAAACTCACCGCCATTAGCTCCTTGATTTTCTAGCGAACCTGCAAAAAGTTGATCTATTAAAGTGGATTGAAAATCTTGACGACTTGCATTAAAGTCTTGACCTTGCTGTTTTTGTATTTCTGCTAACAATAAAGCAGATACATTATGATCTCCAAAACCGCGTTCGTAATTAATAGATTCTTGTAAAACATAGTGATTTGTATAGTTTGTACCTTGACTTAAAACTGTTTCGCTAACAGCTCCTTCTGGTGTTGCAGAAAATACATCATAATTTCCTGTTTGTCTGTTTAAAGTAAAAAGGTCATAACTTTTACCCCAATTTTTAGTAAAATTAGTATTATATACAATGGAAGCATACGATTTTACACTTAGACCCTCCACTTGTTTAACATCCCATTTAAGTGATATCTTAGCATCAAAATTGTTATTTCTAGCTCTATAATAGCCTGCATTAAAGTCTTTTATACCCTCTACAACATGATTTGGCGTAACACTTAGTCTAGCAGGTGTGCCATCTGGGTAATACGCTAAATCATTAGGTAGTGATCTACTTAACTCCCTAAATATGTTATAAGCAGAATACGCAGGTGCTTCATTTAATTGTCTACGAGCCCCCATATTAAGAGTTAACTTTAAATCATCTGTTATGGCTGCACTCACATTTGCACGTAGATTATATCTTTGAAAAGAAAGTACGTCTGCATTATAATTTGACCCTTGATCTACATAACCGGTAGAAACAAAATATTTTACTTTTTCAGTACCTCCAGAAAGGTTTAAATTATGTTGCTGTTGAAATCCCCAATCTTTTAAAACCAATCCTCTCCAATCTGTATTTGGATAATTAATAGGATCTGAACCATCGCGATACAGTTCTAACTGTTCCTCTGTATAGAAAGGCGCTTGATTTGAATTTCTAAGACCTTCATTTAAAACTTCACCACGTTCGGCTGAACTTAAATACTTTGGATAAGATGTAAAAGCTGTATACGTAAATTGGTTGCTATAAGATAGTTTTGGTTTTCCTATTTTTCCTTTTTTTGTTGTAATTAACACAACTCCATTACCTCCTTGCACACCATAAACTGCTGCTGCTGCTGCATCTTTTAAAACCGAAATGTTTTCAATTTCATTAGGGTCTAGCTGGTTTAAATCTCCTGGAGCACCATCTATAATAACTAAGGCAGATCCAAAATTTCTAACTTCAAAACTAGAGTTACTAAAACCAGGCTCACCAGAACCTTGGGTTACAAATAACCCAGATGCTAAACCTTCTAAAGCGTTACTTACATTTGCAACAGGTTGCTTTTTCAACGTTTTTTCATTGATTGTTGATACTGCAGCAATCAATTTTGATTTTGATTTGGTACCATACCCAACTACGACGATTTCATCTAGAGAATCGGCATCTTCAATAAGAATAATTTTTAAACTTGTTTCATCTCCTATAGTTATTTCTTTAGTTGCAAAACCAAGGTATGATATTACAAGAACATCTCCTTTAGAAACCTTAATAGAAAAATTTCCATCAAAATCGGTTTGAACACCAGTATTCGTTCCCTTAACCACAACGCTTGCGCTTGGTAAGGGTTGATTTGTATTGTCGGTTACAAGTCCGGTAACCGAAATTTGAGCCAACCCAAACATACTAAAGCATAGCAATAATGCAAAAGTAATTATGTTGGTTTTTTTTAGTTTTTTCGAACAATTTAAAAACATTGTCTTCATATAATCTTTTAATTTTTTGGTTTAAAAATTCATTTGTTTTGATCATAATTTAATCTTGTACCATCCAAGATATTTAATAGTTCATGGACGGCACAAGAATATTTTTTTTAACGAAATATGTTAAATAATTTTATTATTGTTTTATTAATTTTCTACTAGCTGTTCCTAAGTCCGTTGTAATATTAGTAATGTACATTCCCGGAGCTAGACTTGAAGCATCAATATTAACCTTTAAAGCGTTAGGCTTTAATGAAACCACTTTACTACCTAACAGGTTAAACACCTCAACAGATTTGATAACCTGATTTTTTGTTGAAATTGCCCAAGAAGATGTTGCCGGATTTGGATAGGTTCTTAAACCTTCAATTTTAAAGTTTTTAGTGCTTAATGAAGCAAATGCTCCAAAAACTAAATTATCAAATTGGAATGTATCAGTAGAACCTCCAGAATTAGTATCACTTTGAACATCAAAAAAGAAAACAAGTCTAGACCTGTCATTGGTTGTATATTGAGATAAATCCCATGTGATTTTTTGCCACACACCCGGAGTTGTATATGATTCACCTACCAATTCATGATTAGTGTCATAATCATCTCCAACCTGAAGTTTTAACATTATTGGGGTTGCACGTTCACCCTTTACCATTAATGAAATTCCTCTGTCACCAGACGATAAATCAAAACCTGTAGTATTTATAAAAACATGAGACCACCAACTAGCATTACAGTCTGATACTTGCCCAGCCAATGCACTTGAATTAACACCATCTGTCACAGTATTAGTTGTTAAATCTGTATAGGTACCACCATCTGCAGATCCAAATTCTGTTGCTGTTTCAAAATCTACCGTTAATTCTGAAATTGGCGCTGGTGGTGGATCTGCAGAAACTAATGTTATATTATCTAATAGTACCCCAGTACCCCAAGTTATACCACCAGTTCTAATAAGAGCGTAATAAGTAGTACCTGTTTCCAGTTGAATCTTTCCATCTAAACCTTTGCATCCAGTAGTAAGCCAAGAACCAGAATACGTCTTGTAATCTCCACAATCCCATGCGTTTAACGCCAATAAATTTGTAGCTCCAGAGTCTGAATTATATTCAGCTCCACCTGCAGGAGTTGCCGTTCCAACCCATAATTCAAACCAATGTTCATCAACTCCATTTGTGGTAACATCTGCATCAAACTGATAATACCCACTTGATGCAACAGTAAATGCTTTGTAAATAGCAACATGACCTTCGCTTCCCCAAGAACCTTGAGTAACATCATCAAATGTAGCTATGCCGTCAGCAATAGTAGCCGTTGCATTATTATTTGCATTTTGTTGGATAATCGTCCAAGCTGAAGGATCATCAAAAGTCCCATTTGTAAATACGTTTTGAGCATAACCAAAAGTAGTTGCTAGAACCAAAATAATTAGTAAAGTAATTTTTTTCATAATAATGTAGTTTAAGTTAAATAAGTATATAAATGCATCAAAATAACTGTTGTTAAAGACCTCCTATTTTTAGTAATTTTACCATAGAAAATAGGCTCTACTTTTTTAAAACATTTTCTATAAAAATTGTTCGATTACGTTTTGATTAACAATAACGATGTAATACGCTTTTTTTTGACTTCACAAATATTTGTTAAAAACAACGTATATTCCTAAAAAAGGACATCTACAAAACTGCGAATTAACATGTAGAGTCCTCTACAAAAACTCTATACAAAAACTATAAAGCTTTGTTCTTTAGATATTTAAAAACAACAAGAGTGTTTTACTAAAAAGATTGGATGTAATTTACTAAGTTAGATTCTTTTGGTAAATCTAACTTCTTTCGAAGGCGCCAGCGTCCTTGTTCAACGCTTTTTATGGAGATATTCATTAAGGAGGCTATTTCTTTCGAAGATAGATTTAACTTAAGGTAAGCGCTTAATTTGATTTCATTAGAAGATAGTGCTGGGTGCTTTTCTCTTAACTTTTCAAAAAAGTCAGCATGTGCATTTCTAAAATGAAGCTCGAATGCGAGCCAATCCTCTTTATCAATTAAATGATGGTTAATTTTCTTTATTACCTTTTTTATTGGATGGTGTAGTGAACTATTCAGAACATTTTCATCAATCTTTTCAATGTCTGTAATTAAGTCCGTAAGCAATTCATTCTTTTTAATATTATTGAGTGTAGAAGATGCTAGTTCAGAATTTTTCTTTTTTATTTCTAAATTTAAATTTTCTTCTCTTAGCACTGACATTTTATTCTTTGCTTCCAGCCTATCTATTTGAAACTTTTCTTCTTGACGATCTCTTTTTTCTTCTTCTTCTAATTTTAATAAAGCTATTTGTCTAAGACTTTTTCTTTTAAAATATGTTCTGTAAATATAATTAACTAAAACTAATAATAAAAAATAAATAGCATACGAAACGTTCGTTAAATACCAAGGTGGTCTAACCCGAAATGCTCTTTTTATCGTTTCCGAATTAGCTTGGTTTTCATTTTCAGAGCGTATTTCTAAGACATAACTTCCATGTGACAGCCCTGGGAAATTTAATTCAGACCTATAACCCCAAGATGACCAGTCTTTATTTAAACCCGTCAACTTGTATTGAATTTTTTTAGCATTTGCTAACGGTTTTTTTGGCATTGCGATGCTAATCTTTATAAAATTATTTAAACTAGGAACCTCAATAGCATCCTTTGAATTAATCGAAGCCGAAATGGTATCGGTGGTGCTTATTAATTTAATATACCGAATAACGGGTGGTGAATTGTAGGTTTCTGATTTTTTAATATTATGAAAAACCATTCCATTTCTAACACCAATACCAAAAATTGAGTCGTTCAGCTTTTCAAATTTATTGAAATCCAACAAATGCTTATTTCTAATGGAATAAAACGGCTCACTAACTCTGTTAAAATTAGCGATACTTCTAGTTACATATCCTAAAGATTTTGTCGTAGAATACCAAAATGTGTTTCCACTTTGATAAATATAATTGATACCACTTATCCCTTTGAAAACCTCAGAAGAATATTTAGATTTCACAAAAGTATTCTCTATTGGGTCGTAATTAAAAAAACCATTGGGATTGTAAAAAACCAAATTTCCGTCTATTTTACAAAAATAAGCGTAAGTATCTACAAAACCATTTGCTATGCCGTAGAACTCGAATTCTTTGAGATCTCGTCCGTCATCAGATAAAACTAAACGATAATATCCTTTTGATGGATGCGTAACCCAGAGTTCTCCATAATTATCGAACTCAATAAAACGAGAGGATTCACCGAATGCTTCCCATTTTTTTTGAAATACCCATTCACCATTTATACGTTTAAATACCCCTACACCAGAATAAAAACCTACATATAAAATATCATCAAGTTTTGGGTGCTTTCTAAATGTCCATGCCCCGGCTTCAAAATGTATTGCCTTTAAATTTTTATCATCAATAAGAAATACACCTTCGTGAGAACCTACTAAAATTTGATTATCAACCTCTTGAATTCCCCATATTTGGCCTAAACTACTGTCCACTAATTTGGGCCTTGATTTAGGCAGGAGAATATTTTTTATAAATAACCCTTGATTCGTTCCTAAATATAATAATGAATCTTTTAAATGACTCGTAAAAACAGTACCAAACTCACCTTCTCTGTCTATTAAATAATTTGTATTACTTTTAATCTGAAGATAACTTAACCCATTATCCATTCCTAGCCAGAGGTTGCTATTTAGATCTATAAAAACTCTTCTAACAGTGTTATCTATAAGTCCGCTACTTTTTTCTAGATGCAAAAGCACTTCTCCTTGAAGTGAAGTTATAAAAAAACCATTTCTAACAGTGCCAAGAATAAGTTTATTTTTTTCATACTCTTGAACGTCATTTACTAAGTACTTTTCTAAAATACTATTTATTGCCCAATCTTTTTTACTCAATTTTTCATTTTTCCAAGACCATACACCGTTGTTCTTAGTAACTATTAAGAGTTCGTTATCATCTTGAATAAACACTCCAGTAATATGCAATTGATCTACATCTTTTCCTATAATTAATATGCGCTCTTTATTCTTTACTTCAAAAAGTCCAAGTCCTGAATCCTGAATAAATACTCTTTCTTTTGATGAAAATAAAACATTAAAACCTTTATAGGCATCAATGGTTTCAATTCCATTAGTTTTAGGGTCGTAAATGTAAATTTGCTGAAATGTTTGAAAGAGAATTTTTTCTTTAATTTCTTTAATTCTAAAAAAAGTGGGCAGTAAGGCGTCGTTTTTTTTTGGTTGCTTAAAAAATAAGCTGGTATACTCTAAAATACCTTTGCTGTTTTTAGACCAATACCCAAATGCACCGTGACCCGATGTATATATATGGGTTTCGTCTTTATAAAATACAGCACGTAAATCTGATTCTAGTCCATGTTTATAATTTTCCCAACGAATACCATCATATTCTAATAACCCTGAAGATGTTGCAAAATACATTTCGCCATTGGTATTTTGAGACATATCAAAAATTGTTAAATCATTTTTTATTTCTTCTTCTGTGAAATTTTTAATGAAAGGTGTTCCTGAAATATTGAAAAATTGACCTAGTAAAGAATTTGAAAAACAAAAAAAGATTAGAAAAAAAAATAGTCTATTTATTTTCATAGATAAAGTAATTGATTGTTTTTTAACTTAGTTCTTTGTTTTAGCTAGTTTTTCTTTGTAGTTTTCTATTAACATACTTCCAAAACCAGCTTTATCATTTCTCAAAAATTCCACACCTTCGTTATTACTCATTGTTGGATTTGCTTCTCTTAAATATTTATTACTCCAATACCCAATCTCTACAATTGCAGTTGTTAAATCTAACGCTTTTTCGGTCAAATGGTAGTAAATCGATTTTTTATTGGTGGGTAGTTTAAACTTTGTTATCAATCCAAATTCTTCCAATTGTTTCAGTTTGCTAGAAAGAATATTGGTTGCAATCCCTTCATCACTTTCGGTAAAATCTTTGAAAGTTTCTTTGTTTTCAATGAGCATCTGTTTGATAATTACCAACATCCATTTATCTCCTAATATATCAAGAGCAGTAGTAATGGGGCAATTGCATCTAAATTTTGTTTCCATTTGTTGGTGCTTTTTTCTATGGCGAAGATAGTTAATTATATTTTTTACTTGCAAAATGAAATTAATTTTAAATAATGCTTGCATTTTAAAAGTTATTATGTAATTTTACTTGCGAAACACAAGTAATAATTTTATCAAAAATCAAAATCAATGAAAAAAGTAATCACATTAATAATGTTAGCAGGTATTCGCGCTTCCTGCGGTAATAATCAAATATAAAACACCAAAGTGACAAATCAAGAAAACGACTTAAAGACAGTTAAAGCTTTTTATTCAAAAGTATTAACCAATCCTTCTGCACTTTAAGAAGAAGATTTTTATGCTATCATTTCAACAGATTTAATTTCAATACCTACTCCGCCAGTAGGGGAAGGTGCAGTTGGTATGTTTAATTCTGTGAAATACTTCGGACAAGTAATTCCTAATTTGTCTTGGGAACCACAGGAAATTCTTCAAGACGGAAATAAATATACCGTTAGAAGTCTTGTGAAAGGAACTCCTACAGGTCCATTTTTCGAGGTTGAATCCGCTACAGGTAAAAGTTTTGAAACTATGTCTATCGATATACTTACTATTGAAAATGGTAAAGTAACAAAAAGTTATCACTTGGAAGATTGGACAACGGCTATTACACAATTAACAGCTGAATAACATCACAAAAAATTAAATCATGAACGAAATTCAAATTTCAACACTAGGACTAATTCTGTCCATTATTCCAGTTACGCTTCACGGTATTGAAGTATTATTTCCCATGCAAGCCAGATGGATTGTAAATTGGGTATTGCCATTTTTTGGGCTTAAAATACCAAAAAAAACAAATGCTTTAACCCAAGATGAACAAATTGCAATGCTTGATGCTGGTCTTAAAACGGTGTCAGAAGAAAAGAAAACAAATGCAAAAGATTATTTATTCCTCTTACTTTTTGAGCAAAGACAAGGTGCAATTGGCTTTACTGCTGTTGCTTTAGGTGCTATTTATGGAATGACCTTAAGTCTTGCCGAGCGTAACCCTTTACATTTTGTTTATGGTTTGGTTGCGGTTTTGATGATGCTAGTCAATGCTAATCAAGCCGGTTTTTTGCCATTTTTCGGTAAGCATCCAAAAATTTCTAAACACGGTAGAAATGTTGGTATTGTTTTTACACCATTTTGGTTGGCAGTTGCGGTACTCAATTACTTGGCGTTTACTTATGCTTAAATTCAAATACACATATTCACAATTTAAAAATAAGATATAAATGAAAAACATAATCATCACAGGAAGTAGTAGTGGTTTTGGTCTAAAAGCCGTTAAAGATTTTGCAGATATAGGCTATCAAGTATTTGCCACAATGCGAAACCCAGAAGGAAAAAATGCAACCGTTAAAACAGAATTGGAAACCTATTCATCTCACATTAAAGTGGTTGATATGGATGTGACTAATGATAATTCTGTAAAAGAAGCAATGTCAAATATCCTTGCACAAGTAGAAAATATTGATATTCTAGTTAACAATGCAGGTATTATGTACATTGGTGTTACCGAAGCTTATAGCGTTGAGCAAGCAAAGTTACAAATGGAAACCAACTATTATGGAGCTATTAGAACTATGCAAGCCGTTTTACCTTCAATGAGAAAATCAGGTTCTGGCTTAATTATCAACACATCTTCGCTCGTTGGTCGCATATCGCCACCATTTTTCGGAACTTATACTGCTACAAAACACGCTTTAGAAGGTTATTCGCAAGCCTTACGTTATGAAGTTTCGCCTTTTGGTGTAGATATTGTTATGGTAGAACCAGGACCTTTTGGAACAGGATTATTGGCATCAGGACAAGTTCCTGCTCATAATGAAACACTAGAATCTTATGGTGAATTGGCAGGTATTCCTAATGCAATGGGCGAAAATTTTGCTCAAATGTTACAAAGCGAAGATGCTCCAGACCCGCAATGGGTAGTAGATACTTATTTAAAATTGGCAGAAATGCCAACTGGTATGCGTCCAACGCGAACTGTTGTAGGAATAACTTGGGGCGTTGATGAAATTAACGAATTAACACAACCTATTCAAGATAGAGTTCTTAAAGAGATGCAATTAGAAAATGTACTTGGTGGCATTTCGGCATAACCATTCAATGTTTAATTTATTTTATAATATCACAAGGATTTCGGCTCTTGTAATTTTTTTATCGGAATGTTTGGACAAATTGGCTACAACTTATTAATAACGGCTGTGGTTCAGGAATTGCACATACAACTTCTCAAAAAAATTTAGAAAATGATTATACCGTAATCATGAATGGAAGAAATTTTTCTAAACTCTAAAAAGTAGCGCAAGAAAATCCAAAAATTTATATATTTCAGAGTGATGTGAAAGATGGCACAAAAGTAAGAATTATGGTATTTCAAAAATAGAGGCAGTTCAATTTAGAGATGGATTACTAGATTTGATTACAAAAGCAAAATTAGAAAATAAAGCAAAAGGAAGTATCTTAACTTTTAAACGGTAGTCTATTTCCTAAGTAAACTAACGTGTTAGTATGCAAATCAAAATAAGGAATTTGTCCCATTAAGTTTGGTGGTAAATTTTTAATTTGATGATATCGTTTTAAACTAGCCGCTAGTTTTAAAACATCTCCTTTAGTTGCTGGTTTATTTTCTTCTGGAGTAAAAATATTTTTAGCAATTTCAACGATACCTGTTCCAATTGCTGAGTTCGCAACTCCTGCTGTACTTATTTGATTTACTTTTACTTTACTAGTCCCCTGCTCTTTCCATTTTATTTGATGATCAGTTGACTTTATTGCTAGCCCAACATTCTTAAAACGATGAAACGAAACTCTGCAAGAATTGCTACAAAATTTCTGTACTTTCCTTCTTTTTGGTACAAAATCCTTTTTAGAATATCGACAGCAATAGTATTGCTCTTCCATATTTTTTATGTATTAAGCGTTAATTGTACGTACAATTAACGCTTAATTGCAATAAAGTGCAACTTTTATTCGATTTTTATATCAAAAACGGTTTCCAACAAATACTTTTGAGATTCTTCATCTGCAATATACAGTTGCTTTTTCTTCTTTACTTTTTGTTTAGGTGGAGCAATTTCTTCTTGCAGTATTTCTGGAATATTTAAGTTAATCATGACGCATTCCCGCATAAAATCCTCTTCAGCTTGGGTTTTTCTAAAACTAGGAAAATCTTTATCAATACCTGATTTATGCAACACATAAGCCGCATTTTGTAGCGTAAAATGACCTAAATACTTTTTATACCTTTCATCTTTACTTGAATGAACATCCATGACTAATAATGCTGCCAAATACTGCATTGCGAATAAATGATCTTTGTAATTATTAATTAAAATTGAAAATTGTGCTGGATTTAAGACGGATTCATATTCAGCCAAATCAAATAAATTCTCCTTTAAAGCACTTTGCTTTTTGAATACTTCTTGTGATTCGTCTTTATCATCAATAAAAATAATATCCATTTTTTTCCTCGCCACAATTAAGACATCAAATGCCCAATCAATTTCATTGAGCAATTTTTCTTCCATAAAGACTTCAACATAACTTTTTGGTATATAAAACAAAAATGGATACGAAGCTCGGTCTCTTAATTCTTCAAAAATCGCATGTACTTTTCTAGGTTCCTTGTTCATGTTATTTGAATAATTTTGAGTAATCTTCAGGTAATTCAGCATCAATTTCTCTTAAATATTTCTCCAAAGCACTCATGGAACTATGCCCTGTGATTAACATTAAATTACTCTTTGCCTCAAATGGAGCTGAATCTTCTCTTAGTTTTCTATATAATTTAGAAATAAAGGTATGCCTAAAACTGTAAATTCCATAATCTTCATTTAGCTTAAAGTGTTCTTTTACAACACTTCTAAATCTTTTAGAAAAATGATCTCTTCTATTGGTTTCGTTCGCCTCCCAATACCCACCAATTTTGTCTGGTGTAAATAAAAAGGCTTCTTGATCCAATTGAGATAAATCAGGTAATTCATCAAATAAAATACTAGGAATAATTTTCGTTTTTAATGGGCTATTTTTTGCCTTAAACTGAACTGTCTTTGTCTCTAAGTTGATATCCTTAATTCTTAATCGGCAAACTTCAATAGGTCTTATAAAACTGTAGGAAACAAACTTAATAAACAGCAGTAAATCTCGATCTTCTTTTTCTAAGTAGGTAAAGATTTTTTCTTGCTCTTTTAGAGGATACGTTTTATGCCTTGTGGGTTTCGATTTTAACACAGGAATTGTTGGGATGTAGTTTTCAGTGACCATTTCATTGTTCTTGAGCACTTGAAAAAGACTTCCTAATTCAGTCCGATAGTTGTTCCTACTTCGTGGGCTTGTTTCTAAAAGGATACTATTCAAAAAGGCTGTGAGATCTTTTCTTGTTATCTCTTTGATGCTTTTCTTATCCGGATAGGTCTTTTGTATCCAAGTAATAAACCGGAGTATTTTACTTCTATAATCTCGAATCGTTCCTTTACTGACTTCTTTTGCTTTGAGTTCTAGAGCGGTATCAAATGCTTTTTGAATGGAAATCCCTTCTTCTTTTGGTCGAGTTTGTGAAGTTTTTTCTTTGTTAGAAAGCTCTTTCTCTTTTGATTTCTTACTCTTTTGTGTGGTCTCTTTTTTGGTGTTGACTGTGAATGACTTTTCGTCTATGGCTTCTTGAATAGCTTTTTTTATGGCATTATTGACCCTTGATGAAATAACTTCTTCTTTTTCCTTCTCTATGGAGGTTTTGGTTGCCGATGATCTTTTTAATTGATCGTACAACTCAGCATTATCTGCAAAAGGATTGTAGCCTTGCCGCAATAGAAACAGTAAATTTTTACGATAGGAAGTTAGAATCGTGAGTCGGGCTTCTTTGGTTTTGTACTTATTTACTTTTCCATAGATGTTTCCCAATCTTTTCATTCTTCCTGTTTTAGGATTCCGAAAGGAAAAATACACATACCAGCGCTTGGAAAGGTCTCCGTCTGCTGTATAGATTTTGGGTAGCGAAAAATGGGTTTTCTTTTTCAAATCGTGTTCCAAATCGTGTTCATTTTTAATCGTAAATGTAAGAAATTCGTGAATTAAAGGCATAAAAAAACAGTTTAGTGACCTAAACTGTTGATTTTTATCGATTTAAAATAGTAGCGGGAACTGGACTCGAACCAGTGACCTTCGGGTTATGAGCTCAAAGAAACACTCCTTTTTAGCCCTTTTTGGCACTTAATATGACAAAATCGTTTACGATACCGTTTACGATGGTTTATGATTAATTTTGAATCAAAGATACATAATTTTAAACGTATTTTCTGTAAGTTATAAAGTTGTGTTCGCTAAAAATAAGCGCGGAGAAATAGTACCCTTCAAAAATTTTTGAATTATTAAATAATTCACACTAATTCAACTTGCTAGGAGTCTAAAAAATAAACTAGCCATTCCTAAAAACTTCAATCTAAATGCTGAATAGAACTCATATAAACTAACTTGCTGAGCTATAATCTCTATGAATCCTGTCATTTCAATACTTTAGTAGCAGAATTAGTTTTAAACTGTACGTGTCTTAATAACGCTCTATGAAGGCAATTGTTCGTAATTTTATATGGATGTATTTTAAAGATTTCTTTTTCTCACGATTAGTATTTCATCATCCGAAAAAGACATCCAACCAAAATCATAGACCCAGTAAAACGTTTTATTATTGCTATTTACATGCCAATGGGTGTTGTATTTAAAATTAAATTTCTTTTTTTATAAAATTATTCGAGATACTTTTTTTTGTAATATATTTTTGCCCAAAACTTCTAATAAAATAGATCGATTTCTGTGTAAAATAGTATCAATATCCTTTACGGCAATCGCAGTAACTTTTCTTAAATTAACATGATAATAATTTTTACAGCGTTGAGAACAAAATTTCTTATCACTTCTTCCCTTTACTAATTTATTACAGATTTTACATTTCATAGACCCAGTAAAGATATGTTTTTTAGATTATTATAAATTATCCGTTTTTAACGGTTAAAATATTACTGTCTTGACATCAACAATATAATGATACAATTATCTAATATATTTGGTATTATAATTATTAAATCATGCAACATCTACCCATTATTTACCAACCCTTAAAAAATGCAAAAAGAATTAAGGTTTATATTCCTTACGAATTAAAGGAATTACGCATTGCTTTTAAGAAGCTAAACACTACTTTTTGGCATCCTAATCAAAAATTATGGTCTATTATGTACACCCAAGAAAACGTTACATTGTTAAAAAATTTATTTGGGAAAAATTATAAAACAGTAAATGAAGTAACTCCAACCCCAATTGAAAAAAGACCGTTAAGTAAATATGCATCAGAACAGCTTTTTAGATTGGAAAAAGCCTTGATTTTAAAAAAGTATAGCTCTTCAAGTATTCGTACTTACAAAAACATGTTTTCCGTGTTTTTGACTAAGTTCTCAAACAGAGACATTAATCTTGTAAATAAAGAGGAAATAGAAGGCTTTGTTTATGAGTTAATTACGAAAAATAAAATCAGTGAGAGCTATCAAAATCAAATTATAAACGCCATAAAGGCATACTATGAACATGTGCTAAAGCTACCAAGAGAATACTATGAAATTCAACGTCCTAAAAAATCTATTAGTATTCCTAATGTTTTAAGTAAAGAAGAAGTTTTAAAAATCTTACAACATCCTCAAAACATCAAACATAAAGCTATTTTATGGACAATTTATAGCGCAGGACTTAGAATTTCTGAAGTCCTAAATTTAAGAATAACAGATATTCATTCTAAAGAAGGGTACTTATTTATAAAGGATAGTAAAGGCAAAAAAGATCGAAAGACCATTTTATCTGATTATCTAGTACAAATATTGAGAACCTATTATAAAAATGAAAAACCCTCATATTGGCTTTTTGAAGGTCAGACAGGAGGAAAGTATAGCACGACTAGCGTTCGAGCTATCTTTAGAAAGGCCGTAAAAGAAACTGATTCCAATCCTTGGGCAACAGTTCATACACTTCGCCATTCTTTTGCCACCCACTGCATCGAAGACAATATAAACTTGAGATATTTACAAAATATGTTAGGACATAGCTCTCCAAAAACAACAGAAATCTATACCAAAACTATTCATATAAATAAAAAAAATATAAAAAGTCCTTTGGATAGGTTACTTGAAAAGACTAATTTTAAAACGTAGAACATATATGCGATATATCAACAATGCGCATATACAATTGTTAGCAATAATTAAGACAAAAAAGGAAGGAAATTAACAAACTGATTTTTTTTATAATTGTAATTTTCGCAACTTATTCGTGCGAACATTGTCCTGATGGGATAGAAAGAGGAAAAATAAAACTATCTATGAATAGTCTTGAATATTTACCAAATAATATTGGAAATCAGATTACTTTTAAAGACGTAAATAACAACCTCGTTCTGCTTAATACTTCTGGTTTGAATACAATAAATCAAAGAATAACAACAGACGCTCCTTGTTCTCAAGCATTAATATCTGCAACATACAACTATGTTGAACAAGAAACGAAAGAATTAACTTATGAGAATAATTCAATATCCTTAAATTTAAAATTGTTATTCTTTCAAAAATATCAAATTGAAAACCAAGTTGAAATTGATACAAATTTTGTTGATGCAATTTTGATAGGTAAATCAAATAAATTTGATAATTTAGACTATGGAGGTTTAGACTTAATTACGAATTTAAGAGGAAAAACCTTAACAAACTACAGTAACAATGAATATAAGAATTCCTTTATTTTTTATAATTCACTTACAATAGTTGATAGTCTATTTACTAATGTTTATTCAGACATAAATAATGAAATTTTTTATACTAAAGAAAAAGGAATAGTTGGCTTCAGAGATAATGGAATAAATTTTAGATACAAGAGTTCTGAATAAAACTATTGCTAACACCGTGTAAAATTTATTGCTTTATAAGGTTTTTCTGGCGAAAAACCTCGCAAGCGTAAAAGTCTGTAATTAATAGTTATTTTTAGCTAAATTTACGCAACAAACCTTACACAACAACGTTGTAGCCAATTTGAAAAAAATGAGGAACTTAATCAGAAAATATATAATAGAAAAATGGTGGATTCCCACGATTATCCTTTTTATATCTTTTATATTATTCTTCATAACATTAAGTGTTGAAATTATTCCTTCATATTTAATTGTAATTATTGGTTTAGCATTTATTTTTTCAGGAGGTGTTATTCAACTTTTCAATAAAAAATGGTTTGCTGGAATTCTAAATTTAGGGTTGACATTTTGTTCTGTTTTTGTAGTTGGAATTTATCTACTTTCATTTATGGCAATGTTTGGTCCAGATACAGACACATTTGCCGATAACTTGAAATTACCTGAAAATGTAGAATTAGAAAAACCAATTGACACTAAATTGGGAGAAAATTTCGAGGTAATTAGACCTGAAAGTACTGAACATCTATCTAAAGAAAAAATGGACTTTCAACTGTATAATTCATTCCAACCAGGTTTATATGAATATGATTTATGGATTGATTCCAATCAAAGCGGAAAAGTATTTTTAAAAGTATATGAAATAACTCAAGAAGTACAACTTTCGCCCTCAAGTGTTAGAGAACGTTCCGTTATGAGAATTAGTAATACAAATGGAAATCTTGAGAAATTTAGCACGAAAGATGATTTCACAATTTACGAAGGAGATTGGGGAAAACCATATGGAGCAAGGTTTGAAATTTGGTTTAAACCAGACAATGAAAAAGGAGAAAAAAAATTAATGGAAAAGAATTATATTATCGAAGGTTGGATGAGATAAAAAAACTGGCTACAACACCGTGTATAATTAATTGCTAGTTTTAGCTAACTTAAGAAATTCCTTCGGAATTTCGCCGTTAGTGCTTTATTTACTAAATTCACTGCTTAAAACACGCAACTAATCATACACAAAAACGTTAGCCTTAATTAAAATGAACATATTACAAAGGACAAGTTACATTATCTTTTTTATTCTTTGGGGTTGTCAAGAAAATTCAAAGAAAGAAAAAAATAGTTATTCTGAACCAATAATAACAAAAGAAAAAAGAGTTATTGAGAGTAGTTTCATAGCTGAAAAATATGAAAATAAATTTGATTGGAGTAAAATTGAAATCGAAATAAATGAAACTGAAAAAACTCGTTTAATAAATATTTTAAAACCTCATTTCGATTATTACTTAGAGAGTGAATATTACAGAAATATTTTTAATTCAAAAATACATTTCATAAATCTAAATAATGACGAAAAAATTGATATTATATTTAATGGCTGGAGTGGTGGAGAACCAGACATTATTCGTTTTTTTACACAATCTGAAAACAAATTTGAAAAATGGTTTGAGGTTTTACAAAACCCTTTAGAAATTAAAATTATAAATAATCGAATTAAAGAAATCATTGCTATAAATAGTGGCTGTTGTGATGCTTACCAAGTAACAATTTCAAAATATCAAGTAACAGATAAACTAAATATAATCAGTCAAACTTCATATATAAATTGGACAATTATGGATGGTATTGATATTAAGCCAACAGAATTTGAGATAATTAATGAAAAGTACTTTGTTCGAGATTCACCAAAAATTGATAATGAAACAATAAATGAAAGGTTTGAAAGCAAAGGGAATATTATTGGTGAATTAACTAAAGGACAGAAAGGAATTGCCTACAAGTTCAAAACAGATAACACAGGAAGAAAATGGTGGTTAGTTGAAACTGAACCATTAGATTCATTGAGAAACTCACTTTTTTACAATGAGAATAAAATCAAAACAAAATACATTGGTTGGATTAGTAGCCGATTTGTAAAACAAAATAACTAAGGCTAACACCGTATATAATTTATTGCTGGTTTATTGCCTACTTACGAAAGTCCTCGCGGACTTTCTTGGTCGGTAATTATTTACTAAATTAGTTGCTTGAAACACGCAACAAACCATATACAACAACGTTGGCAACAAGCTAAAAAATGAAACACACATTGAACATATTACTTCTAATTTTAACTTTGGTTTCGTGTAAAAACCAATCAAATTCTGAATTAAATAAAGTAGAATTAAAAACGGAAATTGCTCAAATTGAAAAAGAGAAATTAAAAGAAGTCAATAAACTGAAAACTATTCCAAACGATTTGCAAAAATTTGGTGCTTTTGACTTTTTTGACTCTGATGAAATTATGAGAATTTGGAGATTTCCAGAAGGTGGAGCTGTATTTGAGGAATTAATAGAAATAAAACGAAATGGAAAAGAATGGAGTTCTATTCGATACACATATTTACTGGACGAATATATTGAGAAACCTGAATATCAAAAATTCAGAAAAAAACAAACTCTGAAATTAAAGGAAGAACAAATTATAGAGTTTATCAATAAAAAGTTATTGCAAAAAAACATAAAGCCGACTAAAGAAGACCAAATTTGCGTATGTGATATCTATTTAGCGGAATATCGTTTTGATAATAAACATAATTACTTTGAATTCTTTTTAGACGAAAAAGGAAATAATAATATTTCAAAAGTAAATTTGATTAAATTTCTGAATGAAATAATGTCCAAATAAAGCCAGTTGCCAACACCGTATATAATTTATTGCTGGCTTCTCGCCTACTTACGAAAGTCCTCGCGGACTTTCTTGGTCGGTAATTATTTACTAAATTAGTTGCTTGAAACACGCAACAAACCATATACAACAACGTTGTAGGTAATCTGAAAAATGAACATAGAACCAATTATAGAGTACTTTTCAAAACTATTACCTTTAGATAGTGAAGAAATAGAAGCAGTAAAAACAGCGTTTATTGAGCGTAGAGTTAAACGTAGACAATTTATTCTTCAAGAAGGTGATGTTTGCAAGCTAAATACATTTATTGTAGAAGGCTGTTTTAGAATGTACTTTGTTGATGAAAAGGGTAAGGAACATAATCTACAATTTGCAGTAGAAAATTGGTGGATTGGTGATATTGGTAGTTTTCATTCGGAAGAACCAAGTAAACTCTATATAGAGGCTATTGAGAATTCCATTATTCTTCAAATAAAGAAACAAGACCAATTAGACTTGTTTGTCAATTATCCGAAATTCAATCAAATATTTAGAGTCTTCACTGAAAATGCATTAGTAGCCTTTCAAAGAAGAGTATTACAAAATATAAGTTCTACAGCAGAAGAACGTTATCTCGATTTTGTGAAACGTCATCCATATTTCTTTAATCGCATTTCAAATGTTCAAATCGCATCTTTCCTAGGTGTAACACCAGAATTCTTAAGCACTATCCGAAAAAAAATTGCAAAATCTTAAGATACATTAAGAGTCTTTCTTAAAGTACCTTATAGGTAAATCTTTCCATTCCATCTCATCTTTGTAGTGTTAATAATCAATACTATAAATTATGAAACAATTAGCAATTATTTTAATGGCAATAACCTTTTTAAGCTCTTGCCAAAACAAATCAGAAAATTTAATTAAAAACACAGAAACAATGGAAAAATTAGCAAAACAAGAAATCGAAAATTTATTAATGACCTACAAGGGAACATTAAACAATTCTAACGCAAAAAAAGCAACTTCACTTTATACAAAGGATGGCGTTTTTATGCCAACTGGTGCACCTTCTGGTATTGGTGCTGAAGGTATTTTAAAATCTTACGAATTTGTATTTTCTCAAATTCAATTGAACATAGAATTTTTTATTGAAGAAATTCAAGTGGAGGGGAATATGGCTTTTGCTGTAACTAGTTCAAAAGGTACAGTTAAAATACTTGCAAATGGAGCTGAAGCACCCGAAGCAAACAGAGAGCTTTTCGTATTCGAAAAAGTAGATGGAGAATGGAAAATTGCACGCTATATGTTCAATAAAACAAAATAATCTAATCAATAATTTTAAATCATAAAAAATGAAAAATATAATTTTAAATATTAGTAAAATGGGTAAATATTTATACGCAATACCGATGGTAATTTTCGGACTGTTTCACTTTTTAAATGCTAGTGCAATGGCAGGAATGGTTCCAATACCCGGAGGCGTATTTTGGATATACCTGACAGGATTGTCATTAATTTTAGCAGGAGTGAGCATCTTAATCCAAAAACTGGATGATTGGTTAGTCATGGTCGGAAGATTTTTCTTCCGACTTTTTTTGCTTTATA
>TARA_R110002126_G_scaffold142546_5_pt1 | contig 34093 bp, 31 predicted proteins | sample TARA_R110002126 | Tara Oceans TARA_R110002126 (sample SAMEA4397536) | marine metagenome | biome: Polar Biome; feature: [DCM] deep chlorophyll maximum layer (ENVO:01000326); material: water (ENVO:00002006), including particulate matter (ENVO:01000060) such as... | depth 30 m | reverse complement strand
GCTAACATTACAGGATTATGACGACTTACGGATATACAGTAAACTATTATCCGAATGGATAACTTCTGCTGGAATAACAAAAAAAATTAGTTTTCATTGCTTTAGGCACACTTACGCCGTTTTGCAGCTAAGTAATGGAACAGGCATTTATACCTTAAAAGAAATGTTAGGACATAAAAACACTAAAACTACAGAAATCTATGCAAAAATAATAGATGAAGTAAAACGAGATACTACAAATAAAATTATACTTGACTTCTAATACAGATAAAAAATATTAATATGGAAAACTTAATTAATATAATCTCTAGAGCATATTTACTTTACACTCTAAAAAATGATAAAGAAATTGCTCAGCATTTTTTTCAAGAATTTGATACCGCTAAAAAGAACAGCGATACAATATTTACAAAGAAGCAATTTTTTAATAGATTAATCAATGAATTAAATTTACTGATTAAAAAAACAAATAACAAAAGCTTTAAATATAATATTCCGCAAAATGTTACATCGCAAGTTCTGGATGATTACTACCGGTATATTGATGAGGAAGAATATTATTCCCAAGTAAAATATAATGAATACAAAGATAGGTTAACGGAGAGTGATCAACTCATTCCAAATTGGGAAACAGTAAATAATGCGGAAAGCTTAAAATTGGCTATGGATGACTTTCTAATTAAGTTGAAAGACCCAGTAGCTTTTATTAATCCAAGTAAAGAGGTTAGAAAAACAACTATGGTTCTTAGAAAATCAAAGTTAGAATTTCTAAAGACTGAGGCTATTAAAGCTAGAGATGCAAACAATATTAATGATTTGGATAACGAAAAGGAATTAGACAAAAACAATCATTCAAGCAAGGAAGTTACCTCTGAGAATGACCTTGTTGATATAGAAGGTTTTGTTAGAGAGCATTTTAAATTCACACTTGATATTAATGATAGAAAGAAGAAGGCAATGTTATCGGAGGAAGATTATCTAAAGCTTGTTAAATGGGTCACTTATTTCTTCAAAAAAAAATATGAGCTGCCATATATTGAAACACCTATAATGAATGTAAATATTGGTAAAACTAGAATGAAGGTAGCTTTTAATAAGTTAATACAAGTTTATCATCCTTCTAGACCTAAACCTATTTCATTTTATGAACTTGTTTCTAAGTGTTTTTATGTTTTTAAAGATGAAACAAGAGACTCAATTCAAAAAACTTCTGATCCAGACAAGCTTGATAACTAACTAAAAATCAGCTTCAATCCCTAAACCCGCAAACCCGTATTTTAAACCCTCAAACACGCATTTAAACCCGTTAGAATCACATACTTATTCAATATAATTTTGCAAAGTAAACAGATACAAAAAGTATTTGAAATAACAAAATATTGAATAAACATGAATACAATTACATTCCATTCACTACCTGAGGTAGTCCAAGAGTTAAACTCTAAAATTGATAACATAACTATGTTATTACAATCAGCTAAACCTAAAGACAAACAAGATGATCTGATGGTAATAAAGGAAGCTGCAAAATTCTTAAACCTTTCTGTACCTACTTTATATAGTAAGGTTAGTAAAAAAGAAATACCTTATATGAAACAAGGTAAAAGACTTTACTTCTCTAAAATAGAACTTATTAATTATATAAAATCAGGAAAAGTTTTATCTGATAGAGAAATCGAAGAACAAGCAGATAACTTTTTATCTAACTCTAAAAAATAGCATTATGAAAAATTATAAGGAGAGTGGTTTTAAGTTTGATGATTTATTTCTTGATTTTGAGTCAGAAGATTTTCATATAAAAGTGTTGATAAAGATTAGTAACAATGTTAAATACGTTAATTTAAGGACAAAAAGAGTAGAAAAATTTCTTGATAGGTCTTTTCTTAAACATTTAAAATTTATTGAAGACCAATCAAATGATATAACACAAGATTATACATGTGCTTCGATAATAGGTCTATCTCTGGCAAATGAATATGGTGAAAATGCAAGGCAAGGTTTTCATATTATATGTAAAAACAATGCAAAATACAATGCAGAAACTTGTGATAAAAACTACACAAAGTACTTGTTATCTGAACCAACAGGATTAGGAATGCTTCCAGTATACTTCTTATATGCAGAAACCTTTTTGGAAATTTTACATACTGTCATTGATGAAAAAGAAAATACTATATAATTTTCACATCCTCAGTAATATATTAAGATATAAACACCTTTTATTTTAGATAATATAGGTGTTTTCTCTAACTTAAGAAAAGTTAATTTGTCACATCCTATGTAACATATCACTCTGTAAACACCTGTTATACTGAATAATACATGTGTTTTCTCTAAAACAAGAAAGACCTAAAGAAAATATAGAAAAAAATGATTATTAAAGACCAACCCGAAATATACGTAATAGATAGAATAATGGGATCTTATAAAACAACAAATGCTAAAGAACAAATGAAAGGTTACATCCAAGATGAAAAAAAATTTATTTTTGTGACCCCACTAATCACAGAAATTAAATCTACACTAGAGGACATAGGCAAAAGAAATATATTTACCCCTATACTAACTTTTGAATTTAATGGCTACTACAATCTAGCTGATTATACAGATGACGAAAATGATGATGATGAAAATAATATAATTTTTATGTTTCAAAACAAGGATTACACTCCTAAAAGTCTTATGGAGCATTTTCTTTTATTGCTTGATAAAAAAGTTAATATCGTAGTTACCCATTCTCTATTCTTGTCATTAAAGTCATATAATTCAGATCTATTTAAAGACTACATTTTAATTGTTGATGAAGTTTTATCAGTTGTAAACAGTTTTCACGTCACTACTAATGATTGGAAAGTAATTGAAAAATCAAAGGATTTAATGGAGTTTGACGACTCTGGACTATTAATAGACTACGATAATAAATATGATGGTGTATTTTTTAAATCACTTTTTGATTTCATTAAAAAAAATGAACTTATATTTAATCAAAATAATGACCTAATCGCTATTACACCTATACAACTTTTTAAGCCATTTAATGAGGTTTATATTTTAACCTATATGTTCGAACACTCTTTAATGGCAGCATACTTTAAACTACATCAATTCACATACAAATTAGAGCACAATAAGGATTTTGAAATAAAAAAATTAGCTTTAAATAAAAAATTATTGAACATCTATAATTTAAAAAAGTTCAATTACCCTCAACAGAAAGTTTATAAGTTTAGTAAGTCTTCCTTTAAAAAAATGAAGTTTTTAGAACTTAATTTATTGAAAAAAAACACTACAAATATATTTCGTTCAACATTTAAGACCCATAGTAATACAAATGCCTACACAACCTTTAAAGATTATCAAGATAAGTTATCGGGTAAAAGATATGCAACCAATTTTTTACCAATTAATATTCGTGCTACTAATGACTATGTAAATATCAAGTCTATAGCTTATCTTGCTAATAGGTATATGAGTGCCTCTGTTAAACAGTTTTTTGCAGGATATCAAATAAAAATAAATGAAGATCTTTGGTCTCTAGGAGAGCTAATTCAATTGTTATGGAGAGGATGCATAAGAAAAGGAGAGCCAATGAATGTGTACATCCCAAGCAAAAGGATGAGGTCGCTTTTAATTGATTGGCTCAATGCAGATTTTATAGAATTAACATAAAAAATCAATGAAAAACCAATTTAAAATAACAGGATTCTACTACGAAGAGCTAGGGTTTAAATTCCGTAAATATCTAGACATAAAAAATATAAAATCAGCTTGTAAAACACCTGATTTAATGGTAATAATGATGAACCCTGGCTCTTCTAGACCGCTAGATAGTATTGATAATAACACTAAAGAATCAGAAGCAGTTCCAGACAACACACAATCACAGATTATGAAAGTAATGCTTAACTGTAATCTTCAATATGCACGTGTTTTAAATCTCTCAGACTTACGCGAAGCTAAAAGTAATATATTCTATACTAGAATAAAAGATATGGAAAATGCGGGCATTCCCCATTCTATTTTTAATGAAAACCGTCAAGACGACTTCAATCAACTATGGGTTGATAATACCACTGTAATCTATGGTTGGGGTGTCTCTAATAAATTAAAGCCTTTAGCTTTAAAAGCCATCGAAGCTTGTAGCGCTCCAACTCCCTACGGAATTTTAAAAGCTGGCACGAATTGGGCGTATTACCATCCTTTACCACCAATTCATAGTAAACAGGTCGATTGGGTTAATAATGTTTCTAAACAGATTTTAAATTAATGAAAAAAAGAGTATTATAATATTTAGAAGACAAGAATATTATAATGACGAGTAAGAACATATTATACAGTAAAGGGAAAAATGACGAATGTTACACGCCAGAGTATGGTGTTGAACCAATTCTGAAATATATACCAAAAGGTGCTATTGTATGGTGTCCTTTTGATAAAAAAGATAGTGAATTTGTAAAACAGATAAACAAAACCAACAAAGTTGTTTATAGCCATATTGATAATGGACAAGATTTCTTTACCTACGAGCCAAAAAATTGGGATATAATAATTAGTAATCCTCCATTCAGTCAAAAAAGAAAGTACTTTGAACGGGCATTATCGTTTAACAAACCCTTTGCGCTTATTATGACCAATACTTGGTTAAATGACGCAGCTCCAAAGCAATTATTTAAACACAAAGAATTACAGTTACTAATGTTCGATAAACGTATGAAGTTTATAAATAATGGTGTTACAGAAAATAAAATAACTTTTAGTAGTAGTTATTATTGTTATAGGTTTTTACCAAAGCAACTTATTATGGAGAGTCTAATTATTTAAAACACCTTACAATTAAACGAGTACTTTCTTTTTGAAATCTTCTAATTTATAATAATTCTATGTAAATTCTAATAACGAAATCCTTCAGTTTTCCTATATTTAACAAAAAATTGCAAAACTTTTACATTGTTATTGTTAACCCTCACGAACTATGAGTTAATAATTTCTAAAAGTTTTAAAATTACATACAAAATATATGATCACTGGAGAATTAAAATCACAGGTAGATAAAATTTGGGATGCTTTCTGGACTGGCGGAATTTCGAACCCCTTATCTGTTATTGAGCAGTTTACCTATTTATTATTTATAAGAAGGTTGGACGAGCGCCAACTGCTAGAAGAGAAGAAAGCCAATACTGTTGGTATTCCTATTCAGAATGAGATATTCTCGCCTGCACAAAAAGAATTACGATGGAGCTCTTTTAAAAACAAAGATCCTCAAAGCATGTTTGATGTATTTACCAAACCTATAGTAGATGAAATGACGGTCTTTGACCATATGAAACAAGTAGGAAATACAGGAGGAGTCTTCGCTGAGTTTATGAGCAAGGCCTCTTTTATCATTGCTACCCCAAGATTGTTAGACCAAGTGGTTCAGTTGATAGATAAAATCAATATGAACGATCGAGATACCAAGGGAGATTTATACGAATACATGCTCTCTAAAATTGCTTCTGCAGGTACTAACGGACAGTTTAGAACACCAAGACACATTATTAAGATGATGGTGGACATGACACAACCTAAAAAGGATGATGTTATATGCGATCCTTCTTCTGGAACAGCAGGTTTTTTAGTAGCAGCCGGAGAATACTTTAGAGAAAACCATGATGACTGGTTTCTAGATAAAACCTTTAGAGACCATTTTAACAATGAAATGTTTAATGGGGTAGAAATAGACGATACCATGATTCGTATTGGAGCTATGAACTTGCAATTGCACGGTATAGAAAGTCCTAATTTAATTAAAAATGATGCCCTTAGTGAAAGTGCTGGAGACATCAGAAACAAGTACTCTCTAATTTTGGCTAATCCTCCATTTAAAGGAAGTTTAGACTATGATGCTGTAGAGAATTCTATATTGAAGACAGTGAAGTCTAAAAAGACAGAATTACTCTTTTTAGGTCTAATGCTAAGGATGCTAAAATCTGGTGGTAGATGCGCTGTAATTGTACCAGATGGTGTATTGTTTGGAAGCTCTAATGCTCATAAACAAATTAGAAAAGAAATTATAGAAAAGCATAAGTTAGATGCTGTTATTTCTATGCCAAGTGGTGTATTTAAGCCGTATGCAGGGGTAAGTACTGCTGTACTGTTCTTTACCAAAACAGGTACAGGAGGTACAGACAATGTTTGGTTTTATGACATGACTGCAGATGGCTATAGTTTAGATGATAAGCGTAATGAGGGTAAAGACAATGATATCCCTGATATTTTAAACAGATACCATAACCTAAAAGATGAAAAAGATAGAGCAAGAACAGATAAAAGTTTCTTAGTACCATTTAATGAGATTAAAGGAAACGACTGGGATTTATCCATAAATAGGTATAAAGAGATTATCTATGAAGAAATTGAATATGATGCTCCTGCTGATATTATAAGTAGCATTGAAGATTTAGATAAAGAAAGAAAACAAGCTCTTTCTGTTTTAAAAGAGTTGTTAGGATGATAAATAGCAAATCATTAAGAGATATTGTATTAAAACCTATAACTGGTGAATGGGGTTCTGAAGGGGATACTGTTCAGATTCTTAGAACGACAAATTTTACAAATGAGGGGCGATTGAATTTTTCAAAAGTTGTTAAGAGAAATGTTGATCCTGTTCGAGTAGAAAAGAAGAAACTTAAAGTTGGTGATATAATCATAGAAAAATCTGGAGGTAGTCCAAAACAACCAGTTGGTAGAGTTGTCTTTTTTGATAAAGAAGGTGTATTTCTATGTAATAATTTTACGGCTATTTTAAGGCCAAAGGAAGATGAAGTAGTTCCTAAATACTTATTATACATATTGTATTGTAATCACAAGTTTGGATTTACATCTGCATATCAAAATAAAACAACAGGAATAATAAATTTACAATTACCTAAGTATCTTGAAGGAACTAAAATCCCTCTCCCATCACTAGACCAACAAAAAAAGATAGCAGCAATTTTAGATGCAGCAGATACCTACAGACAAAAAACTAAAGCACTCATTACTAAGTATGATGAGTTAACACAAAGCTTGTTTCTAGATATGTTTGGGGATCCTGTTAGGAATCCTAAAGGGTGGGATAAAATAAAACTAGAAGAAATTGGAACATTAAGTTCTGGTAGTACACCTAGCAGAAAAGTTGAAGAGAATTTTATTGGAGACATTCCTTGGGTAAAAACAGGTGAGGTAAATAGTAAAATTATTTTTGATACCGAAGAAAAAATATCCGAAGCTGCGTTAAAAAATTCAAGTTGTAAATTATATCCTGCAGGATCATTAATTATAGCAATGTATGGTCAAGGTAAAACTAGAGGTCAAGTAGGTTTGTTAGGGATAGATGCATCTACTAATCAAGCTTGTGCAGTTTTAACTAAATCAGACAAGGTGAATTTTACTTTTTTATACAAATTGATTCAGATGTCATATGAAGATTTGAGAAGTCTTGGAAGAGGAGGTAATCAACCAAACCTAAATTCAGGTATTTTAAAAAAATATCTTGTGTTTAATCCTCCTCGTGATTTACAAAACCAATTCGCAGAAAGAGTAAAAGCTATAGAAGCACAAAAAGCACAAGCAGAAGCTAGTTTAATACAAGCAGATAATTTGTTTAACAGCCTTTTACAAAGAGCTTTTAAAGGAGAGTTAACAAAACAATACCCTAAAACATAAATACATTGAATTAATCATAATACTTAAAACCAAAAAAGATGAAAAAGAAAAAAATTACTACACTTGCCTTTTTACTATTTGCTATGGTAATACAAGCTCAAATTTCTACAACAAACTCAAAAGTTTCTGACCAAGATGTTATTATAAAAACAGTAAAAGTTTACGATTGTAAAAGCATCGTACCTGTAGGTAGTTCCTTAAAAACAGAAACGATAAAAAAAGGAAAAGACAAAACTTATACCATTACTACAGAAAAGAAAGATCTTTTAAAGCCAGAACCAATTGAAGTAGAAAAAACGATAAAAATTAGGATGACCAATTTTGGTGGAGTAGCCTCTTTATTTACAAAAGAAGATAGCCCTGGTAAAATTTTTATAGATTATTGGCTAAACCCCAAAAATACTATACCAGCAAATGTAACTGTTAATGAAATTACACGTACACTTGAATGCCCTGCTGATGCTGAAAAAGTAGTTGCTTCTGATTATAAAGAAACGATTAAAACGAGAAAGACAACAGAACGAGAAACCAAATATCTTTTAAAAATAGAAACAGCCCAATATGATGGATGGAAAAAACCAGCTAAGAACTCAGAAGTACCTGATTGGTTTACGCATACAGATTTAATCATAGAAGTTTTAAAAAAAGATGGTAATTTAGATTATGCACTAGTAGATAAATATGATAGAGATGTAATTTACGAACTAGAAATAAAAAATAGAGCAGTCTTTACAACCATAGATAAATCTATAGAGTATAGTCCGTTAACAATTCCTTTAAAATTAAGATTTGGTTATTCAGAAAATAGTATAGATGTAAAAGAACAATTTACAGCAGATGCTAATATTGGTGCGTATATGGGTATTAGAATTGCAAGATTATCATCAAGAAAAGAACAAGAAAAACTTCTTAATTTGCCAGAAACAGCAATAAGATTTGGTCCTTTTATAAGTTTGTCTACAGTTGCGTTAAGTAAATCAAATACTACAGCAGGTAATACACCTTTATTAGGAGAAGATACGGATTCTATAGGATTATTTTCTTATGGTTTTGGTGGTATTGTTAATATTAAAAGATTAAATATTGGCGTTTTCTATGGTTGGGAAACTGGTTTTGGGGTAGCAGCAGAAAATTGGAATTATAACAATAGAGGTTTCCTTGGTTTAGGTTTAGGTTTTGATTTAGATAGTTTTAAGAAACAGTAGATAAGAATTAATGAGCAACTTCCAATTCCTACAAAAAGAGTGGCCAGCCATATACAAGGAAGCTAAAGAAGCAGAACAGCTCACTTTAACTTCTCCTAAGGCCTGTGCAATGATTTCTAGAAGTGCATTAGAAAAAACTGTACAATGGTTGTATCAAAATGATGTAGAATTAGAATGGCCTTATGATAGGAAACTCTCCAGTTTAATTCATGCGCAATCTTTTAGAGAAATCATTAAACCCTCTTCTATATTTAGAGAAATTGATTTGGTACGTCTCAATGGTAACGCAGCTGCACATGGTAAGTCTATTACACAAGACCAGTCTATTGCTAGCATTAAAAATTTATTCAGGTTCTTAAGTTTTTTAGGTGTTTATTATAGTGAAGAAGATATCGATGTTCCTGCTTTTAATATGCAGTTAATCCCTGATGGGAACGAGCAAAAGGAGACCTTAAAGACACTCCAATTACTAGAGCAACAATTAAATAATAGAAGAGAAAAAGATAAAGTAGAACGTGCTAAATTAGAAGCACAAGCAGCACAAATAGAGCTACTACAGAAACAATTAGAAGCGCAACAAAAAATAAGTACACAGCGCAGAGTAGAAAGAGAAAAAACAAAAGACCCTGAGAAAACCATTCCTATTCTTATACCTGAATCTGTTACAAGAAAACTCTACATAGATGTATTGCTTAAAGATGCTGGTTGGGAAAATTTATCAGAAGGAAGAGAAATAGAATACGAAATAAAAGGAATGCCTAAGAGCACCAATCCTTCAGGAATAGGCTATGTAGATTATGTGTTGTGGGGTAAAGACGGTAAACCTCTAGCAGTGGTAGAAGCTAAAAGAACCATGGCAGATGCTAGAAAAGGAAGACATCAAGCAGAATTATATGCAGATTGTTTAGAGCATATGCATACACAGAGACCTATCATTTTCTATACCAATGGTTTTGAAACCTTTATTTGGGATGATACTTTTTATGTAGATAGAGAGGTTCAAGGTTTTTATACCCAAGATGAACTACAACTATTAGTAGATAGAAGAACGACTAGAAAAGATATTAGAAAATTTAAAGTAAATACAGCCATTGCAGGACGAGATTATCAACTAGAAGCTATTCAAAGAATCTCTGAAAATTTAGTCGTAGATGCTAAAGATGGCCGTTTAAGAGGTGCTAAAAGAGAAAGTCTTTTAGTGATGGCTACTGGCTCAGGGAAGAGCCGCACAGCAGCTGCAATTGTAGATATGTTAACCAAGTGTAATTGGGCTAAAAGGGTATTGTTCTTAGCAGATAGAAACGCATTAGTTACACAAGCTAAAAATGTTTTTAAAGAGCATTTGCCTGAATTATCTTGCATAGATTTAACGAAAGAAAAAGAAGATAATAGTACACGTTTAGTGTTCTCTACGTATCCTACTATTATCAACAAAATAGATAAAGTAAAAACAAATGATGAACGCTTTTACGGAGTTGGTCATTTCGACTTAATTATCATAGATGAAGCACACAGATCTGTATATCAAAAGTACAGAGCAATCTTTGATTATTTTGATGCGATGATTATTGGGTTAACAGCTACACCTAAGAAAGAAATTGACAGGAACACGTATGGACTTTTTGGGATAGAAGACGATAACCCAACTTTCGCTTATGAGCTTGACACGGCTGTAGAACAAGGCTTTTTAGTTCCACCAAAAGCTATAAGCGTACCGTTAAAATTTCAAAGAGAAGGTATTAAATATGCGGATTTGTCAGATAGTGAAAAGGAAGAATATGAGGAGAAGTTTGGAGACCCTACAAATGAAGAAGCTCCCGAAGAAATAGGTAGTGCAGCGCTTAATAAATGGTTATTTAATACAGATACCGTAGACAAGGTGCTAGAGCACTTAATGAATGACGGAATTAAAGTAAGTGGTGGAGACAAATTAGGTAAGACCATCATTTTTGCAAAGAACCACGCACATGCAGTTTTTATAGAGAAAAGATTTAATAAAAACTATCCAGAATATGGAGGGCATTTTCTTAGAGTTATTGATAACTATGAAACCAAAGCACAAGACCTTTTAGAAAAGTTTGCAGACCCTTTTGAAGAACAAGAGCCACAAATTGCAGTTTCTGTAGATATGATGGACACAGGAGTTGATGCTCCTAGAGTGGTTAATTTAGTGTTCTTTAAGATCGTAAAAAGTTCCTCTAAATTTTGGCAGATGATCGGAAGAGGTACTAGATTATGTCCAGACTTATTTGCCCCAGGAGAAGATAAAAAGGAGTTTTTAATATTCGATTACTGTCAGAACTTTGAATACTTTGATGAACATCCTGATGGAGCCACTGCTAATAATATGAAACCATTGCTACAGCAGATTTTTGAAGCTAAGTTAAAGGTATCGCAATTAATTACACATTTATCAGATAAGACACCTGACGAGGTAGAAATAAGAGATACTTACCTAACAGAGTTACATAAAACAGTACTGAACCTAGATGAAAGTAGGTTTGTCGTTCGTAAAGAGCTGAGGTATGTAAAAGAGTTTAGCAACAAAAGTAAATGGCTAAACCTTTCCAAGAGTGATGTACAAGAGATTAATACACATTTAGCGCATTTACAGCCTGCTGCAAAGGGTGATGATGAACTTGCTAGAAGATTCGATATGTTAGTATTGGTCTATCAAATTGTGTTGCTTACCGGATCTGGTAATGCAGCAAAGTATATGGGTAAGATATTCAGTACTGTTGTAGCTTTAGAAAAGAAAGATAATATACCTCAGGTTTCAATGCATCTACCGCTTATAAAAGAACTACAAACAGATCACTATTGGGAGACTATTAATGTAAAAAAATTAGAAGAACTTCGAGTAGCATTAAGGGAGTTAATTAAGTACCTAGAAACTGAAAGGCAAGCACCTGTTTACACAAATTTTGAGGACAAGCTGGATTATGAAGGTATTACTAGCAGAGAGCCTGTAACCTCTTATGTGAGCTTACAATCTTATAAGGATCGTGTAGAAAGCTACATTAGAAAAAATAAGAATCATTTAACTATTCGTAAGCTTTCTACCAACTTACCAATAACAAAAGCAGAGTTAAATGAATTAGAAAAAATACTCTTCTCAGAAGGAGTTGCAGGAACTAAAGAAGAATTTGTGCAGCAATATGGAGAAAGGCCTTTAGGAGCTTTTATTAGAAGTATTACTGGGCTTGAACAATCCACATTAAATGAAGCTTTTGCCGATTTCCTACAAGTAGGAAACTTAAGAGCAGATCAAATGACCTTTATAAAAACCATCATAAATTACTTATCCAAGAATGGCACTATTGATAAGTCAATGCTCTATGAATCCCCCTTTACCGACCTTAATGACCAAGGTTTAAGTGGTGTCTTTGATAACGATGCAGATGTTATTAAAGTGGTTAAGATTATTGATATGATAAATGGTAATGCTGATGTTGGGTAAGAAAATGTAGTTATTTAATAGAAACAAAATTAATACTAAAAAAAAGAAAATATGGAACATCAAGAACTACTAAATCATTTTAAAAACAGTTTTATAAAAGATTACGGAAGAATTAAATACGATGAAATATATGAGAAGATTAGTTGTTCTAGACACCTTCAGCGAGGAATGAGAATTTCAAAAAGTAAGGGTTTACCATTGTTGGCAGGAGATTTTCTTACGATTGGTGGGTCTCATGCGGGATTATTCGGTAAAAAATCAACCAGAATTATGGGAGCTTTGGTAGCACTTGAATTATGGCATAACGAACTTAATTATGAGTTTCAATTAGCATCTACAAGTTTGTTAATTACTGAAATTGAAAAATGTTTAAGAGGTTATTAAGACTACAAATTATAAAATTGCTATTAGACTATTTTTTTTATACTTGGGTACTTCTGATTTTTAGTAATGCTTATTTAAGAACCCTTGTGATGGATTTGGATCTCCGTTAAGTGGTGGTTGCATATGATGTATCTTACATGGAAACATTTAGGATAAGTGCAGGTTTTTTTTACTTAATTCGAATAGCAAATAATGATAAGCATACAGTTAATGTTTGCTCAGAAGCATAATGGAATCTATTTTTGGTGTTGGTCTATACTGTATAGTATCATTCATTACAGGAGTGTGATTTATACTATATTTTTGAGAGAATAAGAGAATAATAGAGTCTCAAACTTTCAATGTATTTATTTTAATTTCTGATGTTTATCATAATTTACTTTGTTTATTACATCTAAATTTACAAAAAAAATGCTATTTCCTTTAACCTTTTAAATACAGGAAGGAAGTGCTACTAATCTTTAAATAAAAGTTATGCCAAATTTTATTATTATTATCATTGTTGTCGCCATTCTTGGATGGCTTTTTGGTTACCTAAAATCAGGTGGAAATACAACTGAGGCTAATGAAACTGGTTGTGCTTTAGGTGCAGGTTGTGGGTATGTTCTATTACAACTTTTTTTTGCTGCGTTAGGAATATTGGTTGTTCTATGGGTTTTTGGACTCATTTTCGGTTATTGAGGTCAGTAGGTATTTTAAATACTTGTTATAATAAAAGTTATAAGGACACCTAGTTTTGTTGATTATTCTCCTTATTTACAAGGATAGAATTAACTTGAGGGGTAGCCCTATATTCTACTGCATCATCCCTTACAAATTCAGCACTATCAAACTTTAGTGTACCCTCTGTAAATTTAACTTTGGTTTTAAAGTATAAAGAAGGACAACAATGTGCATCTTTATAATGGCACTCTGAAACACCCTTTAAATAACCATCTTCGATAATCTGGTAACGAAATCTATGAGGCCATCCTTCTTTTTTACAACCGCAGATAGCATCTTCGTTGGCAACGTCTGCTAATTTAAAAGTATCACCATGGTTTATAAAAACATAAAAGAAAGTAACTTCATCATAACCATCTGATCTGAATACACTGATAATACAATCTCTTTTATTGTCGTTGTTAAGGTCTCCAAAAATAATACCATTATTACCGTATTCCTGTGTGTTAATGTTAGTAGGTACTTCGTAATAACGTATGTTATCTATATTACTCTTACCTCCTAATATTTCAGGAGGATTATTTAGGTCATAAGCTTCAATAACCTTCTCGTAATTACTCTTATTCTTAAAATTTTTTAATTCCTTTTCGGAGGTAGTCTCTTCTTTAAATTCGGATACTACAGAGTTGTCAGTTTCATAGTCAGTAGCTTTTTCAGCCTCTTTAACCGGCCTTATTTCTTCTTTCTTTGTAGGTTTAGCATTGCATTTAATAAATACAAATGAAGTTATTAAAAAGCCTATAAGAAGTAGTGTTTTTGTCTTTGCCATAGTATCTTTTGAGTCGTAAATTTAATGTTTTTATGATTAAGGACTTTCAAGTATTCTAGGTATATTTTTGAGTACACATTTTCTTTTAATCCTTTTCCATAGGGAGTTGTAGAACAATATATAAACATTTTCGGGTAATAAGGATATGCTGCGCAAGCATTTTATTCAGAGAAAAACAATAAACATAAGTATTTCATATCCTTCCTCGCTCCAGCCGCATAGTTGGTTTTATGTCATAATAGTTGTAGCCAAGCTATAATGGCACATTGCTTATTTTATTTAAACCTAGTTATTTTTAAAATTAGAACAATAAAAAAGCAAAGAGCCATTGCCAACGCTCAAACAACTATTACGCCATAAAACCAACCCCAAGCTAAGTTACATAATGCGTAGTTATACTGCTCTTCCACAAAAGTTCCAGGCACTATAACGCCATTATGTAAAATAGCCGCTCACCCAACGCTCACTTCGGATATTAACAATAACATTTAGATATTTAAACAACATTCAGTCTTTAATACATTGTTTTTATAAGTGCTTATGGCAACATTAAATTAAACATAGAAACTAAATAATTAAAAGTAGTAAATTAAAGACAATTTGTAAAGCACCTATAAAATCAAAAAAAGCCAACAAGAGTAAAACTTTTTATTTGTGAAGAACATAGGTTGTAACCGTTTTCACTAAAAGTAAATGCCACGGATAAGTAAGCCAGATAAACACTGTAGAAGGAAAATTAGTTAATTAAAATTGGCAGTAGTTGGCATTCACTTTTAATAAAACCTAATAAAATAAGTTAGCACAAATAAAAAGTCTTTACACTTATCCTCGCTTCTGCCCACGCACTACGTACTTTAATTCAGTTTTCCAAAAAAACATATCATTGGCAACCTATTGCACACCCATTACTGACCCTATTTTCTTGCTGTTTCTTTGTTGTTATTAACGTCACATCCTAAATAGATGGTATGTAATAGAAATATTGAAAACGCTCTTCTTACCCCTGTTGTACTCTTTTAAGCCCCTCAACCCAAACAAGCGGTAGTTTACACCCCCTTATCCTTAATAATTGATTAGATAATAAGGGATTTATCGTGGGTTTTGGGGTTCGTGATATGCTTAGTTCTTGTGAGAGGCGCACTGGCTACCTTTGGTAGTCAGCCGTCTAATCGGCTAGGTGCAGGCTTATTTTAAGTATTTGGATTCATCATAAAATAAATTAACGCATCCTAATTTATCTTTGACAATTAAGCATGTTTCCCTAAAATCTGCACCATAAGGGCATTTTTCTACTTTTAAACTTTTAACAGTATAAAATTCAATATTGTTAACTTCTTCATCATTTTCAAAATCATAATTAGGTAAGTTTTTTACAAAATCGAAATTTAATATATTGTTATTTAATTTGGATTCACCTGTATAGAAAAGAGAAATTACATATACTTTATCTACATTTTCAAAAAAAGTATTTAATGTTTTTCTTTTTCTTAATAATTTTCTAATTGTTCGTCCGTCATTTACAACATCAGTGATAATTAAAACATTTCTAAATTTTTTATCAGAATTGTCATAATTTAACTCATTTTCATAATGGTGATGTTCATCGTGTCTATATGAATAAGGTAAAAAAGCATAAGGCTTATTGAATTTAATTGTTGCTTTAGAAGAAACTATATTTCCTTCATATCCAAGACCAATAATTAGGTCAATTTTTTCTTCTAATTGTTTTTTTTCTATTACGTCTATAATTGCGTTTTTAGTGAAACTTAAATCTTCATTATTTTCAATAAGTTTCGAGGTGTCAATCCAATTGTGAGCTCTAGAAGTTTCGCTCCAATGAAAATGACCAGAATGAAATAGATTTAATTCTTTGACTTTATCATATAAAACATCGGTATATTCAGAATTATAATATATATCGACAGCTGAATTTGAATTTTCAATTTCTGGTTTGTTTGAATTTTCCACTGATGTATTTTCTCTTGGAAGCGATTCAACCAAATCAGTTACTTCATCTTCTAAAACAGGAGGTTTAGCAACAGATATTTCAAACTTTTCAGGCTGTTTTGCTCCTATATTATTTCTTTTATCCCAATAATGAGGATCATCATTGTTTCCTGTTTGTTGCAGTCCATAAATATGATTGATTAAAACAATATCATCAGAATCATTATTTTCAAGTTCATATATTTTGAAAGCACTATCATATTTTTTAGATGTTAATGTGCCTGAATCTGATATCGTAATAGAATCTCCTGTTGTTTTTTTACACCCACTTGTATGTTCGTTTCCTGAAAAGATAAATTTAATATTGTTTGATTCTAAGGCAGTAATGAATGCTGTCCTATTTTCTTTATTCCATTGACCTGAATTTTTATCTTCGTAAAGAGAAAGGATGTTATGATGACAGCAAATCACATTTTTTAATACAGAATCTTTCGTCTTTTCTTTTAACTCAAGTTTAAACTTGTCAACATCAATTTTTCCTTCTGTGTTTTCTAAATCTACGCAGTAAGAAGAATTTACACCTAACAACAAAAAACTGTTTTCAATTTCCAAAATATCGAATATGACTTCGTTTGGGTTGAATTTCTTACCTGATATTGCTTCATAAAATGCTGAAAAATTCTTAAATTTTGCATTGTTTATTTCTTCTACACTATACTCTTCTTTAGAGTAAATGAAATCTTCTATATCCCTTCTGTGTATATCATGATCGCCTGGAATTAAGAGAACGCATTCTTTTTTAATGTTCAATTCTGTTATTATATTTTCTAAATATGTTTTAGCATAATTAAATTCAAGTTCAGCACCACAATCTGTTATATCCCCAGTAACCAATAAATAAATGTTTTTTGAACTGAATTCTTGCTTCACCTTTTGAGTGAATTTATCAATATATTGTTGAGAAAGTCCTTCTTTGGAAGCTCTTAAAAAGGAGTCAGAATTAACACGTTCTTCTTTAAGTTTTTTGTCAAGAGATACATGAAAATCGGAAATATGTAGAATTATACTATTCATTAAGCTTTTTTAAGTTTGTATATATAAAATAATTTAACTCAACATTATTTTTATCAGTAATAGAAAAAATTGAGATAGTTCTATCTATCGAATCCAAATCTAAATCTTCCCTCGTTAGTGTTTCAATTTTAGCTAGAGATACATTTCCTAAATATTTACCTCCAGAAAATTCTATTAAGTTTTTAGTTATTTTGACTTCAGTTCCTAAACAAACTAAATCAGAAACAACAATATATTTTTTGTTTTCGTAATTATGTTTTTCAAGTTTACTGTAGAGCTTATTTATTGGACCAATTTTATCAAAAACAAGAATATCTAGTTTTAATAATTTAGATAACACCGAAACAATGAATGTACTTGTAAGACTTTGACCGACTAGAATTGGCTTGTCTTTGAGATTAGATTCCCAATTTTCTTTGATTTTTATTGCTAATCTATATAGTGCGTAATAAATAAATGGAGTTTCAAAACTGATGAACTTTTTTAAATCTATAAATGAATGTAAGTAAACAAAAGAAGAAGCATGTGGTTTCTTATATTCATCAATATATTTTATTAATCGTTTTTTAAACTCATAGTAAAAGATATTTCCGCTGTCTATATCTATTTGGTATAAATCAGATTTTTGTTCAGAGAAAAAATAAAATATATTATAGTCTCCTTTATCATTAAGTATGTTCTTTGAATTTTCAATCGCATTCAGTGCTAAAGGTTTAATTAGTTTTTCTGATATATTTATTAAAACTAATTTATGTCTTAAGTCTCTAATTTCAATTATTTTATCAATTATATTTGATTGAACATTTTGAATATTGTTAAAATCTAGAACTATATTATTAAACTGAGCTGATGCTTTTTTTAAGAAGTTAAAAAGTCTGTTTACTGTTTCAAACTGTAAACTTGAAATGTAAATACCTTGATTATCATCATTTAAATAATTAGATGAAATCACTTCTTCTGCATGTAGATTTATATAGCTATACTCCGGAGTTTCTATTAGTGATACTATCATAATTAAGCAGTTGGTATTTCTACTTCAATGTGAACTCCTTTAAATCTTACATTATAAAATCTAATCGAAGAATATTTGAAATCGTTGTTATACTTATTACATAGGTTATGATAAAATTTCACAAAGAACTCTAGAATATCATTTTTAATGGAAATCATTTCTCCATTATATCTTTCATCGTCTATTTTGTTGATTGCAATATTTTTGTGCAAATCAAACAAAGTATTTCTGAGGGAACTTAATTCTTTCAGCTCATCTCTCATTCTATTAGAGATAATAATTTGAGCATTATTTGAATGTAGTCTAAAGTATCCATTAGAGTTTAAAACAACAGAAGTCATTAAGTCAAATAAACCTCTTCTATCTTTTAAAGAAGAAAAAAATAATGTTTCAATTATGTAGTTCAAATTATTTAAAACTTTATCATTGACTTGTAAAATTTTAATAGAATCAAGTTTGTTTTTTAATTCTAAGGGTTTATAAATAAAACTTTCTTCTTTAGTGTTTAAAGATTCTTCAAAACCAATACCGTTATCTGAAATTGAAAATTTAGTTGAAAATTTATTAACAAACATTAATGCGAAAGTGTTTGATTTTGAGTGCAAAACACCGTTAGTAATTAATTCGGAAAGTATTTCAATATAAAAATCAGATTTTAAAGATGTATTTATATTGTCAAATAATAATTCTTGAAAATGTTCCCTAACTATATAAGTGTATTCAGAAATAAGGTAGTCTCTTTTTTCATCCTCATTCTCGAATTCTTTAAGTTTCTCAAATAGATTATAGTCATTTAATGAATAGCACCTAACTCTATGCTCTGGTCTTGAATCTCTCTTGTTGAAATCACCCAAAAATCTTTTATCGTAATGTAATATATTTCTTCCATATGGAAAATATGGATTTGTGTTATCTCCTGATATATTGAAGAAATCACTACTCATTAAAAACTTTAAGACGTCTTTTGTCGCCTGATTATTATATAATGATAATTCTATTGGTTTTTTGTAAAACTTACTTAGTTGTTCAATCAAGCTCAGTAATAATGGAATGGTAATTGGGTCTATCTTATAACTAGATTCATGAACTAGATTGTCACCATGTTCAACAAATTTAAAATCAATGGTATCATTTTCTTTAATGTAAAGAGCTACTTCTTTTAAAAAAGAAGTGTAAAATTTGAAAGTGGTTAAGTTTTCATTGTTCTTTAAAATACTTATCATTTTATATAAATAATGTTTTTTTAGCTTACACCTAACAATTGTTTATGCGCATTGTTGATATATCGCATATATGTTATACGGTTTAAAATTAGTCTTTTCCAGTAACCTATCCAAGGGGCTTTTTATTTATTTATAATAGCTATGAAAATAAATATAACTATATTACTTTATTCTATATCTAGTATGTTTCTATTCCTTTTCAAACGGTCAAATAGGGCTGTTATAATATTTTTAGGTCTTACATCATCAAGGGTGGATTTAAGATTGTTTTCACACCACTCTAATAAATCAATAGAATCTGTAAAGGTTTCTACCTGTAGTCCTTTATCACAACAGAGAATAGTTATGTGGTCTTTACTTGTTATTTTAATTTCTTTAATATCAGGAAAAGTGTTCATAATTCCTGCAATCTGTCCTATTGCATCTTCTATCATAAGCTTTTTTTAAACAAATTTACAATCAATGTTTTAAATAGTTTTACAGGTTTCCTCATTACAAGGTTTTTTTTCTCAAATTATATCCATTCAGCTGCGCTATGTTAACAGTTTCATTAGGTAATTTAATAAATATTGTTAAGAGGTTAAAATATTTGTTTTTTATAGAAACGTTTAGATTAAGAAACTGTAACAATGCTAGCTTACATTCGCGAGAAAAATCGTTTTATTCTTCTTATTCATTTTTTAGCTTTACTCCTAACACGATAGTAAGACATATTAATACTTTATAGATGATGTCTTAGAGGTCATTAAAAGACGTATATCTTAGCTAGAAACTACATTTTATATGAGGTTTCTATATAGCATTTCCATTAATTAAGCACGTTTATCATACATATTTAAAAAGCATTCGATCATATAATAAATGAGCGGAATTAGAAAGAATGCAAATTTAAATGCCTCCCATCTCCAGCCGCAAATTTTTTGTCAAGGTCACGCCTCCGGTTCTGGCATAAATCTCCAGCCAATATAATCCGTTTTTCAAGTATATTTTTTTCTTGGCTCGTATTTATGCCAGAAACCTTGACAAAAAGCCACGTCATCAGCACAGTCATTCTTTTCTAATTCAGCTCAAAAAATAGATGAGCATTAAAATTTCAATAAAGATGACAACATTAAATTATGAGATTAAAACCCACAAGATAGGAAGAACCTATAGTAAGCCACATTTCTACATCCTTAATAAGGGGTTAAACAGCGGACGACCAATGAATGAACTTTGTCCGAATTGCTTTGTAGTAGTTACAGAGACAAATGAGCAGAGAGAATCCTTATTCTATCTCAGTTTATCACTACAAGTAGGACGATATTTTAACTTCTACATTAAAGGTTCGGTAATACCGTTCATAACTATAGATGATACAAGAAAAGTCCTGAATAACGCATTACAAAACTATAAAAAAGATCAATGGCAGTTAAAAGTAGAGAAACTTAAAAAGATAACCCTTTATGACAATAATCTAAAGCAGCAGTTAAAAACAATTGGACAGCTAAAATTAGCACTACTAAGAATTTAATTCTACTGTGTATAATAAGTGGATATATATGTAAATACCCCCCACCCCATCCTTCTAATAGTTTGGTATTATGTATTAGTTACGGGGTAGGGCTCTTCTGTAGAGCTTATTTAAGAACTATATAGACTTCTTACTTGTGTTATCTAATCATTGTAGCGTATACTCCTGTAATTTAAGTAGCTAACTATTAAAAGAATAGTTTAATCTTGATTTCCAACAGTATCACCTGTATAATACAGTCATTTTATACAGGTGTTGATGTTATATTTTGTACACATAGTAAAATTTCAACAGGATTTTGTTTTTTAAGCGTATGCAGACAGTATAGCAGTCTATGTCCCCTGCACTAGTTAATAGGAAAGTCAAAATATATACAACTTTGATGGTACCCCATTTTTGGGTTAAATTTATTTTTTAGGGTATAGAGGGAAGTATATTTTAAAATAATAATTAGTTTTGTCATGAAAATAATAGAACACTTTTTAGTTTCGTCAAATAATTATAAGATGAATCTCTAATTAATTTGTTTTGTTATGGTAATAACAACAACCTACCTGTACCCTATTTGTACCTTTAAAATATAAATATCTGATTATCATATATATTTAATTTTTGTATCGGAAAGTAATTTTCGCTTTTATATAAAAGATAACTTTTATCATATTTACAGAAAAAACTAACCATTAATTTTGTGCTATAGAAATTAAAAAATCATTTTTAAAATGAAAAAGAACATCTTTACAATCGTTATCATTTTTATCGGTTTGGTAAGCTTTGCACAAGAAGAACATCATACCGATTTTAAGCATTTTAGAATTAGCCCCGTATTGAGTCATACTTATATACCAATGGCTACTATTGATGGTGATGAAACCGTTATAGTACCAACTTTAGGTTTAGATTTAGAATACTGGTTTACAGAAAAATGGGGATTTGGCTTTCATAACGATTTAGAATTATTAACTTTCGAAATTGAAAAAGATCACCAACTTTTTGTTGAAAAAGAATTTCCTGTGGTTGTAACTTTTGATGCACTTTGGAAATTTCATAAAGAATGGATATTTGTTTTTGGTACAGGAATAGAAATTGAAAAAAACGAAAATCTATTTATAGTAAGAACAGGTATTGAATACGAAATTGAATTTGGCAATCATTGGGATGTAGCACCTACGATTTTTTACGATTATCGATCAAACAATTTCGGTACTTGGTCTGTGGGTATAGGAATTGGAAAACGTTTTTAAAATTAAATGACAACAAAAGACTTAATAGGCAATTTTTCTATTATTGGTAACAATCAAGGTGATGTTAAAAATTCTTATCAAGGAAAACTAAACATCGCTTTAGATGAAAACAATAGAATTGTGGCAAAATGGCTCATTAACAACAACCAAGAACAATTTGGCAACGGTTTTTTTAAAGATAATATTCTAATTATAAACTTTTATTACCGAGGGGTTGATTACAAAACTTTTAAAGGAACTGCAGTTTATAAATGCTTGACTAAAGATATTTTAGAAGGATTTTGGTCTGAAGATGAAGGAGATCCTAATTATTTAGGTTTAGAAAATTGTTTTCGAATTAAGCAGGAGGTTATTCATTAAAAACTACTGTTTATTTTTAAAAGTTCTGTAAACGGAAAAACATTACTTAATACGCTTCTTTCTGACCTTGTTGGGTATGGCGTAAAGGATTCTTTTTGAGATGAAAGTTGTATAAAATATTCCTTTATGTATTTTAAATACATTAAAATATTCGACTCTAAATATATAATAGTCTCAAAATCCATTTCGTTTAATAAAAAACGAGCTCCTGCTTTTACCGCCGATTTTAATCCTTTGTTATTTTTATTATTCAAAATAAAAATATTAGAATTTAAGGTTGATTTTAATTTTATCTTTTGAAGTAAATTAATTGTTTCACCATCAATACTATTATTAACCAAACAGACTTTAAAATCATTTTCAACTAAAAGATCTAAAGTTGGTGTAATATCAAAAATCTGTTCGCCGTTGTTAAATATTATAATAATTCCTAAATGCATTATAAAAATAGTCTTATGGTTTATATGATGATTTTCTCTTTATAAAGTAGATTTTTTAAAAAAAAACATGTAGCTAACTCGCTTATCATTTTATATAAAGAATTTTACTTTTAATGCCACACCTCTTCGGTTTATAGTGCTTTAATGGCTTGGTATAGCATATTTAATTTGCCTTTGGTAAACTAAAATATTTTGTAAATTTTTACTTTTATAAACTTTCATTAAAAATTGGATGTAAATGAATTAAACCTCATTTAAGTGCTGTATGAATACAATTTGAAACTATATTATTTGGAGGAGTATAGCTATAACAAAAATACATTTGTATTTGGGTTCTTTTGTTCTAAGCAGACCAAAACAAACCTCTATAAAGACGAATTACATTTTTGTGCAGTTCAATTAACCGAATAGCATATTAAAACTTTTAATATGCTAAATTTTATTAGTACAAGTTGGCCAAAACATTATCGGCTATTACTTTTAAGGCTGTAAGCTTATTAGATTAGTATACTGTTAAGATTACAGAAGAAATCCGAATGTTTTTCGACTAAGTATTTTAAAATATTAGGAATTGTTTGTTAAAGCGTAATCAAGAAATATTGGTCTGAAACTTACAATAACAGATAAATCATCAATTCGGATAAGTAATTACCTACTGACCTTTATAATTTTTAAACAAAACATTTATAAGAGATCTAAGCGTTTCATTAATTCTGGTCTTTTCGATCTACTAACAGGAATAACATCTTTCTTTATTAAGACGCTATTGTCTTCGATATCTATAATCTTTTTTAGATTGATTATATATGAACGGTGAATTTTTAAAAACAAAGAATCCGGTAATTTTTCTTCTATTTTTTTAAGTGTAGAGTGTACCTTATAATTTTTGTCTTCTGTTTTAATATGTATGTAATCTCCTTTAGCTTCTACTAGGTAAATACTTGGTAAATCTATCTTTATTAATCTTCTATCAATATTTACATAAAAATCATTAGAAACATCTTTGGTTACAGCACTAGTTTGCTGTTGTTCTATTTTTTTATTATTTGCTTTATGTATGGCTTTATGAAAACGTACCTGTTCTAAAGGTTTCAATAAATAATCTATTATAAAATCATATTCGAAAGCTTCTATTGCAAATTTAGGATCTGAAGTTGTTAAAATAATCTTTGGAGGATTTTTAAGTGACCTTATAAAGTCTAGGCCACTAAAATCTGGCATATGAATGTCTAAAAATATTAAATCTACTTGATTTTCATTTAAATACTTTATGGCTTGTATTGCGTTTGAGAACTCTTCAGAAATTTCTAAATCATCAACTTCGCGACACAGCGTGCTTAAAATAACCCTTGCCATTTTTTCATCATCTACGATAATACACTTCATATAGCTAATTTTTTTCTACAAAATCTTTATACCCCCTCTATACTATTATCTTTTAAATTGTGTTCGTAGGTATTTGCGAATTCATAACTTTTAAGAGCTCTAAAATACTAATTTTAGTTTTAAGTTGATGAATATTTTCTGTAGTTTTTCTAATATTTTACTATCGCAGATTTCTAAATATTACTTTTTTGTTATCTTAACCTCAGTGTCAATAACGTCTATAAATATATTTTTAACGTCTTTATAAGCTAATGTTAACTTATCAATATTCTTAAAATTAGGTTGCTCTATCTTATTTTTTTATGGTGAAATAAAAAGTTGTGCCTTCATCTATTTCTGATTCAAGCCAAATTTCACCTTTATAAATATCGATAATTTTTTTAACTATTGACAACCCTATACCTGTAGAATCTTCTGATTTTTTTAAAGATTGAAAAACTTTAAAAATTTTATCAAAATGTCTTTTTTCTATACCAATTCCATTATCTTTAACAGAGAACTCATAATATAATTGATGTTCTTTAACGTTTATATTTACAGTAGCATTTTTCTTATCACTAAACTTAATAGCGTTAACAATTAGATTTTGAAATAATTGTTCAAATTTAGTAGCATCACCCTTAATAACAGGTAATGTATTTAAAATATTTATAGATACATGTTCTGGCACATATATCACATGCGTTAATTTATGAACCAGTTTATGCAGATCGACTTCTTGTTCTTTTTTATTATCTGAATCAATACTAGAAAATTTTAAGATATCAGAAATTAGGTTTTCCATATTTTCTAAGGTTAATTCTATGTCATTAAAATTTTGCAGCGTGTCCTTATCAAATTTCTCTTCATTATCCATCTTAATCCAAGTGGTTAACGCTGCAATACTTCTTAAAGGAGATTTTAAATCATGCGAAACAATATGGGCATATTCATTTAATTCTTCGTTACTTCTTCTTAATTTATCTAATAAGTCTTTATTTTTTTCTTCTATTTCAATTCTTTCTCTTAAATTAATAGCACTTTTAAGTTGCAATGAAACTAAATTGGCAATATTTTCTATTGTATTTTTATGTTCTAGCGTAAAATAGTTTTTATTATCATGTTCTGCATTTATGACACCTATAACTTCGCCATCACTTATAATAGGTATCGTAATTTCTGAATATCTAAACTTATCGCCTGCTATATATCTACTGTCTTTTGAAGTATCTGCTATAATCTCTGAGATTCCATTTTGCGCAACACTGCCAACAATTCCTTCGCCAATAGGTGCAATTATTTTATTTAAAACTGTGTTATTATCCTCTATTTTATCACCAAAAGCTGCAATTTGCTCAAAGGTATTATTGCCTTTATCTACCAAGTAAAAAATACAATCATCTGTACTCAGATAATTGGCAATATTACTTGCTATTTCTGTTGCAATTTCGCTTATATCTTCTTTTCCTAAGATTGATTTTGCCGTATTGTTAATTAAATCTAAAACTAATTGTTTTTCTCTCTGAGCAGTAATATCTCTTACAATACCTTGTGCAGCAATAGGCGTATTATTTTTATCATAAATAATACTTGCATTAATATTTACCCACTTGATTTCGTCTTTTTTGGTTACAATTCTTGCAATAAAACCTGAAAAACTTCCTTTATTTAACAGGTCTAGAAAAGATTTTATGGCATACGTGTAATCTTCTTTATAGACTAAATCTTGAATATTAACGGATAATTGAGATATTTCAAAACCAAACAGAACCTCAGCTACATCGTTCATTTTAAGAACGTTTCCTTGAATATCGATTACTAAATAAGCATCATTGATATTTTCGAAAACACCTTTTAGCTCAGAGTTTTTTTCATCGAGTAAACTTTCTAGTTGTTGGTTTACCTCTTTTAGTTGTTGCGAGGTATTAAAAAGTGCTAAAGATTTATCTTCAAGAATTTTTTCGGCATTTTTTCGAGCCATTTTTTGTCTTAAAAGGGCTCTTTCTAATATGTCTATTTTATTTTGAGTAATCACTAATTTTTATTGATAATAAATCTCACTTCTGTGCCATCTTCTTTTATTTTTTCTAAAATAATTTCTGCTTTGCTATTAAAATGTTCGAAAGTTTTATTCATTAAGCCTAAACCAAAATGATGCATTGCTCTGCTAGATTTATACACCATAGTTAAGGAATTTTCGGTTTTGTGTTCTACTATAAAAGTTGGTAATTCTGCATCGGGATATATTTTTCTAACCTCTATATGAATATGGTTTTCTATTGATGATAACATTTCTATAGGGTCTTTATATGTGGCTAAAAGCCCAGGATAACTTTCTTCAATTACGCCAAAAAAATGTTCTGCATATACCAAAAGTAGATTATCTATAGAAATACCTGTGTTTTTACTTAAGTTTTGTAAAAGTTGTAGCATTTCAGAAAATTTATACGTTCCTATAGACGTGTAAACACCATCTGATTCTAAATTTGAAGCTGTTATAATTTCATCTAACATTTCCATTCCAAATTTATCTTCAACTAACTCTAAAAATTCTGTAAAAACAATACCTTTCATACTTATAATTTTAAAAATTCATTATGACTCCAATAATTAATAATTGCTTGAATTTTTAATTCATAGTCTTTATATTTTAATGGTTTTATGACATAACCCGCTATACCTAACTTATAACACTCAGAAATATCATTATCATTAACTGAAGTTGTTAAAATAATTACAGGGATATGATTTAAATCTTCATTTGCTTTTATAATCGTCAAAAATTCTATGCCATTGGTATCAGGCATATTTAAATCTAAAATAATTAAATCTGGTCTTTCTTCATCAATTTTAGAAAAAGCCTCTTTACCATTACTAGCAAAAGCGAAAGTATAATTATCGAATTCTTTAGGAATAGATCGTTTTATTTTCATGATCTCTATTTTATCATCTTCTACCAACAATATCTTAAATCTACTTTTATTCATTTAAACTGATTTCTTTAGATCGAAATTAAATTATTTTGATAAAAATAATAAATTTACTCAGTTAAATAGATATGAAGTATAGATAAAAAACAAATAAGTGTAGATGAACAAAAAAGATATGGCTAATGACAACCAGAAACAGCATCAGCTGCAAGTTCTAAAACTGGTTTTGGAGAAATATAAGGAATACCTAAACCTAAGCCTCTTACAATAAAAAGTAACCCAATAAAAACAACCACTACAGGAATGGCTTTTTGAATATTTTTTCTAAAATTTCCTTTTGTGAAATTTCCTAAATACACAAAAGCGGTCATTAACGGAATTGTACCTAAACCAAATAGAAACATATATAAACTTCCTGTAAACGCATTTGATGTTGCAATTGCGCCAAAAACTGCCATATATACCAATCCACAAGGTAAAAACCCATTTAAAAAGCCAATGGTAAAGAAGGTGTCATTCCCTTTTTTCTTAAGTTCTTGTCCTAATGAATTTTTAATTTGTAAAATAACGGTACTCACTTTTTTTGATAGTGATAATTTTTGTGTAATTTTTGGAAAAAGTATTACTAAAATCATTAAAACACCTACAATAATAGACAGTTGTTGTTGAAAACCGAAGAAATAAAAACTCTTACCTAAAAAACCAAATAATAGTCCTATTAAACTGTAAGTAAACAACCTACCCAAATGATAACTTACTATTTGAAAGAATCTTTTTACCGGTTTTTTTCTATCAACAGGTAACATAAATGCTATAGGGCCACACATACCTATGCAGTGAAAACTGCCTAATAAACCAAATATAATTGCTGATGATAACATTACTATTTTATAATTAAATTTCTGTATGCTTTTTATTAAAGTTTGATGCATAAACAAGCTCATCTTTAAACAAATAATTAGTGTTTTTATAGTTCCAGATTACTTTAATGTTCCATCGACCATCTACTAAACGTTGTTCAGGCACGAGCAAATATGATTTAGACATTGAAAAAGGTATTTCAAAATCTAATTGTTTATTAGATGGTCTGTATAGGAACACTTTTCCTGCAATATTTTTTGATTTAAAAAAGTTAGGAAAATTAACTTTTAATCCATTTTTATGTTTTTCAATTTGTATATTTTCTATGAGTGCATGCGCATTTTTTTCTGCATTAATTTCTTGTTGAAAATCTAATTCTGCTTGATAATATTTATCGGTAACCAAGTCGTAACTATAGGTATTATCTGTACTCATTGTAATTACAAAGTACATAATAAAACTCATAAACCCGATGATTGCAATTACTATTCCTGTTCCCCAATTGAATTTCATAATTCCTGTTTTTTATGGTCATTGCGAATGAAATTAAGCAATCTTTTTGTGAGATTACTTGGTTCTGATTCCTCGCAATACCTTTTTTTCTGTTTTTTTATTACTGTAAAACTGCTACTATTTTACTGCAACTAGTTTACTAAAACAATTACCTATAACTCCTTGGCCCTAAGAAATTTGTTTCAGTGGTTTCTATTAATCTATCACCACTAAACACTCCAATTTCTATATCAATATTATCATCTTTTAATAAGGATGCATTTAATTCAATGAATAAAGTGCCTTCTGCTAACCCTTGTTTTGGCACGATAAAACTATGGTTAGAAACCAATTTTACAACTCCTTTATGCGAGAGAATTTTATAATTTACATCCCCTATATCTTTTGTTGTTTTGTTGATGACTTTATAGGTATACACGTTACTAATAATATTATTTTCTTTATGCTGATACAATTCGCCAGGTAATCTTAAAATGGTAGCTTCTACATTATTTCTTAGAAACAACATTCCTGATAAAATTCCTATTAAGATTAATAATACTGAAGAGTATCCTTTTATTCTTGCATTAATTTTAAATGGTTTCTTTTTAGCAATATTGTCTTCGCTTGCGTAACGAATTAATCCTTTTGGTAAGTTGATGCTCTCCATAATATGATCGCATTCATCTATACAAGCTGTGCAATTTACACACTCTAATTGCGTGCCATTTCTAATGTCGATTCCTGTTGGACAAACAACTACACATTGCTTACAGTCTATACAATCTCCTTTTCCTAAGGCTTCTCTATCTTCATTTTTTTTGAATTTTGATCGACCTTCTTCTCTTTCTCCTCGCTTATAATCGTAAGCAACATTTATAGTCTTATCATCTAGCAAAACACCTTGTAATCGTCCATAGGGGCAAGCAATTATACATACTTGTTCTCTAAACCAAACAAACACAAAATAAAAAACACTTGTAAAAATTAATAGTGAAATTAGTGTACTAACATTATCAAAAGGATTTCCTGTGATATAACTAATTACGGTATCTCCACCTATTAAATAGGCTAAAAACACATTGGCAATTAGAAAAGAAATTACGAAAAACACAAACCATTTTAGGAGTCTCTTTTTAATTTTTTCTGCATTCCAAGGTTGTTTATCTAAACGAATTTGCTTGCCTCGATCTCCATCGATCCAATATTCAATTTTTCGAAAGACCATTTCCATAAAAATGGTTTGCGGGCAAATCCATCCGCAGAAAAGACGACCAAAAACAACAGTAAAAAGAATAACAAAAACAACACCAGTTATCATTGAAATAACCAACAAATGAAAATCTTGTGGCCAAAATGGAAAACTAAAAATATTAAATCGTCTTTCTAAAACATTAAAAAGTAAAAACTGATTGCCATTAATTTTTACAAAAGGAGCTGATAATAAAAAGGCAAGCAAAAAATAACTTACGTAACTTCTGTATTTGTAAAAACGACCGCTTGGCTTTTTAGGAAAAACCCAAGAACGCTTACCATCTTTATTAATGGTACCAATGCTATCTCTAAATTGTTCGTTCTTGGGCGCTTCCATACTATCTAACTATTACTAACTAACTTTTGTTTTATTAACTATTCTTCCCAAATTTCTCCTTGTGCCGCTTTTCCTTTTGCAGGTGTTGTGCCTTGTAAAGACAATACGTAACTTGATACTTTTGCAATGTCTTCTGCCTTTAACGTTTTGTTCCAAGAAATCATCCCTTTTCCATCTCTACCACCTTTGTAAACCGTATTAAAAACATTTTTAATTCCACCTCCTAAAATCCAATGTTCATCAGTTAAATTCGGACCGATAGAACCACCACCGTCTTTTAAGTGACACGAAGCACAATTTAAATTGAATATTGCTCTTCCTCTTTTTAAGTCTGATGCATCTGTAAGCAAGGTTAAATTTGCAACATCAAACACGTCTGGAGAAGAAGATTTGTATTTTTCAACTTCCATTTTAGCTTGAGCCACTGCCTGTTGATATTCCATTTCAGGAGTATCACCATCCATTACCTCAAAACGAACAAGATATACCACTGCAAATACAATCGTTGCATAAAACATATACACCCACCAAGGTGGAAGCGAATTGTCTAATTCTTTTATTCCATCGTAATTATGATCTAAAATAATTTCTTGTTCTTCTTCAATTGCTTTCGCTTTTGTCCAAGATTTTAAGATTTTTTGAACCCAAGCTTTTTCAGGTTCTGGAATTATGCCTTCTTTTTCGTTTTGTAATTCTTTGGCTTTCGTTATTGCCATAAAACTCACAACTTCTTTTAAAACCAATACAGAAACAAAACCAATTAAAGCAAACCAAACCAATGGGTTTTCATAAAAATCTAAAGGATTTTTATACGCTGTAAATGCTTTTACAAGTGCAAAAAATGTTACTAAAACGAATACTATATAAACTGTTGATTGAATCTTTTTTTTCATTTCTAATAATTTTAATGATCTAAAGGAATATTACTAACCTTATTAATATATTCTTTTTTTGCGGTAAACACCCACCAAAATAGGGCTACGAAAAAGGTAAAGAAGATGATTAATGATATGAGCGGATAGATTTCTATACCTGAAATACTTTCTAAATGACCTTTTATAAATTTAAACATAGTATTTAGTTTTTAGCAGTTTTCTGTTCGTCTTTTACTTTTATATCTGTACCTAATCTCTGGATGTAAGCAATAATCGCTACAATTTCTCTGTCTTTCATTTCTACAAAATCTTGTCCGTTTTCTTGGGCATACTTTTTATCAGCTTCATAATTTTTAGCAAAATCTGGATCTTGATACAAGTTCTCTTCAATTTGCTTTCCTTGCGCATCCATCAATTGTTGTGCATTGGCTATTTCTTCTTCAGAATAAGGAACCCCTAAACTTACCATTGCTTGCATTTTATCTTCAGTTGCAGATTTGTCTAGCTCGCTCCTAACCAACCATTTGTATGAAGGCATTATAGAACCTGGAGATGTACTTTGCGGATCGTACATGTGATTTAAGTGCCAGCTATCAGAATATTTTTGTCCTATTCTATGTAAATCTGGTCCTGTACGTTTACTTCCCCATAAAAATGGATGGTCGTACACAAACTCACCAGCTTTCGAATATTCACCATAACGTTCTACTTCACTTCTAAAAGGACGCACCATTTGTGAGTGACAACCCACACAACCTTCTCTAATATATAAGTCACGACCTTCTAGTTCTAGTGGCGAATACGGTTTTACGCTACTTATAGTTGGTATATTCGATTTTACCAATAACGTTGGAATAATTTGCACAACACCACCAATTAAAATGGCTACAGTTGCATATAACGTTAGTCTTACTGGTTTTCTTTCTAACCAAGTATGATAACCTTCTCCGCTTGTTCTGTGTTTTGATACCTTTGTTAAAGCTGCAGCTTCTGCCAATTCATCTTCTACTCCACTACCTTGTTTTACTGTTCGTACTACATTGTATAACATTACAATTGCACCAATGATAAACATAGTACCGCCAATAGCACGCATCCAATACATTGGGATAATTTCGTTGACTGTTTCCAAAAAGTTTCCATAAGTTAACGAACCATCAGGATTAAATTGTTTCCACATAGAAGCTTGTACAAATCCAGCAACATACATTGGTAGCGTATATAAAATGATTCCTAAAGTTCCGATCCAAAAATGGAAATTGGCTAATGCTTTAGAATATAAAGTGGTTTTAAACATTCTTGGAATCATCCAATACAACATACCAAACGTAAAGAAACCATTCCAAGCTAATGCACCAACGTGAACGTGAGCAATAATCCAATCAGAAAAGTGAGCAATTGCATTCACATTTTTTAGTGATAACATTGGACCTTCAAAAGTTGCCATACCATAACCTGTAATTGCAACTACCATAAATTTTAAAACAGGGTCTGTTCTTACTTTATCCCAAGCTCCTCTTAATGTTAATAATCCATTAATCATACCACCCCAAGAAGGCGCAATTAACATTACAGAAAATGCAACTCCTAAATTTTGAGCCCAGTTTGGTAATGCTGTATATAATAAATGGTGAGGTCCTGCCCAGATATAAATAAATATTAAAGACCAAAAGTGAACAATTGATAAACGATATGAATATACTGGTCTGTTCGCAGCTTTCGGCACAAAATAATACATCAACCCTAAAAATGGAGTGGTTAAGAAAAATGCTACTGCATTATGACCATACCACCATTGTACCAAAGCATCTTGCACACCTGCATACACAGAATATGATTTTAAGAAACTTACCGGTAAGGCTAAACTGTTAAAAATATGCAATACTGCAACGGTTACAAAAGTTCCTAAGTAAAACCAAATGGCAACGTATAAATGACGTTGTCTTCTTTGTAAGATGGTCCAAATCATATTTACACCAAAAGCTACCCAAACAAGCGCAATCATAATATCTATTGGCCATTCTAATTCTGCATATTCTTTAGAAGAAGTATATCCTAAAGGAAGTGTAATTGCAGCTGCAACTATAATAGCTTGCCAACCCCAGAAGTTAAAATTACTTAAAAAATTACTTGCCATTCTTGCTTTTAACAATCTTTGTAGCGAATAATATACACCTGCATAAATTGCATTACCCACAAAAGCAAAAATTACAGCATTGGTATGTAAGGGTCTTAAACGACCAAAACTTAACCACGAAATCCCCTCTGTAACATTTGGGAATAAAAACATAAAGGCCAACAATAAACCTACAGAGAATCCTACAATTCCCCAGAGTAAAGTTGCGTAGATGAATTTTTTTACGATTTTATTATCGTAATAAAACTGTTGCATTTCCATAATTTAATATTTAATTCTAGTTGATTTTCTTGTTTTCTTTTACCAATTCATCATCAAACAGCATTCGAACTGAAGGCGTATATGAATCGTCATACTGCCCTTTTTTTACTGAATAAATAAATGCGATAAAGAATACAATTGCCACTAAAATACTTAGTGTTAGTAGTAGGTATATTACGCTCATATCTTGCCTGATAATTTGATATTACAAAGATAATTGTGAAGGTTTTCTTAAAATATGACATTTGTCATACTTTAAAATTTAGTTAAAAAAACAGCTTAACGGTGTGATTAACTGTTTTGTTTTTTTGTTAAATAGTCATAGAAAACAATTTATCTTTTAACTTTTTCTGATGTAATTTTTTATCAAAAGCCATACAAATATTTCTAACAAAGGGTCTTGCCTCTGTTGGTATAGTTAACGAATTCTCAGTTATAAAGACCAAACCATCTTTTTCTAGTTCTTGTAACAATTTTAAATGTGTTTCAATACCTTGTATTTCATTTGATGGTTGATCCCAAGATGTATAAAAATTACACA
>TARA_R110002126_G_scaffold6119_3_pt1 | contig 34480 bp, 26 predicted proteins | sample TARA_R110002126 | Tara Oceans TARA_R110002126 (sample SAMEA4397536) | marine metagenome | biome: Polar Biome; feature: [DCM] deep chlorophyll maximum layer (ENVO:01000326); material: water (ENVO:00002006), including particulate matter (ENVO:01000060) such as... | depth 30 m | reverse complement strand
TCCAGGCTGGCCTGGATCGTCCACGAGCATGCACCGCAAGCACACTCGAGCGGTCGCCAAAGGCGACCTTCCGCGCGTTGCCGGTGCTTTGCGCTCCCGTCCGAACTCGACGGGGCCAGAGGACTCCACTGCGGGGTGCGCGACCGGAAAGCACCGCCAACCCACGAGTTGCGCCCACTCACGGCACCTCCCCATAGGGGATCCAGGCTGGAGGTCCGGCTGAAAACGGGCCCTTCCGCGATGCGCCGCGTTCGGAGGGGATCGAGGCGGCGGGTTCCACGCGTGGCTGGACGCTGTTCGTGGGTTGCGGCCACGCCGGGACGCGTCGAACGCGGCGCACTGCGGAATGGCTCGATCTAGACCGAACCTCTAGTCTGGAGGTCATGACAACGACCCTGGAGCCTTTCGAGATCGTGGACGAGCACGAGTCCACTCGCGTGATTCGAGGCGTGGTCGAACGGCCGGTCGATCGGGATGCGGAATCGTTGCCCTGGGTGATCGCCCTGCATGGATTCAAGGGATTTAAGGATTGGGGCTTCTTCCCGCTGCTTTCGCGCGGTCTCGCCGAGTCCGGCATGGTCTGCGTGCGCTTCAACGCCTCGGGGTGCGGCGTGGGGGAGGACGGCGTGGACTTCTCGGACCTCGCTTCGTTCGAGAAGGACACCTACGGCCGCCAGCTCGAGGACATCGAACGTGTGCGGACCCTGGCGAACAGCGGTGGCCTCGGCGCGCTCGATCGCGGGCGCTGTGGGTTGCTCGGTCACAGTCGGGGAGGCGGCGTGAGCATCCTGCACGCCGCCGATCACCCGTGTCAGGCGTTGGTCCTGTGGGCCGCGATCGATCGCTGCATTCAGTTCCCCGAGTCGGTCGTCGAGCAGTGGCGCCAGGACGGGTACCTCGACATCGAGAACGCGCGCACCGGTCAGACCATGCGCTTGGGTGGCGCGGCGCTGGCCGAGATCGACCAGAACGCCGCGCGTTTCGACATCGTGGAGGCCGCAGCCCGGGTCGGTTGCCCCAGCCTGGTCGTCCACGGCACCGCCGACGAGTCGGTCCCGTTCGCCTCGGCGGAGCGCATCCACGCGGCGCTGCCCGATTCCCACCTGCTCGCGATGGAGGACGCGGACCACACGTTCGGCGCTCAGCATCCGCTCGAGGGCATGAATCCCGCTCTGGCGCGCGTCCTGTCGCGAACGCTCGAGCATCTGGCCGACAACCTCCTGTAGCCACGCGCCTCCCCCGAAACCGCCCCGCTCCGACGGGTACTTCCTGCGTGCGCTCGTTCCGTCCGACATCGACCTCGGCCCTGCGGAGACCCTTGCGGGGTCCCCGAACGGGCCTTTGCCTGCTGATGCTGGTGGGTTGGATCGGATCGGGTACGACGCTGACGAACGCGCTTCCCATCGAAGCCTCCACGTTCCAAGCGAGCGACGACCCGGCCACGTGGACCACCGATCAGCTGGCCAACCGCATCCTGACCAAGGGTGAGGACGCCGAACCCGTGTGGTACGAGGTTCTGGGGCAGCGCCAGAACGAGCAAGCCCTCAAGCTCCTGACGAGCCAGCTGGGCCGGGTCCTGGCGCCCGAGCTGCAGGAGTCCTGCGCGCAGGCTTTCCGACACTTCAAAGGGGGTCCTCTCGAAGCGGACGCGATCGAGGTCCTGCGGGCGAGCGTCCGTCCGGAGACGATGCCGGACCTGGCACGATTCCGCGCCACCGCCTTGGTCGCGATGGGTGCCGCCGCGAGTCCGGCACTGCGCCAGTTGTTGGCCGAAGCCCGGGACACGCACACGCAGTCGATCGCCATCGGCGGACTGGTCCCCGCTTTGCGGATCCAGGGCGACATGGAGGCCTTGCGCCTCTTGTTGACGCACTACCGCCCGCCGCTGTCCGGGCCCCACGAGTTGGGGGTCCGCACGTTGTCGTCCTTCCGCGGCGACGAGGAGCGCAAGGAGATGGGCAAGGCCCTCCTGCAGCAGAACCGTCCGCGCGTGTTGCGCGTGATGGTGGCCGAGGCCTTGGGGGGCTCGCGGTCGCCCGAAGTGGAGCCGTACCTCATCGATGGCCTGAAGGCACGCGTCGGCAGCGTTCGGCGGGCCTGCGTCGTGGCGCTCGGTCGGTTGGGGGCCACGAAGCATCGGCGCGCGCTCCGTCGGCTCGAGAAGGACGACGATCCGCGCGTCCGACATGCGGTGTTCCAGGAGAACCTGCGACTGACGGCCGAACCGCGGGAACGCCTGGAGATGCTCCACAAAGGCATCGACGACAAGGACTGGGCCGTACGGCTGGCGGCTCTCGAGGTCATGACGAGCCTGCCCGGATCGGTCGCGTTCGACATCGTGGCGGCCAGTCTCGTGGACCCTCATCCCGGCGTGCGCAGGGCCGCCATCGAAGCCAATCTGGCCTGGCGCCGGCGCGACTCGATCCCCGCGCTGATCAACCTGCTTGAGCGCGACAGTCAGCGCCTCACCCTCCACGCCGCGGATGCGTTGCAGTTGTTGACGGGCCTCGATCTGGGCAAGAACCCGGCCCGCTGGAGGCAGTGGTGGGACGCCGAGGGGCACGCCAACCCGCTGCCCTCGCTGGCGGAGGCCGAGGCCGCTCGCGAGGACCGCCTGGCCCGCCGCCAGGCCTCGGAGACCCAGGGCGCGTTCTATGGCATCCCGCTCATCTCGGACCGCGTGTGCTTCGTGCTGGACACGTCCGGTTCGATGACGGCGTTGACCGGGGAGACGTCGATCACCACGCGACTGGATGCCGTGAAGGCGGAGTTGACGCGCAGCCTGGACTACATCCCGGACGGCGCGCGCTTCAACATGATCTTCTTCGCGAGCGACCAGGACTCGTTCAAGAAGGACTTGGTCGAGATGGACGCCCGCGTGCGCAGGGACGCCAAGCGCTGGGTGGCGCGCAAGGACGCCGGCGGCGGGACGGCGATCTACAACGCGATCATGCTGGCGCTCCGGGACCCGGACGTCGACACGATCGTGGTCCTGTCCGACGGCCTGCCCTCCGGCGGCACCACGGACGATCCGCTCGAGATCATCGAGCACGTGCGCGACGCGACCGAACTGTCCGAGGTCGTCGTCCACGCCGTCAGCTTCAACGCCCCTGGACGGTTGCTCGAACAACTCACCCAAGCGACGGGTGGGATGTACCGGGAAGTGCGGTGAACCCTTCCAGGCGGGAAGGAATCCGCACATCGAGGACGTTCTGGGCCCATGGGGAACCGGGGCCATCGACACCGATGAGGCCGGGGGTCGGGTCCAGGGGCTCGAGGCGAGCCACGATCCTGCTTCGATCCCAAGGACGTTGCCGGCCGCCCGGAGCGCGGTCGTCCGCGTTGCGCAGCGCCTTCGAGGAGTCACCTGAATTCGACGTCTGGGCTTCGGCGACGCGCGACCTTCAGGAGCGCCTCGAGGCGTCCTCGGGAGCGCAGTCGCGCAGGCGTTCCCGCCGGTTCGCACGCATCTCGACCGACCCCCCGAACGGCAACGTGCTCCGCTGGCCCTCGAGGAGCGTCGCCACATTCCAAAATATGTGACTGATTCCACCCCGCAATTCGGCGCATGCGAGGTAAGGCACAGCTTCGAAATCGACTCGAAACCCAAGACCTCGACATGCAGATCCTCCTCCTCTCCCGCAACCCGAAGCTGTACTCCTCGCGCCGCCTCCTCGAAGCGGCGAAGGAGCGTGGCCACGAGGCGCGCGCTGTCGACTACTTGCGTTGCTACATGAGCATCACGAGCAGCAAGCCGGACGTGATCTATCAAGGCAAGTCGTTGGCCGAGGTCGACGCGGTCATTCCGCGCATCGGGGCTTCGCAGACGTTCTACGGAACGGCCGCCGTGAGGCAGTTCGAAATGGCGAAGGTCTATTCGCTGAACGAATCCCAGGCGATCACCCGTTCGCGGGACAAGTTGCGTTCGCTGCAGATCCTGTCGCGCCGCGGCATCGGGTTGCCGATCACGGGCTTCGCGAACTCCACGAAGGACACGGACGGGCTCATCGAAATGGTGGGCGGCGCTCCCCTGGTCGTCAAGTTGACCGAGGGGACGCAGGGCATCGGCGTCGTGCTGTGTGAGACGAAGAAGGCCGCCGAATCGGTGATCGAGGCCTTCCGCGGCCTGGACGCCAACTTCCTCGTCCAGCAATTCGTCAAGGAGGCCGGCGGCTCGGACGTGCGCGCCTTCATCGTCGGAGGCAAGGTCGTCGCTGCGATGCAGCGCAACGCGGCACCGGGCGAGTTCCGCAGCAACCTGCATCGGGGCGGTACGGCCGAGAAGGTCAAGCTGACGCCCGAGGAGCGCGCCACCGCCGTCGGCGCGGCCAAGGCCATGGGCCTGAACGTCTGCGGTGTCGACCTGTTGCGCTCCAACAGCGGTCCCGTCGTGATGGAGGTCAACTCCTCGCCCGGACTCGAAGGCATCGAAACGGCCACCGGCCTCGATGTCGCTGGCAAGATCATCGAGTTCATCGAGAACAACGCGCGGCCGGGGAGGACCAAGGACCGTGTCGGCTCCTGACCTCGTCATCGGCGGCGTCGCCGTCCCGCTCGGCACCATCGTCGACGTCGAACTGGACGTCGGGCGCTTGCCGAACCACACCCGCCTCAACCTGCCGGTGCGGATCGTTCGGGGCTCGAAACCCGGGCCCACGGTCTGGATCAGCGCCGCGATTCACGGCGACGAGCTGAACGGTGTCGAGATCGTTCGGCGCGTCCTCGACAGCGTGGACCCCAAGCGTTTGCGAGGCACGCTCCTGGTCGTGCCCATCGTGAACGTGCACGGATTCCTGACGCAGTCCCGGTACCTGCCGGACGGCCGCGACCTGAACCGCTCGTTCCCCGGTTCGACCAAGGGCTCCCTCGCGGCGCGCCTGGCGAAGCTCTTCATGGACGAGATCGTCGAGAAGTGCTCGTACGGCATCGATCTGCACACCGGATCGGGCGATCGCACGAACCTGCCGCAGGTGCGCGCCGACATGGATGATCCCGACGTGCAGCGCTTGGCCATCGCGTTCGGCGCGCCGGCGATCCTGCATTCGCGCGTTCGGGACGGTTCGCTGCGGGAAGCCGCCACCAGCTTGGGCATCAAGGCGCTTCTCTTCGAGGGTGGTGAGGCGCGCCGCTTCGAAGAGGATGTGATCGTGATGGGCGTGAAAGGCGTGCGACGTGTCCTCGCCGAGCTGGAGATGATTCGACTGAAGATTCCGGACACCAAACGCTGTTGGTACGCGCGCAAGAGCACCTGGCTGCGATCCGGTCGCAGCGGGTTATTGCGGATGGCCGTCCGTCTGGGCGACGAGGTCCGCAAGGGCCAGGTCGTCGCACGCATCGCGAATCCGCTCGGAGACGACGAATTCGTCGTCAAGTCGAACGTGGCCGGCCTGATCATCGGGGCGGCGCGGAACCCGGTCATCTACCAGGGCGATGCCGTCGTGCACGTGGCCCACGGGGCCGAGGAGCCCTGCGGCTTCGATCCGTCGGCGCTCACCAAGAAGAAGGCAGGGAGCAAGGGTGTCGACGCCAAGACGTCCGAGGCCCCGGGGGATGGGGCCCTCAAGCCCGCAGCCAAGAAGAAGAAGACGACGAGGAAAGAGGCCCAGTAGGCCTAGCCGACACGGGACGCGGGGCCCCGTGCTCCCCCGTCACTCGGCCTTCTTGGCACGACTGCGCTGGAACAGCATGCCGGCGACGAATCCCAGAACGGCCATCGTGAACAACAGCACGGCGCGCGGCATGGTGATGTCCACGAACAGGATCTCCGTCTTCACCTCAGCGGTGTTCTGGAAGATCACGACCACCAGCAGGACCGCCGCGAGGATCGCGCCCCATTTCTTGACTTGGTTCATGATCGGCCTCGGTGGTGTGGGTTGGGTGGAGCGCCTCGATTCGTCCTCGAGGCGCTCCTGGTGAACTACTTCCGACTGGGTGTGAAGTCGATGACGCGCGTGCCCGGGTCGCTCTCGGCGATGCTGTCGTTGAACTCGGTGAATCCATCACTGCCGCACTTCCAGGTGTGTTGGCGGTGCTCCGACAGGATCCACGCGGCGACTTCGAGCCGGCGATCGTTGGGGAATCGACCCAGGTCCTTGCGGGTCAATTCACGCGCTTGAACGCCGAATCGGTACGCCTCGGGCTCCTTGTCCGAACGCACGCTGAAGTGGCGGAACAGGGAGTAGTGGATCCACGGGCGGCTGACGAGCGGGATCCCGAGAGCGTCCATCTCGGCGTCGCAGGCCTGCTGGGTGGCGATGTAGTCGGGCACCTTGGACGGGATCGGAGCGTCGAGGCCGAGCTGACCGTAGACGCTCAGGAGCGCGAACATCAGGCGCTTCTCCGTCGTGATGGCGTCGTACCCCTCGGGGACGTGGCCCAGAGCCCAGCGGGACTGGGCGGCTGCGGCCCACTCCTGTCCGAGGCCGAACCAGAAGGCCGACGCGGCGAGGTGCCCGACCCGGTCCTTCATGAAGTGAGCGTCGGAGAGGGACTGCCGCTCATGCAGTTGAGCCAGCAGCACCGCGCCGACCGAACGTTGATGCGCGTAGGTCTTGGCTTCGGCGTTGGTGCTGGCGATCAGCGCCTCGAGCGTGTTGCAAGCGCCCTGGTCCTGGCCCGAGTCGATGCTGGCCACGGCCGAGTCGAGGGTGGTTCCGTATCCGGCGTAGTCCGGCGTGCTGCCGCAGCCGACGAGGAGGCTGGTGAGTGCGAGAAGCGATGCGAGAGTTCTCATGGGAATGGCTGCTGATTGGAGGAAGGTCAATTGACTCCGACGTAGATCGTCTCGGTGGCACGACCCTCTTTCTTGATGTTGAACGCGAGCAAGGAGTTCTGGATCTTCATGGTCTTCGGCTGCGACTGGGAGCGGTCCTCGATCTGCACGTCACCGTGGAGCTTGAAATTCTCGTTGGTGAGCTTGAAGTAGAGGTAGCCCTCGGCGGGCGTCGCATCGATCAACTCGCGGCCGCGGTAGGCCCGGCCGCGGGCGTTGTCGTAGTCGTCGTCGCGACCCATTGCGGTGTCCATGTGGACGGAGAAGGCTTCGAGGACGCGACCGTCCTGCAGAATGAGCCGGGCATCCAAGGTGTCCAGGCTGACGTCGATACTGTCATTACCTTTCCGGGTGATCTTGAAGTGGATAGGGATGAGGTGGTCCTCCTTCAAGAGATCGATGTCCAAACCCCATTTGTTGGATCGTTTGGGGTTCGACGCATGGTGGGACAGGAAGCGTGCCTCCACGCTCACATCGCGGTGAACGGCAGCTTTGGGGAAACCGAGGCTGTTGGGGCCCTGGATCGCTTCGGGGGCGGGGCCGGAACTCCCGCACGAGACGAGGAGCGCCAAGACGGTAGCGCCGAGGCACCGGCACGCGAGTTTGGGGTTTGCGTTGCGCATTCTTTTGATGGTTGGGGCGGGGCCTTAGTACTGAAACACGAGGGAGCGGACGCGGTTGCTGGTGGCTTCCCGCACGATGCCGTAGTCCGGTGAGATCCAGTACTCGTAAGGGTCCGCATCGATGTAGATGCAGGGGATATGGATGTTCTGTACGCCTTTGAGGAAGTCTGCGTAGGCGCCCTCCTGGCCTGCCGCGAGCGGAGGCTGATTCGTCACGGGGATCGCCACCGTCGAGGTCATCAAGGTGTTGTCGCGCAGATCGAGGATGCTCTGGAACTCGCCCGAGTTATGTCTCTTGAGCTGGAGGATCCAGCCGTTGAGGCGGAACTCGGTGGTGGGTTCGCGGGGGAGACCGAGCGAACCGTCCGTATCGAGGGGTCGATACGTCACCGTCCAGGACTCCGAACCATCGACCTCACCGTTCGCCCGGCAGTCGTACTGTTCCCACCCGAGGAGCTTGTCCGAGCCGCGGTCGACGCGACTCATGACGGTCGTCCCCTTGCGGAAGAGGCCCTGAAGCTCCGGTGAAACGAAGCGCGCTTGCAAGGCGAGCAGCATGTGCCAGTCGTAGGTCGGCGTGGTGATCGGCGCGGTGACCTTGGTCGAGAGGTGCTCCGGGGACACGGTCGACAGCGTGTCTAGGTACCACTGGATCGCTGCATGCAGCCGGTGCACGAGGGCGAGTTCGGCGGAGGCCTCGGTGGCGGTACCCGTCTCCAGGTGGCTGACCCAGGCCAGGATCGCATCGCGCTTCGCCTCGAGTGCGTCCCGGTCGAGGCTGCCCGTCCCGAGGCCGGACAGGGTGCTGGCGAACGCCTTCAAGGGCAGGGACACGTCCAGGCTGTGCGTCCGGGCAAAGGTGAGGAGGCCCTTCAGCGAACTCGGATCGCTCGGGTCGAAACCCTGAACCAAATCGTTCCAGTCCTCGCCGATCGAACCCGCTTGCATCTCCACGAACTCCATGTGCTTCGTGGAGACGGAATCCAGCTCGGTCTTCATGGAGGCCAGGATGGCCTCCGCGCGCACCGTGGCGAGATCGAACGAGTCGCCTTCGGCTGCGCGATATCGTTCGTTGAGGTCGTCGAGCCAGATGTTCTTGGGGCTCGAAGCGTCGTAGAGAGCGTTGCCGAACTCCTCCCGCTTCAGGGAGTCCAGGTCCGCATAGGCAGCTTCGAGCGCTTCGGAGCACCGCTTGACTCCGTCCGGACTTTCGAAGCCAGCGTTCTTGATCTCTTTGAGCGACTCCGCTGCATCGATCATGTTGAACGCGAGAATTCCACCGCGACCTTGGAACTCGCCGAAGACGTCCGAGTTGCCGGGCTTCATGCCGACGGCAGCGCGAACGCCTCGCTCGGCCCAGTTCCCCTCCGAATGCAGGTCGCTCAACAGACGCATGAAGTAGTCGCGCTTCTTCGCGTTCACGCTCTCGCCGGCTTTCCAGGACTCGAGCGTCGCGACCGCGGCCTCGAGGTCCTGGACCTCCTTCTGAAGGGCTCGCGCGTCCGCCGCACTGGTCAGGGCATCCGCTACTTGTTGGGGCACGCTGTAGGAGGCTCCGACGAGGCCCTCGAGGAACATCCCCCGACGCGCCTTGTCCATGACGGCGTCCCAACTGACGGAGTCGCCGAGGCCCGAATGCTCCCGAACCTCGCCCATCAGGGACTTCAGAGCGAGCCGGTCCTCCTGCAGGCGGGTGACCAGGTCGGTGTTGTTCTGGAGGTTGCGGGTCACCAGGACGATGTCCTTCTCGTCGATCTTGGCCAGCCGGTCGTTCAAGACGTCGTAAGCGCTGAGCTTGACGAGGATGTCCTCGGCGGACGTGCCGTGTTCCGCGGAGAGCGTGTCTCGGAACTCGATCGCCGTTCGGTCGCCAGGCAACAGGGCCTGGCTCTTCAACTCGCGAACCTCTTGACGTTTCTCCATCAGGAAGAACGTCTCGCCCGCGATCGTGAACGCCATCAGGACGGAGGCGACCATCAACCAGCCGGGCGTCGACTTCGGCTCCTTGAACGCCTTCGAACCCTCGATCGCTTCGATGAACTCGGTCGCGCTCTGGAAGCGCTTGGCGCGGTCGACCTGGAGGGCTTTGGTCAACAGCTTGCGCACTTGAGGGGGGACGTCCTCGAGCTCGCGAATCATCGGCGCAATGTTCGTATGCAGCACCGAGGTCTGAATCTCCTGGATCGTGTCGCCCTCGAACGGGCGCTTCCCGCTGATCATCTCGTAGAGAATGATTCCGACGGCGAAGAGGTCGGCGCGCGGATCGAGGCGCTCGCCCTCGAGCTGTTCGGGAGCCATGTACGTCGGCGTTCCGGCGATGCCGCCCTCATCGGCTTCGGCCGCGAGGCTCGCGATGCCGAAGTCGAGGACCTTGACGCCGACACCGAACGGGTTGTCCTCGGACTTCGGGATGCGCGCCCGCAGCATGATGTTCGGGGGCTTCACGTCGCGGTGGATGAACCCCTGTTCGTGACCGCTGTTGAGCGCGATGAGCGTCTGCCGAGCGATCTCGAGGGCATGCCGCGGCGTGATGCCCTTCTCGCGCTTCATCAGCGCCGAGAGGTCCTCGCCCGCGACGAAATCCATCGTCAGATACAGCGTCCCGTTGTCCAGTTGGCCCGTGTCGCGAACCTGGCAGACGTGCTCGGACACGAACTTCTGGGCGGCGCGAATCTCCTGGAAGAAGAGGTCGCGGAACTGCTTGTTTCGCGAGTAGCGTGCGCGCAGGACCTTCAATGCGATCTCGCGACCCTCGATCTGGCGATCGTGGACCTGGTAGACCTTGCCCATGCCGCCTTCGCCGAGCGTGCGAATGACCTCGAAGCGGTCGGCGAAGACCTGGGCCGACTTCTTGTCGGATTCCTCGCGAGCATCCTTGGCGCGCCTGGCGGCCGCTTCGCGTGCAGCCTTCTTGGAAGCGGCTGGTTTGGGAGCGTTCAACGGAGGACTCGTCGGCATGTCCCCGTCGGTGTCCTGCACGAAGGTCGCGTCCTCGTCGGCATCGGATCCGGAGATCATCGTCGCCTCGTTTCCGCCGCCGCCGACCACGGTCGCATCCAGGTCCTCCAGGGAATCGAACTCGACCTCGTCCGACTCGTCCGCGGCACCCTTGGGCGTGACGAAGGTGGCGTCCTCACCGGCCTGGCGCGGCACGAGCGTCGGATCGTCGACCTTGGGTGAATCCCCAGGAGATTTCGAGCCCACGGGGCCACGAGGTTTCGGAGGGAGAGTGGGGTCTTCGGGATCGTTCGACGAGGTCATACCTTCTCTATCCTTCTCTTGGTTCCAGCGCGCAAGGGGCAAGAACGGTAGCATACTCCCGACCTTCCGACCTGCCTCGGGGGGTGCGCTCTAGGGGGCCCGAACATGGCCCTGGTCGGTGACGAAAGGACTCCGTGCTCAAGATCCGAATCATCCAACCGGACCATGACGTCGTGTACGTCGAGGTCGACCAAGACGAGGCCGTCATCGGTCGATCGGCCTCTTGCGACGTGGTCGTCAAGCAGCCGCAGGTCAGCAAGCGTCACGTGCGCGTGCTCGCGGGCCTGGTCGCGATCGACCAGGGATCGAGCAACGGCACCTTCATCAGTGGCAAGAAGCTGAGCGAGGCCAGCCTGCTCAAGAACCCCCGCATCCAGCTCGGCTCCGAGGACGGGGACACCTGCATCGAGGTCGAGCACGTCGCGGAGGGCGCGGACGACCTGCCCGCGGTCCAGGAGGTGCGCAAGGAGCTCGACCAGGAACGCTTCCGCAGCACCACGCTGTCCGCACGCGTGCGCGAGTTGGAGTCGGCGGCCGAAGGGGCCGTCGGTGACCCCGAAACGCTCCCCGTCGTCGTCGGCCTGCGCACGGCGAACGCGGATCTGGAGAAGCGAATCCGCAGCCTCAAGCAGGAGGTCGAGTCCCGCGACGTCGAGGGTTCGGCCGACCTCCAGGCACGGCTGGCCGGCGATGCGATGTCCCAGGTCCAGAAGCGCAATGATGAGCTGCAGCGGCGCGTGGCCGAGCTGGAGGGCCAGGCGGGCACGCCCGAGCTCGAAGCGGCCAAACAGGTTCTCTCCGGCCGTGTCGCCGAGCTCGAGGGCGACCGCGCCGAGCTCGAGGAGACCATCCGGCGACTCCGCAAGGACCTCGAGGACGCGGCCGCCAAGGAATCCGAACCGGCCCCCGCGGCCTCGGACCTCTTCTTCAAGCTGCAGGCCGAGAACAGCCAGCTGCGCAAGGACCTCGAGGGGGCCAGCAAGTCCCCGGAAGGGGGCTCTTCCGAGGTGTTCTTCAAGCTGCAAGCCGAGAAGGCCGACCTGCAACGCAAGCTCGATGCGTTGGAGAGTGGCGCGGGATCCGCGCCCGCCGCGGTACCAGGATCGGGCGCAGGCGGCGACGTCTCCGGTGAGCTGGCCGCCCTGAAGAAGGCCAACCACGAACTCGAGATGAGCAAGGTCGACCTCGTGGGCGAGCTCAGCCTGCTGCGCGACAAGCTGCAAACGGCGAGCCTTCCCGGCGCGGCGCCGACCGCATCCGCCAGTTCGAACCTGGGCGGCGCGCTGCGCAGCGCCCAGGCCTTCATCCAATCGGGCATGGAAGGCCGCGGCGACATCCAGGGACCGGCCAACGAGTTCCTGATGGTCGAATCGCTGCGTTATCTGCGCGTTTCGGAGAAGGTCGTCACCCGCATGGCGGGCAAGTTCATCCAGCTGTTCGAGCAGCACACGATGCTCCCCGACGTGGACGGCAGCGTCAAAGACATCGTCTCGGGGATCCTCGCCGACGACACCAATCCCGAGGTGCGGCGCGAGTTCGTCGAGTACGTCGACGAACTCGGCAAATGGCTGGTCGTGGCCCTGGGCGCCAGTCGTCGCGCCGCCGAGCGGTTCGCCGAACAGTTGCGCAGCGACCTGTCCGAGCGCTCCCTCACCGCCGACGAGCCGATCCCCAAGCTCAAGAAGCTCTCCGGTCAAGCGGATGCCGAGCTCTGGTCCCGCGCGTCGGCGTACCTGCGCAGGCTCACCGCCGACATCGTGGAGGACCGGCTCGAGGACCTCACGCGCGAGTGCGCGGCCGAGATCCTCAAGGACCAGTCACGCTAACGACCATCCAACGGGGCCCGCTCGGGCTCCGCACCCGTCATCACCCCCATCCCTCGCATCGTGAAATCGACCCCCTTCGCATCGCTCCCCAGTTGGATCGGACTGGCGCTCGCTTCGACCCTGCTCACGGCCTGCGCGAGCTCCATCAAGATGGAGGTTCACGCTTCGAACGTGGACCAGATCGGCAAGGTCTACGTCATGGTCTCCGCCGACATCTCGGACAACATGAAGGGCCAGGACTACCGGCCGCTCATCCTCGGGAACGGCCTGGACAACCTGATCCATTGCGTGGCCGAGGTGGATGCGACCGGATGGACCGTGACGAAGCCGCCCACCTCGGACACGCTCGAGTTCGAGCCGATCTCGGAGCCGGATGAGCCGCCCGTCGCACGCATCTCGGTCGACGAGGCGTTTCTCGAGAAGAACCCCGAGGCCATGCTGGGCATCGTCGTGCGCACGACCAACGACGATCTGGTCGGCGGTTACTGGGACAGCGGAACGCTCATCACCAGCGAGGGTCTCACGATCCAGGTGAGCGAAACCGGCGCGGTGACCTTCAATCCGGGCGGCTGAGACATGCCTGTGAACCAAAGCCCGAGTGTTCTGTGGCGGGAGGGCATGTTCCTGTGCCCCCAGCACCTTCAAGCGTTCCACCGCGAGTTGGAGGGCCGGATCCATACCGGGGAGGTCCTCGGTCGGCCCGGTGGTTGGGGCATCCTTTCGCTCTCCATCGACGAGGAGGCCCTCGAGCGCGACGTGCTGCGCATCGCCGAGTGCCGGGCGGTCTTCCGGGACGGCACGCTCGCGGCGTTCCCCGAGAACTCCGTCGTGGCGCAGAGGGAGTTCACGGACTCGCTCAAGGGAACCACGCTCGACGTTCACCTCGGAATCCCCGCGCACCAACCGGGCGTCTCCGAACTCGACGATTCGACCGGCAAGGCGCGCTATCAGGCGACTTTCCAGAACTCGTACGACGCCAACCGGGCCAACGAAGCGCGCGACATCGAGTTCCGCATCCTGCAGGGGCGCCTCTTCTTCGGGGACGAGGATCGCAGCGGTCACGAGACGATTCCGATCGCCCGCATCGAGCGTCGCGGTCGCCCCGTGGCCGTCTCCGTCCTGTCCGAGGTGTTCGTGCCCCCGCTGCTCGAGTGCGGCGGGTCCGGAGCGCTCATGAAGCGCTTGATCGAGCTCGCCGAAGCGGTCCGCGCCCAGTCGCGGGACCTGGCGGCGCGGATCCCGAACACTACGGCGCTCTCCAGCGTCGAGAAGGGCGCCGACATCGCCGGCTTCGTGAAGCTCCAGGCCGTCAACCAGACGGTCGCACAGATGGAACAGATGACCCGCGTTCCGGAGTTGCACCCGTACGAGGCCTACATGACGCTCGTGCAGGCCGTCGGCAACCTCGCCATCTTCGGTTCCGACCGCATGGTGCCCAAGTTGCCCGCCTACGATCACAACGATCTCGAAGCCGGCTTCGGTCGATTGATCGAGACCGTGCACTCCTTGATCCCGGCCGAGGTCACCGTTCCCTACGACACGATCGCGTTCCAGAAGGACCCCGTTCGCGAGGGCTTCTTCCTGTGCGACGTCCCTGCCGAGTGGTTCGAGAAGAACCCGCTCATCTTCCTCGGTGTCGAGCTCGCCAAGCCCGCCGAAGACGTCGTCCGCCTGGTGGGCACCGGCCTGAAACTCCTGGCCGAATCCGACCTCGACCGGGTCCTGCAAGGGGTCGTTCCCGGCATTCAGATCGAGCACGTCCGCACGGCGCCGCTCGCGTTCCCCAAGCGGCCCGATCTGCACTTCTTCCGCATCGATTCCGAGGGCGACTCGCGGGCCGCATGGCTCAAGGTCGTCGAGGCGGAACAAGCCGTCGTGCTCAGCGCTCTCGGCGCCGAGGGCGACGTCGGCCTTCATCTCTACGCTGAGCTCCGGGGCTCCTGATCCATGGCAGACAACCAACGGACCCTTTCCGATGCGTGCGCACCGCTGTTCTTGATGCTCAGCGCGTTCCGCCGCAATGCGGCGACGGCGACGACCACGATCAAGGACCTCAAGGTCACGCTCCAGCGCGAGTTCGATCGCGTGCGGACCGAATGCGAACGGGACCCCAGGCTGCACCCGCAGTTCGAGCGGGCCTTCTACGCGTTGGTGGCCACGGCGGACCAGGTCGTGCTGTCGTCCGCTTGGTCCCAGCGCGCCGGCTGGTCGATGAACCTGCTCGAGACGCACTACTTCGGTCGCGCGGAAGGTGGCAAGGAGTTCTATCGGCTCGTCGACGCGATCCTGGACGAGGGCGGTGACTCCGCCGCGGACATCGCCAAGGAGCTCTTTCGCTGCATGGCGATGGGTTTCCAGGGCGAGTTGATGGGCGAGCGCACCGAACTGGACCGCCGCCGCAGGCAGCTCTTCGAGAAGGCCCGCCTGGCGGGTTCCGTGGGCGAGACGCTCACCCCCGACGCCTACGGTCGCAACGCGAGCCGGGACATGACCAAGCTGCCGACCGTCGGCATCCTGCGCATGGTCGCCGTCACGATCGCCGCCCTCATCGTCTTCAAGCTGGGAGCGGTCGTCGTGACCAGCGCTTCCACGTCCGAGGTTCGCGAGAGGGTCGAGGGCGTCGTCATCGGCCTCTCCGCCGAGGGCGCGTCGACCGATTCCACCGACCCGGACGGCGAGTAGCAATCCATGCAGAACATCACATCGAATCGACGTCTGCTGGGTGCTTTGGGGCTCGGAAGCGTCGTGGCCATCGGGGCCGCGTTCTGGATTCCGGAGCCGGTCCGATCGATCGCCAAGCCGATCATCATCGGCCTCGTCATCGTCCTGGTTCTGTTCATCGGCATCCAGTTCCTCGTGCAATGGATGCGCCGCAAGAAGCAGTCCCAGTTCGACGCGGGCGTTGCGGCCAAGGAGGGCATCGATGACCGCAAACGGGAATGGGAGCAGTGGACCGAGGAGCTCTCCCGCCAGGGGATCGACCGGTACGACCTGCCCTTCTACCTGCTGGTCGGGGAGCCGCAATCCGGCAAGAGCGTGTTGCTGCAGAACTCGGATCTGCACTTCCCGTTCGGCCAGACACGGCTCTCGGGAATCGGCGGTACGCGCGGCTGCGACTGGTGGTTCACCGAGGAAGCCGTCGTGCTCGACCTGGCGGGTCGGCTGTTCACCCACGAGGGCGGCCAGAGCGACGAGGCCGAGTGGGAGGCCTTCCTCGACCTCCTCTCGAACTTCCGCCCGATGTGTCCCGCCAACGGGATCATGCTGGTCATTCCCTGTGACGGACTCCTCACCGACAGCCCGGATGCGCTGACTCGCAAGGCCAGTCGGATCCAGGGCGCGTTGTTGACGCTGACGGGCAAGTTGCAGGCCCAGTTGCCGGTCTACGTGATCCTGACCAAGGCGGATCGGATCTTCGGCTTCGCCGAGACGGTCCACCGCATGGAGTCCGACCAGCGGCATCAGATGTTCGGCTGGTCCCGCGAGGCCGAGCACTACGACGACCCGATGGACCTCATCGAGATCCGCGCCGGGTTCGACGCCATGGCCGAGCGCGCTTCGGTCCTGCGCGACTCGATGCTGGCCAGCGCACGGCTCCCCGAGGCCCAGGGCGAGGTCGACCGCATGTACGGGTTCCCCGAGGAGCTGCGCGGTCTGTACCCGTCGCTCGAGGTCTACCTGAAGCGGATCTTCTCGGAGTCGACCCTGATCGATCACGTCTTCTTCCGCGGCCTCTACCTGACCAGCGGTCTGCAGTCCGGCGCGCCCATCGCCAACGTCTGCGCCGAGTTGATCGGCGGCCCCGGCGAAGCGGACCGGCGCGACCTCGAGGGATTGTTCACCCGCCAGCAGGCCTACTTCATCAAGGACCTCGTCCGGCGCCGGGTGTTCAGCGAGCGCGGCCTCGTTCGTCCGACCCGCGGACGCGTCTCCCGGGCGCGACGCAACGCGTGGGCGGGCTACGGCGTCTCGGCCCTGATCGCCGCAATCACCGTCATCTGGTGCATCGCGTACCTGGTCAAGCAGGCCGGCACCGAGCGGGTCTCCAAGTTCGACTCGGCGATCGTTGCGGCCGAAGAGCTGGACCGGAATGCCGGGAGCAACGCGATCCTCGGGGCGTTGGACGAGATTCACACCGCCGTTCTGGCGGACGAGTCGGCGCTGGAGGGCATGGGTGGCCGCAACCAATCCATGGCCAAGCTGTACCGAGCTGTCTTCGACCTGCAGTTGATCCCGGAGCTGCGCCGCAAGGCGGAACAGGAGCTGCGCGCGGCCGTCACGTCCCTGAACGACCCCCGGACCACCCAGCGCTTCTCCGACCTCCAACGGGCGACGCGGCGCGCGATCCTCCTGTTGAACGACATCGAACTCGGCTCGTCGCGGGACGTGGCGGACCTCAAGTCGCTCTTCGACGCGCCCGACCTCGCCGCCTTCGAGGCGCAGTGGAAGATCCGCTCGGGTGACGAGCACGCGGGCCATCCGATCCAACCCTCGCCGGCCAAGTCTCCGGTCGACGGGTCGCTTTCGGGCGACCTGCAAGCGGTGGTCACCCTGTTCGAGGGCGGCTTGTTCGATCGCGCCATCACGCCCGGGGATCCGCTGCAGGCCGACGGCTTCGCCGGCCTCGGGATCTCGTGGATCGAACTCTCCAGCTCGCACAAGAAGCTGTCGAACCTCGATCTGACCAAGCAAGCCAGCGACAAGACGGTCACGGCGGCCGCCAACACCTACGCCGCCGCCTATCGCCACCTTCGCGATCCCGGCAACAAGCAGGTCCTGCGGATCACCGAGGACACGCCCTACGAGATCCCGCTGCACCTCGTGGCCTCGGCGCTCCAGGAGGGTCTCCACCAGTCCATGTGGCGGGACTTCTACGCCGCCTACCGGCCCAGTGTTCTCGAGGCCGGCTGGAAGCGCTACCAGGACAACATCCAGAGCAAGTATCAGGCGGTCACCGGCGATGCCCTGGGCCTCGCGGCGCGCGCTGCGACGTACGATCCCGCGCGGCCGAACGACCCCGAAAACCCCAAGGAAGCGAAGACGGTCCGGTCGGACGACACCCGCCTGACCGCGATCCAGAACGACGCGTGGAGTCGTGTTTGCCAGGAGAACGTTCTGCCGCCCACCGCGGCCACCAAGGACATCGGTGGCATGCTGCGGGAGGCGATCGCGAACCACCTCCCGGATCGCTCGACGACCGCTGATTCCGAGGCGGAACTCTCCGCGGTCGAGCGCATCCTGGCCTCCAAGATCCTCGTGCTCAGCGCCGATCATCTGGAGAAGCTGGCGTCCGAGACGGACGATCAGCTCTTCGTGGCTCATCTCGGACAGGCGGAAGCCCCCGACACGACGGGTCGCTCTCCCGAAGCGCGGGTCTTCCTGCACCTTGCGGAGCTCGCCAATCAGCTCGAGAGCCCGAAGTGGCACTCCCGTTCGAGCCAGGCCTTCCAGCCCTGGTTGGCGGCGTTGCAGCCTCGGTTGAAGACGTGCATCCAGGCGGACGCCCAGATCTGGGTCGGGCCCGAGGAGCGCGCGGCGGATCCGGCGGTCGCGGCCGCCTTCTCCCGCAGGACCGACGACACCGGGTTCAACCGGGACGCGGGACGCGCCTGGTCCGAGTACTTGAGTCAGCTCGAGGTCGTCCTGGATTCAGCCTGGGGAGCCTACGAGAACCAGCGCAAGGCCGAGGCGTCGAACGGCTCGGCCACGCCGCAGCTGATCGTTGCGATCGGGACTCACCTCCAGACGGTCGGCGCGCTGGGGATCGAGGACGCCCAGCACAGGAAGTGGTTGGACGGCGACGTCGCCAACCTGCTCGAGGCCCACTTGACCAAGCAGCTCACCAACTTCGACAAGAAGACGAACTGGGATCTCGGCTCCCACTTCAGCCAGGTCAAGTCCTGGCTGGACGGCGGCACCTTGAAGAGCTGGGAGAAATCGGTCGAGGGTGCGGACGACGATCGCGAATACGGTCTGCTCATCGACAACGACGACAACCCGCCGCTCGTCCCCATGCTCAAGGCGATCCGCAGTGCGCCCGGTCTGGGCTCCTCCGGACCCGGGGCTGGGTCGAAGGTCGGGCTCGCGGCCGTGGCGGCTCGGTTCGAGGTGTTCCTGGGCTGGTCCAAACCGCTCCGCCGCAGCTACGAGGACAGCCACTGGGTCGACACGGTCGACAAGCTGATCGACCGCATCGCGGGCGAGGACCATCAGGACTGGGACCGGATGTACGAGATCGAGCGTGCCGAGAAGGCCCTCGCGGTCCGCGTGCTCGAGGATGCCAAGAACGCGCCCGCCACCTTCGCGGAGCAAGCGGCGAAGGAGTTGTTGAACGACATCAAGGCCGAGGTCCTGGGCGACCTGCGAGCGGCCTATCTCCGGGACGTCGTCACCCTCACCGACCAGAACTCCAGCTTCCTGGACATGCTGGTCGAGCCCAAGAGCCCGTGCCTGAAAGGCATCAAGGGTCAGGTGTTCAACAAGGGCCTCAAGGACGTGCTCGCCCCCAAGAGTGGCGCGTACGACCAGCTGCGCGCGAAGTTCCTCCTGATTCCGGATGGCGAGAACCGGAAGATCGCTGCGATCCGGCCGACCGGGACCACGGACGACACGTGGGTGTTCGATCGGTTCCTCGAGGAGCTTCAGGCCTACGTCTGGCGCGTTCCCGGTAAGGGTCTCGAGGACCAGGACGCGGCGGTCTCCTTCGTGAAGGTCGGAACGAACTCGATCTGGGCGCTGCCCGGCGGATTCCACGAGTTCCAGACCAGCTACTGCGGCGGCAACGAAGCCGACTTCGTCAGCAAGATCAAGACCATCAACCTGACCTGGAAGTTCGACTGTCTCGAAGGGCTGAAATTCGTGATCAGCGACTCGGACGGGCTTCAATCCAACGTCGTCGGGGGCCTGGCACCCATGCTTCTGGTGTGGGAGTTCGGGACGAAGGTCGAAGGCTCCGAGAAGCTCTACGAGGTCAAGATCCCGTTCGGTCGGAACACGGAAGGCGTCGAGATGCACGCCACCATGAACGTGGATGTCGGCAACCTTCCGCGTCGCCCGACGGTGCTTCCCAAGTAGTCATGTTCTCCGCGTTCAAGAAAGAGCGGCCGACCCTCCAGCTCTACGGCAAGCTGCCCCTGGCCAAGGACTATCTGCGCGTCGGCGCAGGGAAGGGCAACGGTCAGGTCCTGCGCGACTGGATGGACCAGGCGTACTCCACGAACGCGGATCGCGGCGAGCTGCCGGCCTTTCCGTGGCCGGTTCGATTCCTCATCGGGATTCCCGGCGCGGATCCGATCCAAGGTGTCGGCTGGTCGTCCACGGACGCTGGCGGGCACCGACCGTTCCCCTTCGCGATCTTCGTCGAACGGAAGAAGAAGGCGCTCCTCGCGGAGTGTCGAGCCGGTTTCGAGTCCAACGCCCCCGTCTGGACCGAACTGGAGGAGAAGCGGGGCATCATCGAGAACGTCGACAACGGCGAGGAGTTCCTCGTGCGCATGCGTGGGCGGGAGATCGAGGTCGACCTGACTCCGCGACCGGATCCGGCCCTCGATCTGGGCGCGTGGACCAGCGCGCTGTGGCCCGAGGAGGGTCAGAACGGGCTCGTGAACGTGTTGAGCGACGTGGCTCGCGAGACGACGGGTTCGGTTCGCAGCCCGATCCGCTTGCCCCTCGCGACCGGGATGCCGGCCGAGCCCCAGGTCCACGCCTGGTGGCGCGCGCTCGTGGCGTTGAAGGCGCTCGGCGATGACGTTCCCACCGTCTTCTTCCCCGCCGGACAGCCCACGGGCGACGAGCCGTCCCACGTCACGTTCTTTCGCCAAGCCATGCGCCCCGGTGATGCCCATTGGGTCAGCTCCTCGCGCCGTCATCATGGCCTCGGACCCACGGACCACGGTCCCGCACAGCCCCTTCAGGCCGAGGGGAACGTGACTCGATCGGAGTCGGCTTCGACCCTCGCCGACTCGATGAAAGGGGCGCTCGCCACCGCCCGCGCACGCAGCTGAACCGACCGGACCCGGCTTCCCTTGCGGGATACTGGGGCTGGACATACGATTCCAAGACTCTACCTATTCCTCCTGCTGGAGTGGGTTCCCCCCTACCCCGAGGGTTCGGGTCACAACCCGATCGACGACCGCCACATGGGTTCTCCCGCCATCCTCGACTTCGACTCGTTGCTCCAGCCCATTCCTGGAGAGTCGCCCGTGGGCTCCGATCCGCGCGAGGACGATTCGCCCACGCCGATCTTCTACGAGATCAAGGATGCCCGTTCCGCCGCGACGTCCGCGGCGCGCCAAGGGGAGTTCGAGGATGTCGTGGGTGGGGCTGAAGCCGTGGCCTGGGGACCCGTCACCGAGGTCGGCAAGACGATCCTGAAGGAACGGGCGAAGGACCTGCAGGTGGCGACCTGGATGACCGAATCCCTGTCCCGGTCCCATGGTTTCGCGGGCATGCGGGATGGTTTCAAACTCACGCGTCTGCTCGTCGAGACGTTCTGGGACGGCGTGTTCCCCGTCCCTGACGAAGACGGCATGGAGACCAAGGTGGCGCCGATCGCCGGCCTGAACGGGGCTGGGCGCGAGGGCACCTTGATCGCGCCCATCCAGCGCATCCCCATCACCGAAGAGGGGAGCAAAGGTCCTTTCGCCTATTGGGACCTCGTGCGCGCCGAAGAGACCGAACGTTTCGACGATGAACGCAAGGCCGCCCGCATCGCCGAGGGCGGAGCCACGCTCGATGACTTTCGCGCCGTCTGCGCCGAGACGTCGCAAACGTTCTTCATCGACCTGGTCGACGACATCCTGGGCGCGTTGGACGAATGGAAGGCCCTCGAGGCTGCGCTCGGCGAGCGCTGTGAGGGCCAAAGCCCCCCGACGTCGCGGGTTCGCGACATGCTCCAGGACCTGCATGCGGGCATCCTGCGCGTGGCGGGCGACCGCCTTCCCGCCCAGGCAACGGAACCCCAGCCCGTCGCCGAGGAAAGCCCCTCCGCCGGTGGCGCTCCCGCTGCGGCCGCCCCGCCGACCCAGCCAGCCGGAGCGATCCAGTCCCGCGAGGACGCCCTGGCCGCCGTGACCAAGATCGCCGAGTTCTTCCGCAAGTCGGAACCGCACTCGCCCATCCCCTTCTTGCTCGATCGGGCCGTCAGGTGGGGGCGTATGCCCTTGCCGGCCCTCTTGAACGAGCTGATTCCCGACTCATCCGCGCTTTCGACCTTCGATCAGCTCACCGGAGTCCTGGGTTCCAAGAACCCTGAGTGACCCCACCACGTCCACCCCCCCAATCCCCAAGGCATACCTTTCATGGCCAGCATTCACGACAAACTCAAGCGAGTCCGCAAGCCGCGCGTTCACATCACCTACGAGGTGGAGACGGGCGGTGCGCAGGTCGAGCGCGAACTTCCGTTCGTGGTCGGCGTCATGGGCGACTTCTCCGGCAACCCGGACAAGCCCCTGAAGTCGATCAAGGACCGCAAGTTCACCCAGATCGATCGCGACAACTTCAACGACATCATGGCCAAGACGGCGCCCGAGTTGAACCTGAAGGTCGACAACACCATCGCCGGCGACAACAGCCAGATGGCCGTCAACCTGAAGTTCAACAGCATGGACGACTTCGAGCCCGCGAAGGTCGCCCAGCAGGTCGAGCCGCTGCGCAAGCTCATGGAGACGCGCGCGCGCTTGAACGATCTGATGACCAAGGTCGATCGCTCCGAAGACCTCGAAGGCATTCTCGAGAAGGTGCTGCAGAACTCGACGGACCTCGAGAAGCTGCAGAGCGAGTTGGGCCTGGGTGCGTCAGCGCCCACGCCTCCGCCGAGCGAAGGCGGCGACGAGCCCACCCAGGGAGGTGAGTGATCATGTCGAACCCCGAATCCCAAGGTGCGCCCCAGGGCGCGTCCGAATCCGTCGAGGCCGGCGCCAGCATCCTGGACCAGGCGATCAGCGCGACGCGCCAGACCGAGCCCAACCGCGCCCAGGAGCTCCTCGAGACCCTCGCGGCCGAAGCTCTCAGCGGTACCGTCACCTGGAACAAGAACCTCACGGTCACGTTCAACGACGCCATCGCTGCGATCGATCGCACGATCTCGAAGCAGCTCGGCGCGGTCATGCACGCGCCCGAGTTCCAGAAGCTCGAAGGCTCCTGGCGTGGTTTGAACCACCTGGTGATGAACTCCGAGACGGGCTCCGGCCTGAAGATCCGGATGTTCAACGTCGCCAAGAAGGAGCTCGCGAAGGACCTGGCGAAGGCCGTCGAGTTCGACCAGAGCGAGACGTGGAAGAAGCTGTACGAGAACGAGTTCGGTTCACCGGGCGGCGAGCCGTACGGCGCGCTGATCGGAGACTTCCAGTTCACGAACCACCCGGACGACATCGACTTGTTGACCAACATGTCGAACGTCGCTGCGGGCTCGTTCTGCCCCTTCATCAGCGCCCCGAGCTGCGAGTTCTTCGGATTCGACAGCTGGGAGGAGCTCTCGAAGCCGCGCGACCTCGAGAAGATCTTCGAGTCGAAGGAGTACACGAAGTGGCGCTCCTTCCGCGACACCGAGGACTCGCGCTTCGTCACCATGGTGATGCCGCGCACGCTGGCCCGCATGCCGTACGGCGCTTCGACGTCGCCGGTCGAGGAGTTCAACTTCGAAGAGGTCAACGCCGATGGTGGAGGCACCACCGAGGGCATGCACCACGACGAGTACTGCTGGATGAACGCGGCCTACGCGATGGGGACCACCTTGACCAATGCGTTCTCCGAGCACGGTTGGTGCACGGCGATCCGTGGTGCCGAGGGTGGCGGCAAGGTCGAGAACCTGCCGACGCACACCTTCCGCAGTGACGATGGCGACATCGACGCGAAGTGCCCGACCGAGATCGCGATCACGGACCGCCGTGAAGCGGAACTCTCCAAGGTCGGCTTCCTGCCCCTGTGTCACTACAAGAACACCGACTACGCGGTGTTCTTCGGTGCGCAGAGCACGCAGAAGCCGAAGAAGTACGACAACCCGGACGCCACGGCGAACGCGGCGATCTCCGCTCGCATGCCCTACCTGATGGCGACGGCGCGTTTCGCGCACTACCTGAAGGTCATGGCTCGCGACAAGATCGGCTCCTTCATGGAGGCCAGCGATTGCGAGAGTTGGTTGAACAGCTGGATTCAGACCTACGTCAACGGAAACGCGCAGTCGGGTCAGGAGATGAAGGCCAAGTACCCGCTCGCCGAAGCGCGGATCGAGGTCAAGGAGATCCCTGGCGCGCCCGGCTCCTACAACGCCGTCGCCCACCTGCGCCCGTGGCTCCAGATGGAAGAGTTGACGGCCTCCATGCGGATGGTCGCGAAGATTCCCAGCAAGGGCTGATTCGACACCAAAGGGATGGCGGCCGGGCACGTGTCCGGCCGCCAGCTCGGACCTGAATTGCCGACCGCAGCGCTCAACTCCGTCTTGTTCGAGACGTCTCGGAAACTCGAGGCGAGTGAAGACCGGGTTGCGCGCTTCCTTTCGCTCGGGGAGACCTGGGAGGCGCTCGGCTATTGGTTGTCCACGACTTCGAGTTCGACCGAAGTCAGTCGGGACCGCGTGGTCGGCGAGCTGGTGCTCGCGATCTCGAGGATCGACAAGCTGATCTCGGATCAGTTGAACGTCATCCTGCACGATCCACTCGTGCAACGCATCGAGTCGACCTGGCGCGGGCTGCGTCATCTGACGCAACAAGTGGCCGACGGCGACAACGTCAAGATCCGCTTGCTCGACATCTCCTGGCGCGAACTCAGCCGCGATATGGATCGCGCTGTCGAGTTCGATCAGAGCGAGATCTTCGACAAGGTCTACACGCAAGAATTCGGCACTCCTGGCGGCGAACCCTACGGCGTTCTGATCGGCGACTACGAAGTGACGATCCGTCGATCCGCGCAGCACAAGGACGATGTGGGTACGCTCCGCGGCATGTCCCAGGTCGCTGCGGCAGCCTTCGCGCCGTTCATCGTCGCCGCGTCCCCCGAACTGTTCGGCCTGGATTCGTTCCGCGAGCTCGAGCGGCCGATCGATCTCACGCGCACCTTCGGCGATGCCACGTACACCGGGTGGAACTCCCTGCGCCGCATCCCCGACGCTCGCTTCGTGGGCCTGACCTTGCCGCGAATGTTGATGCGCCGACCTTGGCAGGATCTGGGCTATCGCAGTGACGGGTTTCGATTCCACGAGGACTCCAGCATCGCCGGTGGGGGCGGCCTGCTCTGGGGCAACGCGGCGTTCGCGCTCTGCGAAGTCCTCATCCGCACCTTCGTCGAGAACGGCTGGATGGCAGCGATCCGCGGCGTCAGTCGCGATCTGGAGGTCGGCGGCATCGTGACCCAGCTCGCACAGGACTGGCACAACACCGACAAGCCGGGACTGATCTCGAAGGGTTCGCTCGAGGTGCAGCTGACGGACGATCAAGAACTCGAACTCAGCGAGCTCGGCTTCATCCCGCTGATCGATTGCCAGGGCACCGGGTTCGCCGCGTTCTACGGCAACCAGTCGATGCAGGCTTGGCGGCAGGGGGGGGCCTCGTCCCGAGCGGCCACCCATCTCGAAGTCAACGCGAAGCTGTCCTCGATGCTGCAGTACATCTTCTGCGTCTCGCGCTTCTCGCACTACGTCAAGGTCCTGGCGCGCGACCGCGCCGGTTCGTACACGACCGCTCGCCAGGTCCAGGACATGCTCACGAACTGGCTCATCAAGTACGCGACCGCGAACCCGGGCGCGACGGCCGACATGCAGGCCAAGTACCCGCTGCGCGACGCCAAGGTCGAAGTCCGCGACACGCCCGGGGCGCCGGGTGTCTACGCCTGCGTCGTCCATCTTCAACCGCACTACCAACTCGACGACCTGGACACCTCGGTCAAGCTCGTCACGGAACTCTACGCCGGCCACGAACTGTGATCCCATGACCATCGAGACCCTCCTGAAAGAAGGCCAGATCCAAGAGGCCATCCAGACCCTGAACGGCGAGATCCGCAGCAAGCCGAGCGCGATCGATCGTCGCGCCCTTCTGTGCGACCTCTTGTGCATCACGGGCGACTTCGTGCGCGCCGACACGCAACTCGATGCGATTGGCAAGCTCGCACCGGAGTCGCAGGCCGGCGTGTCCCTGGGCCGTCAGCTGATCCGCGCCGAACAATGGCGCCAGGAGGTCTTCACCCAAGGCCGCGTTCCCGAGTTCCTGACGGAAGCGAATCCGCGGATGCAGCTTCACCTGCGCGCGTTGATCGCCTTGCGCGATGGCGATTCCGCCGCAGCGCACCAGCTGTTGACGGCGGCCGAGGAGATGCGGAACCCCGTTCCGGGCACGCATGGCGGCACGGCCTTCGATGACTTCCGTGACTGCGACGACGTGGTCGGCGGTGTGCTCGAGGTTCTGACCAGCACCGGCAAGTACTACTGGGTCCCGATGGAGGACATCCGCACGCTGGAGTTCCGCGAGGCCACGCGCCCGCGCGACGGCTTGTGGCGACAGGCGCAGTTGGAGGTCGAGAACGGTCCGACCGGCGAGGTGTACATCCCGGTGCTCTATGCGCCGGCGCCCGACATCGAGAACCCCGACGCGCTCCTGGGCCGCTCGACCGAATGGAGCGAGGACGAGCCCGTTCGCGGAACCGGCCACCGCACGTTCCTGGTCGGCGAGGACATCTTCGCCCTCCACGAACTCTCCGAACTGACGTTCGAAGCACCCGGAGCCTGATCCCTTGGACGACGACGACATCGAGGTCCGGCTGAGTCTGCTGGACAACCTGCTGGACGACGACCCGGATCGCACGAGCGACCCGGTCGTGCGTGCCGCTACCGTCCTGCGTCGTTTCAAGGACAGCATCCGCCGCGATCTGGCCGAGTTCCTGAACACGCGCCAACGCTGCCTGTCGTGGCCGAAGCAGCTCAAGGAGCTCAACGGTTCGGTGCTCGACTACGGCATCCCCGACGTGTCGGGATCGACCTTGTCGACCGAGGACGATCGCAAGGAGTTCCTGAGCACCATCTCCAACCTCATTCGCCGCCACGACCCACGCTTCCGGACGCTCAAGATCACGCCCACCGCGAACAAGGAAGCCACGGATCGCACGCTGCGATTCCGCATCCAGGGTGTCATTCGAATCGCGGGTGAGGTCGAGAAGACCAACTTCGATTTCCAGCTCGAACCCGTGTCCCGCGTCTTCAAGTAGCCATGAGCGACCTTCTTCCCTACTACAACCGCGAGTTGGCGTTCCTCCGCAACATGGGCGCGGAGTTCGCCAAGGCGCACCCGAAAGTGGCGGGACGCATTCGTCTGTCGGCGGAGCACATCGAGGATCCGCACACGGCGCGCTTCATCGAGTCGGCGGCGTTCCTGAACGCGCGCACACAACACAAACTGGACGACGACTTCCCCGAGTTGACGGACGGATTGCTCAGCGTCCTCTATCCGCACTACTTGGCGCCGATCCCGTCGATGAGCATCGCCCAGCTCAAGGCGGATTCGGAGGCGAGCGGCGTGCTCCAGGTCGGCCGCGGCTCCGAGCTCGAGACGGACCGCTCCCACGGCGACCCTTGCCGCTTCCGGACGTGCTTCGACACCGAGGTCTGGCCCCTCGAGATCGAATCGATCAGCTTGGAGGGCACGCCGTTCGCGGCACCCAAGTCGCCCCATGCCAAGTCGTGCGCCGCGGTCCTGAAGATCGCGATTCGGGTGGCGAGTCCGAGCGTGTCCTTGCCGGCCCTGAAGATCCGCAAGCTGCGCTTCTTCCTGAGCGGACAGGCGCAGTTCGTGTATCCGCTCTACGAGACGCTGTTGAACGACGTGGTCGAAGTGGCCGTCGCGGAGGATGCGAACGACCGTCGACCGGCCATCTTCGGTCCCGAGGTGTTGCAACCCTGCGGCCTGGACGAGACCGAGGGCATGCTCCCGTACCCGAACCGATCGGGCACCGAATACCGCTTGCTGACCGAGCTCTTCGCCTTCCCGACCAAGTTCCAGTTCGTCGAGATCGATCTGGGCGAGGACGCCACGTTCCAGGCCTCGGAAGGTCGCGTCGAGATCTTCTGCTACCTGAGCCGCATGCGTCAGGACCTGCAGTCGCACCTGGACGAGTCGTCCCTCGTGCTGGGCTGCACGCCGATCATCAACCTGTTCGAGAAGCGCGCCGAGCCCATCCGCATCAGCCCCCACGAGTTCGAGTACCGCGTCGTGCCGGACTCGCGCCGCATCAAGTCGCACGAGGTCTACCGCATCGATCGCGTGTCCGGGGCAGGGCCCGACGGGAAGCTCCGCGAGTATCGACCGTTCCTCGGTATCGACCATGGTCCCCATGGCGAAGCCACCGATTGTTTCTGGCACGCGATTCGAAAGGGCACCGAGGCCACGATGCAACCGGGCTTCGAGACGTTCGTGCAGTTGGTGAACCTGGGCGGCCAGGCGACGCACGAGGACGAGTGGGTCCTGACCGCGGAAACGACCTGCTTCAACAAGGACCTGCCCTCCAAGCTCCCGTTCGGCGGTGGCCAACCGGGTCTGCGCGCAGGTCAGGACATGACGGGGGTCAAGGAGATCGTCTGCCTGTCCGCGCCGACCTCGACGATCCGACCGCCCAGCGGTCAGGCCGCGCACTGGCGCCTGTTGTCCCACCTGAGCCTGAACTACCTCTCCCTCGCCGGCGAAGAGGGTGCCGCTGCGTTCAAGGAGATCCTGCGGCTCTACGAGTTCGCCTCGTCGCGAGAGATGCTGGTCCTGATCGATGCCATTCTCGAGTTGGAGTGCAAGCCCAAGAACCTGCGCGTCAACTTCGACGGGCAACCGGCCTATTGCCGCGGTCTCGAGATCAGCATCCTGTTCGACGAAGAGCGCTTCGCCGGCAGCGGTCTCTTCCTGTTCTGCACCGTGCTCGAACGCTTCCTCGGCCTGTACTGCTCGATCAACTCGTTCGTTCAGTTCACGGCGCGCTCCAACACCCGCGACGAACCTCTGAAGCGCTGGCCCGCGCGCGCGGGACGGATGCCCCTGATATGAGTCGCACGTTCGATGACGCCAGTCGTTACGACTTCTTCCAGGCCGTCCGCGTCGTGGAGGAGGAGGCCCAGCGCGTCGGTCGCAAGAAGGGCGTGGGCGCCGACCTGCACCCGAACCAGGAGCCGATGCGCTTCACGGTGCACCCGTCCCTGGCCTTTCCCGAGAGCCCTGTTCGTTCGATCACCCCGCCGTCCAAGGACAAGCCGGCCATGGTCGAGGTGCGGTTCTTCGGGATGACCGGGGCCGCCGGCGTGCTGCCGCGGCACTACACGGAACGCATCATCCACCGTGGGCAGGCCAAGGACCGCACGCTGCGCGACTTCCTGGATTCCATCCACCATCGGTCGGTGTCGCTCTTCTACCGGGCGTGGAAGAAGTACCGACTGACGGCATCCTACGAGCCTGGCCAGGTGGCTTCGGCGAAGACCGACCCGGTCTCGACCATCCTGCAGGGCCTGACCGGGATGGGCACGCCGGAGCTCCCGGAGCTTCCGGGTCTCGATCACGACGCGTTGAAGTTCGTGGCCGGCCAACTGGGCCGTGTCGCTCGCTCCGCCGCCGCGATCGAAGACGTGATCAAGAGCCTGCTGCGTGTTCCAGTTCGCCTGCAGCAGTTCGTACCGCGCGACACCCAGCTCGAACAGCAGGATCGCTCGCGCGTGATGGGTCCGGGCGTGGCACGTGACGACCAGAACCGTCTCGGTCGCGGGTTCCTCTTGGGCGACGAGGTCGTGGATGTTCAGACGTGCGTGCGCTTCTCCTTGGGTCCGTTGACGCTCGAAGAGATGAGTTTCTTCCGGCCCGGCGAAGTGGGTGCCCAGCGCCTCGCTTCCCTCGCCAAGATGACGCTGCAAGGCCATCTCGAGGCCGAGTACGAGTGCATTCTCGCGCCCGGCGAATCGCCCGGCATTCGACTCGGGGGCGAGCGGCCCACACGTTTGGGTCACGACACCTGGCTCGAAACCGAGTCGCGCGCTTCAGGCACTCGCGCAGCCACATTCTCGGTGGACAGAAACTGAGAACGGGGACATCCTTTTTCTCAGCTCCCGCCTGCTCCTAGCTCCCCCCTTCGAATCGCGCACGACGCGCTCGCTCCCCATGGCAACCGTGAACCTGAAGTCCCTCGTGGATCGCCTCGACGATGTTTCGAAGCGAGCCCTCGAAGGCGCTGCCGGACTCTGTCTCTCTCGCACGCACTACAACGTCGAGATCGAGCACTGGTTGCTGAAGATCCTCGAGACGTCGGGCTCCGACCTGGAAGCCGTGATCCGCGGGTTCGATCAGGATCCGGCGGTGGTCGTGGCCGAGCTGCAGCGCTCGCTGGACGGCTTCAAGACGGGCAACTCGCGGCCTCCGGCCCTGGCTCCCGCGATCGTGGACCTGGCGAAAGAGGCGTGGCTGGTCGCGTCCTTGACCGCGCAATCCGGTCGCATTCGAAGCGGTCACCTGTTGAGCGCCCTGTTGTCGACCGATTCGCTCGCGCGGCAGATGCGCGACGCCTCCAAGACGCTCCTGTCCCTGTCCGCCGACGCGGTTCAGGCCCAGCTCGAGACGTTGACCGCGGACACCGTCGAAGGTCAGGCCTCGGTCCAGCTGACGACGTCCGAGCCGGGCGCCAAGCCCAAGACCGGTGGCGCGACGCCTTCGCTCGACCAGTTCACCATCGACCTGACGCAGTCCGCGCGCGACGGCAAGATCGACCCCGTGCTCGGGCGGGATTCCGAGATTCGCCAGGTCATCGACATCCTCACGCGCCGTCGCCAGAACAACCCGATCCTGACCGGCGAGCCCGGTGTGGGGAAGACGGCTGTAGCCGAGGGTTTCGCGCTCGCGGTCATCGAAGGCAACGTGCCGCCGGCGCTCCAGAACGTGGTGATTCGAACGCTCGATCTGTCGCTGTTGCAGGCGGGCGCTGGCGTGAAGGGCGAGTTCGAGAATCGCCTCAAGAACGTGATCCAAGAGGTCAAATCGTCCCCTGTCCCGATCATCCTGTTCATCGACGAAGCCCACACGATGATCGGTGCCGGCGGTCAAGCCGGCCAGGGCGACGCCGCCAACCTGCTGAAGCCTGCGCTGGCGCGTGGCGAGCTGCGCACGATCGCCGCGACGACCTGGGCCGAGTACAAGAAGTACTTCGAGCGCGATGCCGCCCTCGCGCGCCGCTTCCAGGTCGTGAAGATCGAGGAGCCCAGCGAAGACGTCGCCGTCGAGATCATGCGCGGCCTGTCCAAGGTCATGGAGCAGCACCACGGCGTGCGCGTCGTCGACGACGCTCTCCAGGAATCGGTGCGCCTGTCCAGCCGCTACATGTCCGGTCGCCAGTTGCCCGACAAGAGTGTCAGCCTGCTCGACACGGCCTGCGCGCGCGTGGCGCTCAGCCAAGCCGCGGTGCCCGCCGAGGTCAGTGACTGCGAACGTCGCATCACGGCGCTCGACACCGAGGAGCGTGTCCTCGCGCGCGAGAACGCCGTCGACCGGACGCACGGCGAACGCCTGGAGGAGATCGCGACCGAGCGTTCCCAGGCGCAGGACAGCCTCGAAGCCCTGAAAGCGCGCTGGAACGACGAGAAGGAACTCGTCAACGCCATCATGACCGCGCGGGATGCGCTCGCGCCGCCCAAGGAGGGCGAGGAGGCGCTCAGTGAAGCGGAGCGTGAACGCCTCGTCGGTGCGCTCGAGACGAGTGTGGCGGAGCTCAAGAAGATCCAGGGCGACTCGCCTCTGGTCCACGCGCACGTCGACGGCCAGGCGATCGCCGAGATCATCGCCACGTGGACCGGGATCCCGGTCGGACGCATGGTTGCGAACGAGATCCAGGGCGTGTTGGAGCTGAAGGACCGACTCGAGCAGCGCGTCGTCGGACAGTCGCACGCCCTCGATTCGATCGCCCAGGCCATTCGCACCTCACGTGCCGGCCTGACGGATCCGAACCGACCCGTGGGCGTTTTCATGCTCGCGGGTACCAGCGGCGTCGGCAAGACGGAGACGGCGATCTCGCTCGCCGAAGAGCTGTTCGGTGGTGAGCAGAACATGACCACCATCAACATGTCCGAGTTCAAGGAGGAGCACAAAGTCTCGCTCCTGATGGGCTCGCCCCCCGGTTACGTCGGGTTCGGGGAAGGCGGCATCTTGACGGAAGCCGTGCGCCGCAAGCCCTACAGCGTCGTCCTGTTGGACGAGCTCGAGAAGGCCCACGAGGGCGTCCAGGAGATCTTCTATCAGGTCTTCGACAAGGGGAACATGAAGGACGGCGAGGGTCGCGACATCGACTTCCGCAACACGGTCATCATCATGACGACCAACGCGGGTACGGACGCGGTCATGGCGCTGTGCGCCGATCCCGAGACGCGCCCCGAGCCCGAGGCCTTCGTCGAAGCGATGCACCCCGAGTTGCTCAAGACGTTCAAGCCTGCATTCTTGGGGCGCTGCCAGGTCCTTCCGTTCTATCCGCTCGCGGACGACGTGATGAGGAAGATCATCCACCTGAAGCTGAACAAGATCGCCAAGCGCGTCACCGCGAACTACGACGCCGCGTTCACCTACACGGACGAACTCGTCCAGGAAGTGCTGAACCGTTGCACCGAGGTCGAGACCGGCGCACGCAACGTCGACCACATCCTCTCGCAGACGCTCCTGCCCGAGATGGCGGCCGAGTTCCTGTCGCGCATGGCCGCCGGAACCAAGATTCAATCCGTCGTGGCGACCGTCTCTGACAGCGGTGGCTTCACGTACGACTTCGGCCAGGATTGAGGGCTTTCCCCTCGATTGACGGGATTTCGGGCCAGGGGTAACATCACCTCCCTGCGCTCGGGACCCCAACTCCCACGATGGCCGCACGTTGCGCCCTTCGCTCCAAGCAACCAACCGCAAGACACTCACAGAGGATTCCGCTCATGGCCATCTACATCAAGATCGGTGACATCAAAGGCAACGTTACGGCCAAGGGTCACGAAGATTGGATCGAGGTCGAGTCTGCACAGTTCGGCATCGGTCGATCGATTCCGATGGCGGTCGGCACCGTATCGAACCGTGAGGCGTCACACCCCTCGCTCAGCGAGGTCTCGGTCGTCAAGAAGATGGACGACTCCAGCCCCTACCTCTTCCAAGAGGCCTGTGTTGGCAAGTCGGCCAAAGTGCTGATCCATGTCACCAAGACCGGCGAAAAGGCTCTCGACAACATCGTCGAGTACACGCTGGAGCACTCGATGATCAGCAGCTATTCCGTCTCCTCCACGGGCGAGAAGCCCCACGAGTCTCTCTCGTTCTCCTACACCAAGATCGAGATGAAGTACCTCGTCTGGGGCGAGGGTCATGAACAGGTCACTCAGATCCCGGTCTCCTACGACCTGGGCACTGCGGTCAAAGGCTGATCGAGCCGAACGTTCACGTATCACCCCGTTGCTCTCATCGAGCGGCGGGGTGGTTTCGTATGGGCCCCACTCGTGAGCCCACTCGTGAGCCGCTGCGAGGAGTCCGCAACGGATGGACGCCCAGGACCCAGACGCATCAGGGCCACCGTTCGGAAGCCTGAGCGCGCTCCCTACTCGCCGTTCTGCACCTCGACGGGGTCCCGATGGAACCACGCGCTCACGATTCGCGTGCTAGAGTGAGCGTCCCTGGGAGGTGCTCAGCCGCCGACCAGAACGTTCATGCAGCCCAAGACGACCGTTCCACCATGCGCCGTCGAATCACCCATGCGCGCAGCGGGCTTGAAGCCGATCAGCACGGTCGCCGAGCCTTTGACGATCGTGTCCGGCGGACCGACGCAAACGGCCATGTCGCCCATGGTGGCTGCGGGCAGGAACCCGATCAACACGTTGGGAACGCCCGGAGCCGCGATCGGACCGCCCACGTGGGGAACGGGGCCGGTGCACATCGGGCAGACGTGCATGTCGGTCAATCGAGCGGCGGGGGGCATGTCATGAGCCTACGCAAGGATCACCGATGGCGCTAGCCAAGCCCAAGATCCCGCCGCCGGACCGGCACCTCGTCAACGTGGGGGCCATCCTCGAGCGCCCGTTCCTGCACCAACTGCGCATGCCGCTGACCCTGGGGTCGGCGGTCGACGCGACCAAGCTGGACGATCCTGTCGAGGGCGTGACCACGTTCACGTTCCTGGGGACCCAGCTCCTGATGGACGTCTACAAGAACGACGGCTGCGAGAAGACGACCGAGTACCACTACACGGCGGTCGACCCCGCCGAGACGATCGCAGCCCTCAACAAGAAGCGGGTTGAGCTGCAGCTCAAGCACGACGGCATGTCGGCCGCGTCCGACTTCGATCCGCTGGCCCAAAAGGCCGTCGCACGCGAGATCAAGAAGGTCGATGAGGCCATCAAGAAGATCACGCTCGAGTCCAAGAAGGGACCGCCGCCGCCCAGACTCGTGCGCTTGACCTTCATCGAAGAGACGGACGGCCAGGTCCTGGTGACCGGCGAGACCACGTTCGAGTACGACGCCGGTGACATCGTCAAGGCGAAGTCCGTGACCCAGACGGACGAGTCTCCACCTCGCGTGGACCGGCTCGAGAAGGTCTACACGTACAACGACTTGGGTCAGGTCACCCAGGTCGACGAGGGCGGCGCCGTGACCTACTTCCGCTACGACCCCGTCGGCCGCATGATCCAGACCGATGGGGACTACCTGTCCCAAGCCGAGGACTACCGCGCCTTTCACCGCACGCTGTACACGTACACGCCGCCCGGTGATCCGACGATGACGCCCCCGCCGAACAGTCTGTTGACCTCGCTCAACGACTCCGCGTCGGGGCCGATGGACGAATGGGCGAAGACGAACCTGAAGCCGGAGACGATGCCCCCGCCCATCCCAGGGGTCGTGCTCGACCTGCCCGAGGATATCGACTACACGGTCGCGTCGGGCACGTTCGCGTACTAACCCCGTTCCCGTTGGGACGCATCGAGGCCAGAGCGTTCACTCGAATCGAAGGCACGATCAAGCACGTCTCGTGTTGGGAGTACGGTGTCTGTT
>TARA_R110002126_G_scaffold239409_2_pt1 | contig 34535 bp, 25 predicted proteins | sample TARA_R110002126 | Tara Oceans TARA_R110002126 (sample SAMEA4397536) | marine metagenome | biome: Polar Biome; feature: [DCM] deep chlorophyll maximum layer (ENVO:01000326); material: water (ENVO:00002006), including particulate matter (ENVO:01000060) such as... | depth 30 m | reverse complement strand
ATAGTTATATTTTACACTACTGTCTCATTTTTGGGGTCCACTACTGATTGAAGAGCTGACTACCAGTAAAAATGATATCGATAATTTTATTCGCAGCACAGATATAGGTACCATTTTTATTGATTCAAAACTTAATATTAAACGTTATACGCCTGCTATAACCCAGGTGTTTGATTTATTACCGCAAGATGTAGGGCGGTCTCTAAAAAACTTTGCTTATAATCTACGTTTTGAGGGTTTGATTGTAAAAATTAGAGCTATTATTAAGTCGAAAAAAACGTTTACAAAAGAAGTGCAAACGCAAGAAGGCGAATGGTTTTTCATGCGTATACAACCCTATTTAGTGGAGGGGCGATTATGTGAAGGTGCGGTGATTAGTTTTTTTAATATTCAAAATTTAAAACAAGCCCATCAAGATTTAATCAATAAAGAGTCACGTTACCGAGCGTTGATTGAGGCAACGTCTGCGGTTGTATGGGACGCTGATCACGCGGGTACGTTTGAAAATAAAGCACAAGCTTGGTGTTCATATACGGGGCAAAAACCCGGTGAAGCTATAAATTTAGGCTGGATTCAGGCCGTTCATGAAGAGGCTCGGGATATATGTAAAGCGCTGTGGCAAGCAAGTATCAAGCATGCCAAACCGTTCCATTTGGATACGAAAGTGTGGTCATGTAAGCATGACTGCTATCATTATGTTCGTTTGGAAGCCGTGCCACTCAGCGAGCACTCACGCGAAGGTGTGCAATGGGTATGCTCATTAACGGATATTGATGTTGCGAAACGTTATGATGAAAAATTTCGATTTGCGGTACAAGCATCACCATTTTCAGCCTTGATTGCGGATGAGCAAGGAATCATTACTTTTGTTAATGCATCGACATTAGCTTTATTGGGTTATGAAGAAAAGGATTTAATTGGTCAGGCCATTGAAATACTTTTGCCTAAAGAAAGCCGAGAGCGGCATGCTCGTTTTCGTGAGCATTATATGAAGCATCCTGAGGCACGTATCATGGCATCAGGCATCGAAGTTTTTGTTTTATCTCAATCAGGGAAAAAAATTGCTGTGGAAATTCATCTGAGCCCTATCGAAGCAGACGATGGGCTTTATATTCTTTGTTCGATGATGGATATTTCAAAACGTATTAAAACAGAAGAAATTTTACAGCGCTCCACCGAAGAATTAGAGCTTCGCGTTTTTGAACGAACCCATGCGTTAGTTGAAGCGAATGCAAGCCTGACAGAATCTGAGAAACGGTATGCCATGCTTTATGAGCATGCGCCAGATATGTATGCCTCCGTATCGCCAACGGATACGAAAATCATCCAGTGCAATGAAACGTTGGTGAAGGTGCTTGGATATAAATCCAAAAGCGAGGTGGTTGGTCGGTCGGTGATGGAGCTATATAGCGCGTCATCGATCGCGGCTGCGAAGCATTGTTTTGAGCGTTTTGTGAAAGATGCTGAAGTGAATAATACAGAACTCACGCTTCAAAAGAGAGATGGCTCTATATTGCCTGTGATGCTCAAAGTGAATGCCGTACGCGATGAAAAAGGACGTGTTCTTTATAGTATATCAAGTTGGCGTGATATATCAGCACAAAAAGCACTGGAGCAAGAAAAGAGAATGACACTTGAACTTGATATGATTTATCAAAGTACAAAAATCATGAGCGAAGTCTATGATTCGGATGAAGCGATGCAGGCGTGTCTTAAGATGATTTGCGAGGTGATAGATTGGCCTGTGGGGCATGTTTATCTTCCTGATGAGCAAGGTAAGTACTTAATATCATCTGACGTGTGGGCGCTTAAGCACCCTCGAAAATTTAAATTATTTAAAGCGTCTGAGAATAATTCAAATTGCCACAAAGGTGTTGATTTACCCGGTCGTATTTGGTCGTCTAAACAATCAGCTTGGATTGTTGATATTGCTCAAGATACTAATTTTCCTCGTTCCAAAATCTATCAAGATCTCGATGTAAAAAGTGCGGTTGGATTTCCGGTCATGGCTTATGGGAAAGTGATCGCTATTTTTGAGTTTTTTGCTTTTGATGTGCATGTGGAAAATCACGAGTTATTAAAACTTTTTCAAGTCGTCGGCGAACAAGTTGGGCGAGTGTTAGAACGAAAGCAAGTCGAGGCCCAAATTGAAGCATTGGCTCATTATGACGTAGTGACAGGATTGCCCAATCGTATTTATTTCAACGAGGTGTTTCAACGGTTCTTATCGAAAGCAAAGCGCACAAAAAAAACGTTGGCGCTATTTTATTTGGATGTTGATAACTTTAAAAAAATTAATGATACCTTAGGGCATCCTGTCGGTGATAAGTTACTGAGCAACTTAGCCATTGCGATGAAAGAACTCATTCGAGATGAAGATTTTATCGCAAGACTGGGTGGGGATGAATTTGTAATCCTTATGGATGAAATCAAAAACTATAAAGAGACGGTTACTTTTGCCAAACGTATTTTAGCTTGCGTCTCTAAACCGTCGTATATCGATGGGCATGAAATTAATATTAGTATGAGCATTGGTATCGCGCTGTATCCGGATGGAGGCAAGAATGCTGATACGTTGCATAAAAACGCCGATATGGCGATGTATCGTGCCAAAGCCATGGGTAAAAATGCATTCCACTTTTATTCCAAAGAACTGAACGACATTTATCAGCGGCAAATCACGATTGAGAGTCATCTACGGCATGCGATTAAGCGGAACGAACTTTCTCTGGTGTATCAACCACAAATCGCCATCAAAACAGGAAAAATATATGGTTTTGAAGCGCTGATTCGCTGGGAAAATGAAACCTTAGGACATGTCACGCCGATGGAGTTTATACCCGTTGCAGAGGATGCGGGTCTTATTCATGAGATTGGTGCTTGGGTGTTGGAGACGGCATGTCAACAATTTTACGATTGGGGAGAGCAGTATCTGGGTGGCGTTGAAAACAATCCTTTGGTGTTATCGATTAATTTATCGGTCTTGCAATTAATGCAAAAAAATACCGTGAAGCATATCAAGCAATTGATTGAGCACCATCAATTTAAACCCAATTCATTGATGCTTGAGCTGACAGAGACGGCTTTAATGTCCAACCTCGACCATTCGACAACCGCGTTGGATGAATTAAGTGCGCTCGGGGTGGGTCTTGCCATCGATGATTTTGGAACGGGTTATTCGTCACTCAGTTATTTAAAACAGCTTTCATTTACCTCGTTAAAAATCGATCAGTCGTTTGTACGGGATGTCATGAATGATGCGAATGATGCTTCTATTGTTCAAGCGATTATACAGATGGGTTCTGTGATGGATTTAGAAATCATTGCTGAAGGTGTTGAAACCAAAGAGCAGCTTGATTTTTTAAAGAGCACCGGATGTGATTATGCACAGGGTTATTATTTTAGTCGTCCTCAGATACCTAAGGATATTGAAGAAACATTGCGGAACCTGATACGTTGATTGAGGGATGTTATGACCGATTTTAAAACGCAATTGCTCGAAAAAGAAGAGGCGTTGAGTAAGCAGCTATGGCTGCGCGAAATGCAACTCAAAGTACATACGGTGTTTCGTGGTGAAAAAGATCGTGAAACCTTGTGTCGTGATATTTTAGTGAGTCTTGCTGAAGTCACACATGCTGATGTCGGTGTGTTTTATTTTATGGAAAATAACACGCTTAAGTTTATCAGCGGATATGCCTTTCCATCGGATCGCGCATTGAATCAAACGATTGCGATCGGCGAAGGAATTATAGGCCTTGCTGCGTCGACCAAAGAAATCCAACGATTTGACCATCTAGAGCAGGACGATTTGGTCTTAGAGTCATCCACACAGACCTTGCGCGTAAGAGCTATCATGGCTGTTCCGCTGACGTATGAGGGGGATATTCTTGGTGTGATTGAGTTAGGTGCATGCCATGCATTTTTTGATGACAGTTTTGATTTTATGGAACAAATCAGAGAGTCAATTGCGATTAGTCTCAATATGGTGCTGGAACGAGAAAAAGTTAGACGTTTATTGAGCGAAACACAAGCTCAAGCCGAACAATTAAAACAACAGGCGACTCAGCTGCAAGTGAGTAATGAGACACTGAAACAGCAAGCCCATGAACTTAAAGCAAGTCAAGGAGAACTTGAACAGACCAATGAAGAGCTTGCTGGGCAGCGTGCGGCCTTATTGGAGCAAACGAAACAGCTCGAAGAAAATAATCAAGCGTTAGAAGAGTATCAAGAAAGTTTAGAAGAAAAGACGCAAGAGCTTGAAAATTCAAGTCGGTATAAATCTGAATTTTTAGCAAATATGTCGCACGAGCTGAGAACGCCCCTGAACAGTATTTTAGTCTTATCTCAATTATTTATAGAAAACAAAAAGAATCATTTGGACCAAAATCAAGTGAAATCAGCGCAAACGATGTTTAAGTGCGGTAACGATTTATTAACGCTTATCAATGATATTTTAGATTTATCCAAGGTTGAAGCCAATCGACTGGAAATTGATTTTGAGAATATATTGACGAATGGATTGGTCGATAATCTCAATAATCTATTTCAAGCTGTAGCGGATAAAAAAGGCCTGATATTTAACGTTGTGTTAGATAAAAAATTTCCAGAAGCGTTTGTTTCTGATGTGATGCGACTGGAACAGATTTTGCGTAATTTCATAAGTAATGCTTTAAAATTCACGGACGCGGGAGAAATTAAGGTTCTTTGCACGGTCAGCAAACCTTCGGATCATTTTCACTTAGCGACCTTGAAAAAAGAGGGGGGATTAAGTTTTTGTGTGAAAGATAGCGGTATTGGCATTCCACAAAGTAAACTTAACGATATTTTTACGGCGTTCCAGCAAGTGGATGGCAGCACAGCACGAAAATACGGTGGAACCGGGCTGGGTTTAACGATCTCGAATAAATTAGCTTTACTCCTTGGTGGTGAAATTTATGTTAAGAGTGCATATGGGCAAGGAAGCATGTTCACCTTAACGCTGCCTTTATCGATAGAGCCCACCGAGGCGACGTCAACAGATAAGCTTTTATTATCACCGATGGGTGCCTATGTTGAAAAACAGGCAATTGCTGATGATCGCGATCAATTAAATCCAAAAAAACGGACGTTATTGATTATTGAAGACGACGTCAACTTTGCTTCAATATTATCTGATTTTGCGCATAAGAATTCTTTTCAGGTTATCTCTGCTGCAACCGGGCCGACAGGCCTGGACTATGCTGAAAAATATGCGCCTGACGGTATTTTACTTGATGTCCAATTACCGGATCTAGATGGTTTAAGTGTTTTAAAAGCTTTAAAAGAAAATGTTGCCACACGTTATATCCCGATTCATGTCATGACCGTCGAGTCGTGCGAAGAGCAAGCGATGTCTTTGGGCGCTGTGAGTTTTATTCAGAAACCGATTTCTAAGCATATCATCGAGCAAACGTATCAGGATTTAATGGCAACAACGAAGAAAGTAAAAAAACACCTCGTGTTACTGGAAGATGATGATACTGAACAAGCCATCGTACGTGAATTCTTTACGGATTACCCGGTTGTGATTAAAGCATTTAAGACGGTCACACCTGCATTTAATTATCTAAAAAAACACAAGGTGGACGGTATCATACTGGACTACATGCTTAAGAAAGGCACAGGTTTGGATTTGTTACGTAAAATTAAGCATGAGGCTAATTTTTCCTGCCCGCCCGTGATTATCTACACAAATCAAGATTTAACACAGTTTGATAAAAATACGTTTGCTGAGTTTTCACAAACGTTTGTTGCTAAAGGCATTCATGCGAAAGAAAAGTTGCTGCGTGAGGCAAACGTATTTTTTCAACAAATCACACAACATTCAAAGAAATCAAGATACATGCATCAAAAAAAGAAACCATTTGATTTGCCTATTATTTTATTGGTTGATGATGATGAACGTAACCTTTTTGCATTGAAAGAAATATTTGATGCTGTACAAGCCTTAATTATTACCGCGAGTAATGGCAAAGAAGCGGTTGAGCTCTATCGGGCCTATCCCGAGACAGCACTGATTATTATGGACATGATGATGCCCGTGATGAATGGCTATGACGCGACTCAAGTGATTAGAAAAATGAATACCGTTGTGCCCATTATAGCCTTAACGGCAAAAGCCATGAAAGGTGAGCGTGAAAAATGTATGGAGAGTGGTTGCACCGACTACTTAGCCAAGCCGGTTGATGTTCAACAGCTTCTAAGTTTAGTTCAAGTATGGTTAGGATGAGGCAATGACGGCGTCAGTGAATCAGGTTGAAATGGCGCTCTTATTTGAAGCCATTAAAACGTGTTACGGCTATGATTTTAGTGATTATGCCGGTGCATCTTTACGGCGACGTCTTTTAACGTTATTAACCAATCATCGGCTTAAGAATGTTGCAGAATGTCAGCATTTGATTATTCATGATGAAGCCTTTTTCCATACTTTTTTAAACGATCTTACGATCACAGTCACAGAATTTTTTAGGGATCCGCACGTATATCAAGCGATTGAGCAGCATGTGTTGCCTTATTTGGCACGGCATCATCGCTTTAAAATATGGCATGCGGGCTGTTCAACGGGCGAAGAAGTTTATTCAATGGCGATTTTACTCAACGACTGCAAGGTTTATCAGCAGGCTATGATGTATGCTACGGATATTAATCCTAAGGCACTTGAATTTGCTAAAAGTGGTTTATTTAAACATGCTGTTATTGAACAAGGTATCAAAAATTATAAAATATTGCATGCGACCGATACGTTTAATGCATACATGCTTCGTCAGCAAACTCATGTTTTGATGCATGCTACGTTACGAAAAAATATCGTTTTCACGGAGCATAATTTGGTTACCGATCAAAGTTTTGGAGAAATGCAGTTGATTCTATGCCGGAATGTGATGATTTATTTTAATAAAAATCTACAGAATCGCGTTTTGCGTTTATTGACGCATAGTTTGTCTATCGGCGGGTATTTATGCTTAGGTACGGGAGAGTCGTTAAAATTTACGAGCGTTGAAAACTGTTATGAATGCGTTGATAGTCCTGCGCGACTGTACCGAAAAATTAAGGCGTGTGCGCCATAAGTCACTGATTACATAATGTTTGGGTAACAGAATCTAATTTAGCACAAAGGAGGGTCGAATGAGTAAGATAAAACCTGTTATTTTATTGGTTGATGACAAAGAAGAAAATCTTTTTTCATTGAAGAATATTTTAATGGATGAAGACTGTGAAATATTAACAGCTCTTTCAGCAAAGAAAGGACTGGATATACTCAGAGCACAAGAGATTGCTTGTTTGTTTCTCGATGTGCATATGCCCGAGATGAATGGTTTTGATATGGCCAAAATAATTCGTGAAGATACAAAAATAAACATGACGCCGATCGTATTTGTGACGGCGGTGGAGCTTGGATCGGATAAAGTAAAACGCGGTTATGACTTAGGTGCCCTGGATTATTTAATTAAACCACTTAATCCAAATTTAGTACGCGCTAAAGTTGATTTATATTGCCAACTTTATCAAAAAAATAAAGAACCGGAATAGCTTAAAAAAAAATAAGACGTATGTTAATAGGATTGCATGTTGCTAAGGCGCATTGCAAGGATGCTGAATATAGTCAATACTGTTTTTATAAGGTATTGGATAAAGGCGAGCGTACTTGATGGATATGGATGGCCTCAAAGAGCCGGTGTCAGGCAGCACCCGTGTCAATAATCAGTTGAATGCACAGGCTAAAGAAGTGCTGGTGCGAACGCATACGCTCTTAATTAAACGTATTGCGTATCATCTGTTAGGGCGACTTCCGCGCTCGATTCAACTGGATGATTTAATGCAAGCCGGGATGGTGGGTTTACTGGAAGCCGCGATGCGTTATGACGACAGTAAAGGTGCTTCGTTTGAGACGTATGCAGGCATTCGTATTCGTGGACATATGCTGGATGAAGTGCGTCGAAATGATTGGGTTCCGCGTTCGGTTTATCGTAATGCGCGTATGGTTGCTGAAGCTGTTCGCCAGGTCGAAAATAAACTTAATCGTGATGCAAAAGACGGTGATGTTGCCAAAGAGCTTGGCGTAAGCCTTGAGGAATATCATCATATTTTAAATGATGCGACCGGTGCACACTTGTATGGGTTTGATGATTTAGGTGTGACGGATGACTCACTGAAAAGTGAAGGGGCTGCAGCGTTGCCTGAGCCGCAGGCGCGTGTCATGAAAGATGATTTCAAAAAGCAGTTGACGGAAATTATTGGTGGCTTACCTGAAAAAGAGCGTTTGGTTTTGTCACTTTATTATGAGCATGAGCTCAATCTTAAAGAAATTGGTGAATTACTGGGTGTAAGTGAATCTCGTGTGTCACAACTTCATGGTCAAGCCACACATCGTATTCGAGCGCGTATTGAAGATTAATCTGGATTTATCTGTATAATCGGGTGGATTTCAGTTGGTCAGCGCTTGCTTTCTATGTAAAATAACACATCGTTTGAAATCACGTTATTACCACACCTCAAGGGTCGCTATGTTAGAAGTGAATCAGGTCAATCTGACCTTGGATGATTTATCGAAACGCATTACCGCATTAAGTCATTTTTTAGAGCTGGATGTGAAGACGGAACGCTTGGAAGAGGTGACGCGTGAGCTTGAGCTCCCCAGTATTTGGGAAAGCCCTGATAAAGCACAAGCCCTAGGTCGTGAACGGGCACAGCTCGAGTCGGTTGTGATTCGAATTAACGCGCTTGCATCGAGTGTGGTTGATTTAAAAGATTTATTTGAGATGGCGCGTGATGAATCAGACGAGCAAACGATTCATGAACTTGCTGATGACGTTGCGATCATTCAGAAAGAAGTCGAAGGACTCGAGTTTAGACGGATGTTTTCTGGCGCACAGGACGCATCCAATGCTTTTATTGATATTCAATCGGGATCAGGCGGTACAGAAGCACAAGATTGGGCTGAAATATTATTGCGTATGTATTTACGCTGGGGTGAGCAGCACGGGTTTGATGTGAGCTTGCTGGAATGCTCTGCGGGTGATGTGGCAGGCATTAAAAGTGCGACGATCCAAATGACGGGTGATTACGCTTACGGTTGGCTACGAACCGAAACTGGGGTCCATCGTTTGGTGCGAAAATCACCGTTTGATTCCGGTAATCGTCGTCATACATCGTTTGCGTCGGTTTTTGTTACACCTGAAGTGGATGATGATATTGAAATTGAGCTTAACATGTCTGATTTACGTATTGATACCTATCGTGCGTCAGGGGCGGGTGGACAGCATATCAATAAAACAGACTCGGCGGTTCGATTGACGCATATCCCGACTAATATTGTTGTTCAGTGTCAAAATGATAGGAGTCAACATAAAAATAAAGATCAGGCGATGAAGCAGTTACGCGCCAAATTATATGAACATGAGCAGCAAAAGCAGATGGCAGAACAGGCCTCGCTCGAGGCCAGTAAGTCTGATATTGGCTGGGGCTCCCAAATTCGTTCCTATGTTCTTGATCAATCACGCATTAAAGATTTACGCACCGGCGTTGAGACGAGTAATACACAAGCCGTTCTTGATGGCGATTTAGACCCATTTATTGAAGCCAGTTTAAAGGCAGGAGTAATAAGTAATCATGACTGACGAAACGGATACAACGAATGCAACTAATGCAACAGAAACGCTTGATGTTTATGACGTACGTAAACAAAAACTTACAGCTTTACGCGACGAAGGGTTTGATTTTCCCAATAAATTTCGCCGCAATGCGTTGGCTGCGGATTTAAATACAACCTACGGTCAGGTTGAAAAAGAAGCGTTAGCTGAGCAAGCGGTTTCGGCGGCAATTGCGGGTCGTGTTGTCCTGCGACGTGTGATGGGTAAGGCCAGTTTTTTTCACATTCAAGATGTCTCCGGTCGTATTCAAGTGTATGCGAGAGCCAATGAAATGCCAGAAATCTACGAGCAATTCAAGCAGTGGGATTTAGGCGATATTGTGGGGGTCACCGGAAAATTATTTATGACGAAAACCGGTGAGCTTACGTTGCATGCGGATAGCCTGCAATTACTCACCAAGTCACTACGACCGCTTCCAGATAAGTTCCATGGTTTAGCGGACCAAGAAATGCGCTACCGTAAACGTTATGTTGATTTGATTGCTAACGAAGAAACACGCCGCACGTTTATGTTACGTTCGCGTTTAATTCAAGTATTTCGGCAATTTATGGACAGCCATGCATTTCTAGAAGTTGAAACACCCATGATGCATCCGATTCCAGGTGGTGCTGTGGCGCGACCCTTTGTGACCCATCATCATGCCTTAGGCATGGATATGTATTTGCGTATAGCACCTGAATTGTATTTAAAGCGGCTTGTTGTGGGTGGTTTTGAGCGGGTGTATGAAATTAATCGAAATTTCAGAAACGAGGGTATTTCCACGCGCCATAATCCTGAATTTACGATGATCGAATTTTATCAAGCGTATGCGGATTATCATGATTTGATGAATTTCACCGAGCAGTTATTCCAAACAATTTGTGATGACGTTGCAGGAACACGTCAAATTAACTATCAAGGTGATGTGCTTGATTTTGATAAGCCTTTTGTGCGGATTAGCGTAAAAAGTGCAATTTTAAAATACCATCCTGAGTTATCTGAAGCAGATTTAAGCACGCAATCCTCGTGTCGAGCTGTGCTTAAAAAGCTAGGATTAGCTTACAAAGATACGGACGGCGCGGGTAAGTTACAGTTGATTATTTTTGAAGAAAATATCGAGCATCAACTGATTCAACCGACGTTTGTGATGGATTATCCAACCGAAGTTTCGCCATTGGCAAGGCGTAGCGATAACAATCCTGACGTGACGGATAGGTTTGAGTTATTTATTGCCGGTCGTGAAATTGCGAATGGTTTTTCTGAGCTTAACGATGCAGAAGATCAAGCCGAGCGTTTCAAACAGCAAGTGGAAGATAAAGATGCCGGTGATTTAGAAGCTATGCACTTTGATCATGACTACATTGAGGCTTTGGAGTATGGCATGCCACCCACAGCCGGTGAGGGGATTGGTATTGACCGCTTGGTGATGTTGTTTACCGATGCGCCATCGATTCGTGATGTTCTTCTCTTTCCGCATCTACGAAATGAGCAGGTTAAGTAATTAAATCTTCTAATTTAAAATCAGCCAAAACGCCTGGCGTAAAGGGGTTCAGTGCGCTCTCTGCTTTAAGTAAGTAGCGTCCTGAATCCCCGTTGATTTCAAATAAAACATGAAGTTTTGAACCGTCGTGTTTATCTAATAAAATATTAAATTTCTGTAATATTTTAAATAAGGCCCATGGGCCTTTTTCAGCAAGTTCGTATTGTTTACCTTCGATGGAATGTAAAATAAGCTGTGCGTTAGATTCTGGCCAAATAAAGTCGGTTGCGGTGTCGGTGTTTTGCGTGTCTCGAAGACGCGTACTACCCAGCGATAGCTCCAGCCCAGCAATAATTGGATCTAAACTTATTTTTTGTAAACTAAAATTAATTTTGCTTGATGCGTGTTCATTTGGAAAAAACATGGCCGTGATGACATTGGCATGGACTAATTGCTGAATAATATCTTGATTAATCGGCAGGGCATGGCCGTCGGCTTCTTGCCTTACCCATTCGGGCTGGGATGTATCTAAGAAGGGCTTAATATAGTTTTCAGCAAAGGTGTTGAGCACGCCATGTTTAGCAAAAAAATGGTTAAAGTCAGCGAGTTCAATTTCTTCTGAAGCGTTGGCATCTAGAGGATAGCGATGCATAATGGCGCGTTGATATTCGGGAAGGATATGCTGCGCCCATTGAGCATTGATGTATTTTTTTGTGTCGCTAAGCAATAAAAACCAAGCATCATCTGCAATTTGTTCGGTCCAGGACGCAACAGGTTCAGGAAGTTGTTTTGCATTGGCGTAGAGCGTTGAGAGTGCATTGCGAGACCCTTTGTTTTGAAATCGTTGTTTGGTCAGCATGAAGGCTGTGTGTCCTTCGTCTTGAACCACAGTAAGGGTATTTAAAAATTGGCGTAATTCACGTATATCTAGGGCTAAATCACGTAATCCTGACTCACTAACCAAGCTCAGCTCGGTAAAGTGACTCGCAATATTTTGATTAAAAACAGTGTTTTGATGCTCGAGATCGGGGCTGGTTTGGGCTTGAATAAAATGGGTCAGTTCACGGAGCGTATCAGCTTGATCAAAGAGGCTGAGCAGGCGTTGCCCTTCAGTATAGTTTTGTACATGATGCGGTGAGGTATGCTTAATAAATTGCTTCCACCATGTCAGGTAATCGTACGCGTAGGCTTGTTCAAGTAAACGGGATAAGTTATCTAAGTCTTGGCGCTCTAACACCCAGTTATCGAGTTGAAATTGAGATGATGCATAAGGAATGTTTAAGCTGGTTTGTTGAAACCCTTCTTTTAGAAAGTACAGCGGAACGCTGGATGCACCTAGGTTAAAACCATCCCAGTGTAGATTTTTCTTATCGGTAGAAAAGCTTTCTTTGAGCAGGGAATAATAGAGATAGCCTACGGGCAGGGCATTCAGGTAAGCACGGGTATCACGTACCAGCTGCTGATTAATATCAAGCGCTTGTTTAGGGGCTATCAGTGTCTTGTTTAAAAGTTCGACTTGACGGGCCAGATCTTCCGAAGCATGATTTTTTTCCCCATGCTGCTGGAACCAGCGGATAACCTCATCATGGCTGCGTTTAGATGGCTCGCCCAATTCGATATAAATTTTTAATGCATGATATCGAGCCGAAGTGGTTTGCTCTGGATCGCGAAGTACGCGCTCAAGTGTTCGAAGCATCTGAGGTAGAAAATCATTGTGCACGTGTTGTTTCGAGGTAAAATCAATCTGGGAGTGAAGTTGTTGCAGTGCCGGCGGCGATAAACGACTGAGTTTTATTTTGTCTAAAGCATCTGCTGCTTTAGACAAATGAAACAAGGCATTATTTTGTTTATTGGATTGCTTGTTTAAGAGGTCATAAGCCAAGAGTTCTTTGGTCACGTTATCTAACACGCGTGAGGAGGCAACATGATGATGGATAATCAATGCGAGCGAAAATCCAACCAAGCAGGATGCGGCTCGAAGTACGTACTTTTGAGCGACAGCAGGGCGCGGAGCAGTATATTGGGTTTGGCGCTGGAATGCGTCAAGTGCGCCATCAATAAAATAAGCACGATCATTACTGGATTGGGGTATTTGCGTGGGCAATGCTAACGCATATTCATGACAAATTTTTTGATTAAGATGATCAGCACTCATGCCTCCTTGCTGGGCACTCGTGAAATAAATGGCGCATACACGGCAATGTTTGGGTGAGATTTGTTTGAGTAAGCTTTCGATAGCAAGCTGAAATTTTGCCAGTTGTAACGGAAACTCTCGAATTAAACTACGTTTAAGGCTTGAGCGTACGGGATGAACTTTTTGGAGCATTTCTTGGCTCAATGACTCAAGTAGGTATTCAAAGCGGGCATGGTAGTTATGGGCTAATTTGCCTTTTTTGTGCCCCCAGTCGACAGAAAATCCTAGAGGTTTATTTTGGTCCAATCGTTTATCATGTTGAAAAAAATCACAAAAACCAGCCAAGTTGTCGAGTTTAGTAAAAATAAATCCTGTATCAACTAAATAGCCAAGGGCACGCCCAAAGCGTTGTAACAATTGGGTATGACTTTGCGTTTGTTTGCTGAGTTCACTCGGTGAATGAATGATCAGTTCATTGATATCAATCGCTAAAAGCAAGCCTGTAATACGTAGTGCGCGATGACAATGATTCAATTGTTTTAATGTGTGTTGCAATAAGGTCGTACTTTGATTCAGCCACGCTTCGTCGAGATCTAAAATAATGCCTTGTGCGTTATAATAAATTTCAGCGGTTCGTTCAGCATTGACCGTGATGTTTTTGTGCGTATCATGACGAAGCAAGGCAGCTTTACCTTGCCCTGTTTTACCTATGAGTAGGATAAATGAAAGATTATTCTGGTTGGGTTGTAATCCAGGCAATATTTTTTTTAATGCCTCAGTCAGCACTGCGAGTGATGTATCCATTAAAAACCTGATGTGTTGGATTGAAATTGCAAGTCCATGATTCGTTTGGCCTGATGTTCAAGTAACGTTTGGCTTATCATGTAAGATCCAAGCAAAACAGCGCACACAAGGCCTGTGGTTTTTAGCCATGGTTTGTGATCAACGGAGACCTGATCCGTGGGGTTCTGGGGCTCGGTAAACAGTCGTAAAGGTTTAGATACGCGATTTTTTTGAATCAGCTCATGTAATTCTTCGATTAAATTATCCAGTGTTTGTCGGCCGACCGTGTTTAAATGCTGTTCGCCTTCAAATCCGGAGATAAGGCAGTAATAAGCGAGTTCAATCAGATCCAAATATTGATTTGGCCGCGTTTTTAAATGATCGACAATATCAAAAAATCGTCGCTCAGGGCCAACCCCATCGTGTGATGAAGGTGTGAATGCTTGAAATTCAGCGGGGTTTTCCTGGACGCGTAAATAGCATTTTCCAAGCAGTTCATCCATGGTCGAGCTCATTAAATATTGTGCGATAACAATATGCTCATCGGCATTTTTTTGTAAATTTAAGCGACTACGAAACGCTTTGAGTTCATGCTCAAGGTTATCGATGACGGTTTCAATGGGAGGTAGTGTATGACTTGTGCCCAGTCGCTCAAGTAAAGAAAACAAAGGACCCGCTGCTGCCAAAAAAGAATTAGATGTGTAGGAAGCACGAAAGAGTTTGGAGCGATAGTAACTCGATGGTACCTGATGCGTGCCTGGCACAACAAACGGTCCCATGAGAGAAGTTGAACAGAGCTCGGCTGACATATCCTTCTCCTAATTAAAAATGCTTATCTGATAATACGTTATCTTGAATAAAATGAGAAGGTAGTGATAGCTAAGTGAAGTTTTGATAAACTGGTCGCGTATTAAACATTATTTAACGTTATTTTGAGAGTGAGTTAATATGCCAACAGCTGAAGAAATAAGTACATTATTAGAATCTGTGCAAGTAAAACAATCTGCGATGGCACATTACCAACAACATGCTTCAGTTCTTTATGTTCTTGAAGCAAAATACACGTTGTTTCATGTGCATCGTCTGCTCCAAAATCACAAGAATTCATCGCTAGAGAAAACCTTAGAAACGTTTCTTAAAGCACGTTGGGGCTGGCTGAAAAATACAGATGCTCAATATTTTCATGATACACAAAACCCTGCAAATTTAATGTGTATTGAAATTGCAAAAATGCTAGAACGGAAGAAAAATAAAGCTTATTTACTCTTTCTTGTACCAACGTTGGGCAAGGTGCCCGCGTCTGAGTATGTTGCTTCGTCTTATGAACATGATGACGACGATGATGATTTAGCGTTTAATTTATTGATGCTAAATGATGATTGTACACGGATGATGTATATTCCTGAAGTGTTGGAATTTGCTGAGCAAGACAGCGTGCTCAAACATACCTCGCTTTTTAACGGCAAGCGGTGTGATTTAAGTATTGCTGAAGAAAACCGATTGTTAGCACGGCATCCGAGTGTTGAAAATTATTATCATGCCGTGCGCGATAAAGTTAATTTTCAAGTGCATGGCGAAACAGCCGGCGCGTACCTCATGCGATTAATTGTTGGATTACGCGAAGGTGGCGCACTTGGGAGTGGTGAAGAGTTCCAGGCAGGGGAAGAGGCGAATGCTGCCATTGCTGAATTTTCGGTTTTTTTAGGAAGTTTAAATACGAGCACAAAAAGAAAATTGTTGAAGACGGGTATCGTTGAGCGTTGGATCGATAATGAAGTTAAGCGTCGATCGATTGCGCAATCGTGGGCCCTCTTAATCAATGGTTCAAAAGAAGAAGAGGATGAAGATCAGGAGGAACGGTATTGTGTCGAGCTCGTTGCCCATGATCTTGAAGAGATTCTTAAAGACAACCCTATGCTTTATCAGCTGATGCCGTTTGAGCAAGAAGGTGTGGGTACGCTTGCAGCGTTTCAAGAAGCTGTAACACAAGCTAAAACAACCATGTTAGATGAGCTCAGTACATCAAACACACATCGTTATTTTGGTGCGGCAGGTGATGATAGGTTTGCGTCTGATGTCTTATCTAAGATCAGTCGAGATCGAGCGTTTTATTTAGCGCAATCTGAGATTGCCTATGTTGCGCGTTGTTTTCAAGGTGATAATGCAGCGTTAAAAGAGCCTGCAGCGTCGATTTTATCACATACACGTGATTATATGACGCGCAAAAGTCTACGGGAAGCACTTAAAGATTTACCCAAGAGCATGTCTCGTGATGTGCTTGAGCAAGTGTTCCCAAAGCCCAATGGTTATTTGCTTTATTCTACTGAGGAAAAAAAACGTGGGAAAGAAGAGGTGTCATCTGAGCTAGAGCGATATGCTAAAAAAGCGAGGCAAGTGCATTTTTCTATTTAACGTTTTAATATTTAATCCATGAGCCGTACGTGCAGCTCATGGATTAAACGTGATGGCTTAGTGCTTAGCTAACGCCAAGCTTTTCAGAATGGTTAAGGCTGCATAGAGCTGGTAATCATCATAGAGCAACGCTTTTTCATCCGCTTTGATTTTTGCTTTGCTTGTTGATGAGATTTTTGTTCCGTTTTGTAAGTGCCCATGTAAATCCGCCTCACTGAAGTTTGCGATGGGATTTTTTTCTGATTTTTTAGGCATAGAAAGCGCATCAATATTGATGTCGGGTTTGATGCCTTGAGCCTGGATGGAAATCCCGGCGGGGGTGTAATACAGTGCTGTCGTAAGTTTGATACCACTTTTATTATCAAGCGGTAAAACCGTTTGGACCGAGCCTTTACCAAAGCTAGGCTTACCAAGGATCACGGCACGTTTATGGTCTTTCAGTGCTCCGGCTACAATCTCGGAAGCTGAGGCTGAACCGCTGTTGATTAAAACGACCATGGGGGCGTTGTGTAAGACATCACCGGGGTTTGCAACGGCAGTGAAGCGAGAGCCTGGTAGGCGTCCTTCGGTATAGACGATGAGCTGTTCTTTATCCGTCGGTTTTTTATCGATGAAGGCGTCAGCAATTTGAATCGCCGAGTCGAGCAAGCCGCCGGGGTTGTTGCGTAAATCTAAAACAAGGCCTTTCAATTGTCCGCCTGATTCTTTTTTGAGTTTTTCAATGCCTATGAGCATATCCTGAGATGTTAAGGCCTGGAATTGTGCAAGGCGGATGTACCCGTAGTTATTATCGAGTAGCTTCATATCGACGCTTTTGATCTGAATATTTTCACGTACAAGTTTAAACGATAGAGGTTGCTTCTCACCTTTACGCAAAACCGTAAGTGTGACCGGTTCACCGATTTTTCCTCGCATTAAACCGACAGCTTGACGGAGATCGATACCTTGCACCGCGTGCGAATCAACTTTCGCGATATAGTCACCTGCTTGTATACCAGCTTTCATAGCGGGCGCGCCAATGAGTGGTGAAATCACTTTGATAAGCCCATCTTCCATCGTGACTTCAATACCTAAACCACCAAATTCGCCGCTGGTGGATGTTTGCAAATCCAGAAACTCTTCTTCGTTGAGATAATTTGAATGTGGATCGAGGCCGGCTAACATGCCACGAATCGCGTTATCAAATAACTCCTTGTCACTGACGGGGTTGACGTAGTATTGTTTTATTTGCGCAATGGCGTTCGAGAAGCGTTGAACATCTTCCATCGGAATGCCACGGGTGTCTTTGTTCTCTGTCGGTGCCAAAGGAATAGCGTAGGCAACGGAAGACAATGACACGGGGACGGCGAGTAGTAACGCAAGGGTAAGTCGAGACATCGCATGGTGAATCATAGGTGTTCTCCTTGGCAAATGCAGCTCAGTAGGCGTGCATCAAGACATCCATTGACGAGTAGGAACGGCCCTTCCTCGCCTTCTTACTTCGAAGTATAGACCGTTTTCTCGAAGTCCACCGGTGTGTCCAACGGTGGCGATTTGCTGACCTTGTTTTATCGATGCACCTTGTGATGTGAAAAGTGAGGCATTATGGGCATACAGGGTTAATAATCCCTCGCCATGATCAATAATAATTAATAATCCGTAACCTTTGAGCCAGTCACTAAAAATAACTTTTCCGGATAAAACAGCAACAACTGGCGTGCCTTCGCGTGCTAAAAATACAATGCCTTGATTCAGCGGTTTGGTTTCTTTTTTACGGCTTTTAAGGGGGTAGGGCAAATGTGAGCGCTCAAAATTAAATGCTTTATGTTGTGGTCGATATTTTTTTCTGGCCAATGTTTTAAGTAAAGCACGTAAACGCGCCTTGTCTTGTTGGTAGGCTTTGAGTTGATCGTGTTTGCTCTGAATTGTTTTATTTAAATCATCAATCAGGGCACGTTGCTCATGCTTCATGCGCGAGAGATGTTCTTGATGATGCATGACGTCATCTTCAAGTTTTTGCAGTGCTTTTTGCTCATGGGTTAAAATACGTTGGTTTTTTTCTAAGCTTTGGGTTGTTTGACGAATACCTTCAATCAATTGTTGATCGGCTTTAAATAAATAATGATAAAACACAAATAGACGTGCGATGGTGCGGGGTGCTTCTTGATGAAGTAGCCATTCCCATGGGTGCAGTGCGCCTAGTCGATGGCGGGCGCGTACATGGTTGCTGAGGGCAAGTTGTTGCGTTTTAAGTTGTTGGTTGAGAGGCTCAATACGTTTAACCAAGGCGAGAATCGCTTGCTTTTTTTGTTCTTCTTGTTGGTTAAGTGTATGCAATTGATGTAAATCAGCCCCTAATTTTTTTTCCGTGCGTGCTAGGTCTTGATATATTTTACTACGTGATTTTTTATCCGTGGTAATTTGGTTTTTAATACGCATCATACTGCTTTCAATTCGACTGAGCTGTTGTTGTGCGTTTTTTTCAGATGGCGTGCCGGCCCAGGTGTGTGTGCAAAGCATGAGGTTTGTGATTAATATAAGTGCGCATCTGTTCATCATGAAGCATCACGCGATATGAGTGATTGACCGGTCATGGCTTCGGGGGGGGATATACCGAGCAGTGCGAGTATCGTGGGTGCTACGTCGATGAGCGAGCCTTCGGCATGTGTAAAGTGCAAACCAGGTTCTCCAACATAAAGCAACGGTACCGGCCCGCTTGTGTGTGCGGTGTGTGGTTGCCCTGTAGTATGATTAAACATCGATTCGGCGTTGCCGTGGTCTGCAGTAATCAAGAGCTGTCCCCCTACATGTTTAAGTGCTTCACCGATGCTGTGCATTGCGCGGTCGAGTGCTTCAATCGCTTGTATTGTGGCGTTAAAATTTCCGGTATGACCGACCATGTCAGCGTTTGCATAATTACAAATGATCACATCATGCGTTTTGTTTTGAATCGCTTGAGTGATTACTTTTGTGATCGCAGGTGCACTCATTTCGGGTTTTAAATCATACGTCGCAATGTCGCTTGGTGAAGGAACCAGTATGCGATCTTCGCCAGGAAAAGCAACTTCCGAACCGCCATTAAAAAAGAACGTGACGTGTGCATATTTTTCTGTTTCGGCAACACGTAATTGGCGTAAATGATGTTGCGATAAGATTTCACCCAGTGTTTGTTGAATGCGAGCTGGCGGGAAAACAGGGGTTGTTTTTAAGTTTTCGGCGTATTCAGTCATGCTGATAAAATGCGAGAGCTTGGGGCGTGTGTTACGAGAAAAACCATTAAATTCATCAGAAATAAATGCTTGTGTTAATTCACGTGCACGATCCGATCTAAAGTTGAAAAAAAAGACCGCATCTCCATCTTGCATGGGCGTTGCGTCAGAAATTTGGGTTGGAGGAATAAATTCATCATGAATGCCTTGCAGGTAAAAATGTTTAAGCGCTTGGTTGACGTGATGAAAATGATTTTTAGCATAACCTTCGGTTAATAGTTGATAGACGGGGGCAACACGATCCCAACGCATATCTCGGTCGAGGGCGTAGTAGCGACCACAAATCGAATGAATGCGGATGTTTGTATGAGGTTTGATTTGATTTTTGAGGCGCTCCAAGCTTGCTTCGGCACTTTGAGGGGGCGTATCTCGCCCGTCAAGAAATAAATGCAGTGCAATATGTTTTAAATTTTGTTTTATACAGCGCTGTAAAAAAGAAAATAAATGATTTTCATGGCTATGGACACCGCCAGGTGATAATAATCCGAACACATGTAAGGTTTTTTGGCTTTGCTCAAGCTGATTAAACATGGTTTTAAAAGCAGGGTTGCTCTCAAACGAACCATCATCAATCGCTTGATTAATCCGCGTGAAGTCCTGAGGAACCATGCGTCCAGCACCTAAATGCATGTGACCTACCTCCGAATTTCCCATTTGCTTTTCGGGCAAACCGACCGGCTGGCCTGATGCATTGAGGAGCATGTGAGGTTGTGAGTGCCACCAAGAATCCCATTGAGGTGTCTTCGCTTGTGCGATGGCATTGTGTTCTAATTTTTCTGAATAACCCCAGCCATCAAGGACCATAAAAACAAGGGGGGGGAAGTTTGACATGTTTTCTCTTAAACTTTTGAGATAAAGAGGTTAGACTATAGGCCATTTTTTTCAACGGAAGAAGTAGCTTGAGCCAAATAATACCGCAGCATGTTGCGATTGTGATGGATGGCAATGGACGTTGGGCCGAAAATCAGGGCTTGCCGAGGGTAGAAGGGCATCGATCCGGTGTCGAAGCCGTACGCGCTATGGTTGAAACTTGCCTGAAGAAAAAAATTTCAACGCTAAGTCTATTTGCCTTTAGTCGTGAAAATTGGGCGCGCCCAGCCGAAGAAGTTAATTTTTTGATGGACTTGTTTATTGAGTCACTTGATCGGGAATTAGATGCCTTGCATGAGCAAGGGGTTCGATGGGTATTTATTGGCAACCGAGCAGAGCTCAGTGATGTTTTACAAGCAGCCATGCAGTCGGTTGAGCAACATACCGAGAATAATCAAGTCTTAACGTTGAATATTGTGATCAATTATGGTGGACGTTGGGATATTGTTCAGGCTGCACGTATGCTTGCTGCGCGCGTTCAGACGGGCGATCTCTTGCTTGAGGATATTAACGAAGATGTATTCTCTGATACACTCGCAACGCGACAATTGCCTGAACCTGATTTGTTTATTCGAACCAGCGGTGAACGTCGTATCAGTAATTTCTTTTTATGGCAATTAGCGTACAGTGAACTGTATTTTACAGACATATACTGGCCTGATTTCACGGCAGATGAGTTTGAGCAGGCGTTAACATGGTTTGCTTCACGTGAACGGCGGTACGGAAAAACGTCTAAGCAAGTACAAGTAATTAAAGAAAACGAGGAAAATCATGTTTAATTCGCTCCGAAAACGCTTGATTACGGCGTTGATTTTAATGCCTGTGGTGTTGCTCGTGCTTCTTTTTGCACACCCGCTTGTTTTGGCTGCTATGGTGTTAGCTGTGCTGGCAGTTGGAGCTTGGGAATGGTTGGCTTTAATTCCCCTCGCCAAGAAATGGCACCGGGTACTTTATGGCGTGTTGTTGATTCTATGCGTGGTCGCCTGTTTGGTTTGGTTTCCCGTATGGATTATTCTGAGCCTTGTCGTCTGGCTTGCGATTATCGCGGCTATATTAACGTATCCTCGGTCTGAGGCTGTTTGGGGACGACCGGTTGTGGTCGGCTTTCTGGGAGCGTTGTTGTTGCCTTTGTCAGGATGTGTTTTAGCGGCCATCTATGAAAACGTCTATGGCATCGGTTTAATTATTTACGTATTAGGGCTGGTGATTGCGGCAGATTCAGGTGCTTATTTTGCGGGTAATCTTTGGGGGAAACATGCCTTAATTCCTAAGGTAAGCTCCGGGAAAACGATTGAGGGTTCCTTAGGTGGCCTGGTGTTACCCATGCTTGTGGCTTGGGGGGGAGCACTGGTTTGGTCACCGATTTCATGGTTGGCTTGGTTTGGCCTTGCTTTGGTGACAACCGTGATGTCGATGTTTGGCGATCTGTTTATTAGTATGTTAAAGCGGCGAAGTCATGTAAAAGATACCGGTTCGCTTTTGCCGGGGCATGGCGGTGTGCTGGATAGAATCGACAGCTTGCTTGCGGCGTTGCCTTGTTTTTATATAGGGCTTTATTTTCTACCGCTTGGGTTTTAAATATGTTGATGACCGCGGTTTATTTTCTCTTAGCTTTACTCTTACTGGTGACGCTTCATGAAGCCGGGCATTTTTTAGTTGCGCGTTGGTGCGGTGTCAAAGTTTTGCGGTTTTCATTTGGGTTTGGCCCGGTATTATTTTCGTGGCGAGATAAATATAATACAGAATTTGCTTTTTCACTGTTTCCGTTGGGCGGCTATGTCAAAATGTTGGATGAAGCTCATGATGAGATGTTGCCTGAAGAAAAGCAAACCGCGTTTAATGCGCAATCGATAGGCGTTCGAAGCGCGATTATTTTAGCGGGACCGTTATTTAATTTTTTGTTTTCATTAATTGCGTTTTGGTTGGTTGCGGTTCTAGGTATGACAACGTTGGCACCGATTGTTCATGAAGTTCGTGTTGGCAGTGTGGCACAGCACGCAGGCCTTCAACCCCAAGATGAATTTGTGGGCGTGGATGGTTTGAGCGTAGCAAGCTGGCGTGACGTACGTTATGCTTTGATGCCACATATGGGGGCGAAAGGAGCGGTTGACGTAGAGGTTATTTCACCCAATAAAACAGCCCGCCAGCATTTAAGTTTGCCGTTGGGGGCATGGTCTGTGCCAGAGCCTAAAGTTGACCCGTTGGAGCAGTTAGGTATAACGCCGTTATTACCCATTATTCCGCCACGTGTAGCAGAAGTGTTCCCCGATACCCCCGCAGAAAAAGCGGGTATTAGGGTGGGCGACGAGGTGTTAAAAATCGACGGGCATGCAATAACTGATTGGCGAGAACTTGTAATTTATGTTAAAAACCATCCCGACCAGTTAATAACGCTTGTGCGTAAACACGGTGAACATGAATCACATGTGGCCGTTCACTTAGGTCATCAGATGCATGATAAAACCTTAGAAGGTACGCTTGGTGTGCGTTCTGATCGAGGGGATTGGCCCAAACATATGGTTCGTCTGCAGCATGAAGGGCCTGTGGATGCGTTGATAACCGCATCAAAACAAACGTGGTTGTTGACTGAATCTACGGTTGTCTGGATAGGGCGGATGCTGGTGGGGGATTTACCTCTTCACAATTTGAGTGGTCCCTTGGGGATTGCCGAAGGTGCTGGGAGTTCTGCGCGAGGAGGGTTGGTATATTATCTGTCGTTTTTAGGGCTGTTGAGTATTGGGCTGGGCGTTTTAAATTTACTGCCTATCCCTATGTTGGACGGTGGACAGCTGATGTATTGCTTGGTTGAATGGGTAACAGGACGTCCTTTGTCTGACCGTTTTAAAGCGGTGGGCATTTCATTAGGACTTTTTTTCTTGATGGCGTTAACCGTCGTCGCACTGAAGAATGATTTGATCCGCTTAGCGGGATCATGACTTGGATGTAAGATTAATCATGAAGAACATGAAGATAATAAACAAAAAAAACGTGCTGATGTGGTGTTGTTCGTTGATGCTTATGTGGTCTGCTGGAATATCTGCGGCTTCGTACCGATTTGTTGTGAAAGATATTAAAATCACAGGGCTTCAGCGTGTGAGTATGGGTACGGTACTCAATTATCTTCCGGTCCAAGTCGGGGAAGAAATCGGTCCTGAGGCAACGCCTGGAATTATTCGAGCCTTGTATGACACGGGTTTTTTTCAGTCGGTTGTTTTAGAGCGCGAAGGCGGTACCTTAATTGTTCAGGTGGTTGAGCGAGCAACGATTGGCTCGGTGTCCGTGACAGGAAATAAAGAAATTCCCGCGGATAAGATGAAAGATATTTTGAAAGAGCTAGGTCTTGTCAAAGGACGTGTATTCCAACGTGCCTCGCTTGAGCGGCTCGAGAAAGAAATGAAGCAGGCATACAATGCGCGTGGAAAGTATAATGCGCACATTGAGTCAGCCGTTACGCCCTTGGCGGAAAATCGAGTTGATATTCGCGTGACTATTTCGGAGGGTCGTGTTTCACGCATAAAATCGATTCAAATTATTGGTAATCATGATTTTACGGATGAAGAACTTGAAGCCGAATTAGCGCTTTCAAATAGCAGTATGTTTACCTATTTCACTAAAAAAGATCAGTATTCAAAAGCAGCGATGGATGCTTCCATCGAAGCGTTGCGTTCGTTTTATTTAAATCGAGGGTATTTAAAATTTGCATTAGTGTCCTCGCAAGTCTTGTTATCGCCTGATAAAAAAGACGTGTTTATTAATATTAATATTGAAGAAGGGGCGCAATATCATTTTTCTGGTTTTGCTATCTCCGGGAAAACGGTTTTATCTAAAGACAAGCTCGCTTCACTGGTGAAAATCAAGCCCGGTGATTCTTTTTCACGTAAGAAAGTAACCGAAAGTATCTCAGATATTGGTTTGGCGCTGGGTGATGTCGGGTTTGGTTTTCCAGCTATCAATGCGGATCCGCGTATTGATGAAAAAAATAAAACCGTGTTTATTACCTTCATGATTGATCCGGGTCGTCACGTGTACGTACGTCGTATTAATTTTCACGGCAACACAAAAACAGCAGATTATGTGTTGCGAAACATGATGCATCAAGATGAGGGTGGCTTGCTGTCGCTACATAATATCAAGGAATCTGAGCGGCAGTTACGCATGCTTAATTACATTAAAGATATTAATATTAAAACCACACCGGTTCCCAAAGCAAACAACCTGGTTGATTTGGATGTAAGTCTTGAAGAAACGCCTTCAGCTGAGGCCAGTGCATCTGCCGGTTATGGTACAACAGGACCGCAATTTAATGCATCGGTGAACCAATATAACTTTATGGGCACGGGGCGGACGATTGGTTTTTCTGTGAACGCGACGTATTGGGGTCAGGACTTTAACTTTAATTATTATAATCCGTTTTATACCAATACGGGCGTTGGTCGCGGTATTGCCATGTATTACCAAAAAGTAAGCCCAACAAAATTGGATGTGAGTGCGTACAATGCAGATCGATTTGGGGGAGACGCTAATTACAATGTTTTATTGAGTGAGCGTAGTAGCTTCCAATTTGGGTATGGTTACCAAGCGCTTAATATTAAGTCTACCGGTGGGCTCTCGCAAATTCGAGATTTTGTACAAACCTTTGGCTATGATTTTTATCAGGTGCGTGTTACGGCCGGTTGGAATAGAAATAGTTATGATCAAATGCCTTATCCAAACAAAGGATTTAATCAACAGTCGGGTGTGTTGGTTGCTTTACCTGCAACGCATGATTCGTTTGAGTATTTCAAAGTTTCGTATCAAGCACGGGGTTATCAACCGCTAGGAAAAGGGTTTATTTTCACGGCGCTTGGAAATGTGGGATACGGTAATACGTTCCAACATCTAGGGCTTCCGTTTTATGAGAACTACTTTGCCGGGGGTATTGCGATGCCGGGTCAAGTACGTGGTTATGAAAGTTATTCGCTGGGTCCAAAAGATAGTAATGGGACAGCATTAGGGGCTAACTTATTAGCGAACGCAAGTATCGGTTTGGTTTTACCGTATCCATTGAGCCGCGAAAGTCTTAGAACCAGCTTGTTTATGGATGCCGGTAATGTGTTTGTTCAAGGAACACCTGTACACTTGAGTGGTATTCAGGAAGGTCCTATGCGATATTCAGCAGGTGTTTCTGTTGAGTGGCGATCGCCGTTTGGACCGCTGGTATTCAGTGCAGCAAAACCATTGAATAAGCAAGCCTTTGATACGGAACAGCCCTTCCAGTTCACGATGGCATCGGCATTTTAGAGTGTATCGCAAGTTATGGGGAACTATGCTAGCATCCAGCCGGTAAGGCTTAACACGTTAATATATTAATTGATTAATTGATTAACCAAAGGAGAGAAGGTCATGAAACGACAACTAGGAATTGCATTGGTATGCTTGTTGACAGCATTTTCAACAGCTGTATTGGCGGACGGATCAAAAATCGGTGTGGTTGATTTGCAAAAGATCATGCAAACATCGGATGATGTGAAAACAATTCAGGCTACGCTCGAAGAAAAATTCAAGCCACGTCGTGATAAAATCATGGGAATGGAAGCTGATCTTAAAAAAGATATGGAAGCCTTTAAGCGTGATAGTTCGGTGCTGAGTCAAGCTAAACGTAAAGAGCTTGAGCAAAAAATTATGATGGCACAACAAACATTTGAGCAACAAGGTCAGCAATACCAGCAAGAATTAAGTGCTGCGCATAATGAAGCAATGGAAAAGTTTTATGATAAAATTCGCGCGGCTATCGCTAAAGTAGCTGAAGCTGAAAAATATGACTTGGTCTTTCAAAAAGATGCAGCGCCGTTTAGTGTTGATAAATTAGATGTGACTTCAAAAGTGATTAAAGCAGTTCAATAAGTAAGGGTTTTACATGACGACGATTGTCAATACAGAAGAAATTCTCAACTTAATACCTCATCGTTATCCATTTTTATTGGTGGATCGTGTTTTGGATTATACGCCGTTTGAGCATTTAACAGCGATAAAAAATGTGACCATGAATGAGCCTTGTTTTCAAGGTCATTTTCCAGGTAATCCTGTGATGCCTGGCGTTTTAATTCTGGAGGCATTAGCACAAGCTGCAGGAATTTTATCGAGTGTGTCACGCAAACCCAAAGATGGGTATAAGTTTGTTTATTTTTTTGCAAGTATCGACAAAGTCAAATTTAAGCATGTGGTGACACCTGGCGATCAGTTACGGCTTGAGGTGTCACTGTTGACCCGGAAAGGTGATTTTTGGCGTATCGAAGGTAAAGCTTACGTGGGTGATAAATTGGCATGTACAGCTGAAATGATGAGTGCAGCAAAGGAAGTTAAGTGTGATTAGTGAACAAGCGGTCATCGATCCTTCAGCTAAAATTGCTGCAGGTGTAACCATTGGGCCAGGTACAATTATTGGGGCTGATGTGACTATCGGAGAAGGAACGTGGATTGGCCCGCATGTGGTAATCCAAGGCCCTACGACGATTGGAAAAAATAATAAGATTTTTCAGTTTGCGTCGGTTGGAAACGATCCTCAAGATGTTACGTACCGTGGTGAACCGACACGTCTTGAAATCGGTGATGAAAATGTGATTCGTGAATTTTGCATGATCAGTCGTGGTACGGTCAAAGGTGGCAGTGTTACACGTTTGGGAAATCATAATTTCTTTATGGCTTATGCGCATGTTGGGCATGACTGTATCGTGGGTAACCATGTTTCTATGGTAAGTTATTCAGCGCTTTCAGGGCATGTCGTTGTGGATGATTATGCGACCATTGGCGCCTATTCTGCCGTCCATCAATTTTGTAAAGTAGGGGCCTACGCATTTATTACACGCGCGACGTATATCACCAAAGATGTGTTGCCGTATGTGATTATTGCAGGTCAAGATTCAACGGTGTATGGCATCAATAAAGTCGCGCTCAAACGACGAGGTGTGACGTCGAGTGCGGTTGATCTCTTACGTCGTGCATATAAAATTGTTTTTCGTAAAGGTTTGACAGTTCAAGAAGCACTGGTTGAGTTAGAGGTACTTGTGTTGGAGTGCCCCGAAGTATCTTTGATGATTGAATCCTTGAAACAGTCAACGCGCGGTATTGTAAGGTAGGTTTTTTTTATGCTTGATCCTCATATTCTACGAACAGACTCTAACGGGGTTGCCACGCGCCTTAAAACGCGGGGTTTTGATTTTGATGCTGCCGAGTATATGGCTTTAGATGAGGCGCGAAAAACGCTTCAAGTTGAAACTCAGCATTTACAACAAGACCGTAATCAACAATCTAAATCCATCGGTCAAGCCAAAGCTCGAGGAGAAGATATTGCACCGTTACTCGCACAGGTTGCAAAGCTTGGTGAGGAACTCGACGAAAAAAAACAAGCACTTACTGCCTTACTTGAAAAAATCGAAAATATTTCATTAACACTACCTAATATGCCCGATGCTTCGGTTCCCGTTGGTCGCTCTGAAGATGATAATCAAGAGGTGTTTGTTTCAGGTAAGCCTGTAGCGTTTGATTTTGAGCCACAATCACATGATGCCTTAGGTGAGGCTTTAGGGCAGATGGATTTTGGTATGGGCTCAAAACTTACGGGTAGTCGTTTTGTTGTGATGACCGGTCAACTTGCAAAGCTTCAGCGCGCACTCACACAATTTATGCTGGATGTTCAAACGAACATGCATGGCTACGAAGAAATCTACGTGCCCTATTTGGTGAATGCCGAGAGCTTGCAGGGTACAGGTCAATTACCTAAGTTTGGCGATGAATTATTTAAAATCGAAGGTGATTTTCCTTATTATTTAATTCCAACCGCAGAAGTGCCTGTTACGAATACGGTTCGTGATATGATTTTGTCAGAAGACGCTCTGCCTAAACGATATGTTTGCCATTCTCCTTGTTTTCGTAGTGAAGCCGGTTCTTATGGTAAAGATACCAAAGGTTTAATACGCCAACATCAATTTGAAAAAGTGGAGCTTGTTTGGATCACAACGCCTGAGAAATCAGCTGAGGCCTTGGAATCTCTTCGCGGCCATGCCGAAGCAATTTTAGAGCAGCTTGGCTTGCCGTATCGAACCGTTGCATTATGCACGGGCGATTTAGGCGCGAGTGCGGTCAAAACATATGACCTCGAAGTTTGGTTGCCGAGCCAGAATGCTTACCGCGAGATTTCGTCGTGCAGCAATATGGGTGATTTTCAGGCGCGACGGATGCAGGCCAGATACCGCGCAGAAGGGGCTTCAGAAACCACGTTATTACACACGCTTAATGGGTCAGGCTTGGCTGTTGGTCGTACGTTAGTGGCGGTACTGGAAAATTACCAAGATGCATCCGGTGTGATTCATATTCCAAAAGCGCTTCGTGCTTATATGGGCGGGATTAAGCAGTTGCTTCCAAAAGGCTCTTGAGTTTTCTCGGTATGGTGAGGAATGAGACGCTCATCTATTATTATAATATATATTAAGGGAATAAAGAATGATAAGCGATAAACTCAAAATTGCTCAATATTACGATCAAACATTGTCTTACTATGATTTTTTTTGGCATAAAAAAACTCATGCAATACATTATGGATTTTCGGATAAAAATACTGTAAACATCGAAGAAGCATTGTTAAATACGAATCGATTCCTTGCAGAAAAAGCTGAAATTGTCTCGGGTAGCCGTGTTTTAGATGCCGGTTGTGGGATAGGCGGGAGTACGATTTGGTTGGCTAAAAATTGTGGTGCTCAGGTCGTGGGAATTTCACTGAGTGAAAGGCAGGTAGAAAAAGCGAAAGCATTGGCTGTGGATAATGACGTTGAGAATATGACGGACTTTAAAGTTATGGATTACTTGAACACAGAGTTTCCTGATAATTCTTTTGACGTCATATGGGGGCTTGAGAGTATATGCTACGCTGAGCATAAAATTGATTTTATGAATGAGGCATTTAGATTATTAAAACCGGGCGGTAAGATTGTGGTTGCCGACGGCTTTCTTCAAAGACCTCCTCGTGGCACACGTGAAGATATGATGCTGGATGATTTTTTGGATGGCTTGGTGCTTCCAAATCTTGCGTTAGTGGATGATTTTAAGAGCGATCTGGGTAAAGCTGGATTCCAGAATATCACATATTTTGATAAGCGTGTGGAGACAGAGCCATCGTCCAAAAAGCTTCATCGCATGTGTTTACTTGCCTCATTTTTTAGACCTGTACTCAAGAAATTTAGTCGTTTTTCAGATTTAGTTATTGGAAACCTGAAGGCAGGCGTTGCTCAACGTAAAATGGTCAAAGTGGGATTAGCTAGTTATGGGGTATTTTACGCCGAGAAATAAAAAGTAGATGCCGAGGGATGTCTATTAAGCATAAACCGCAACCGCCGCCATCAGTAAGAATCCAACAATCACAAAACTAAAATCACGTAAGTTACAGCAGCGCTGCACCATCACGCAGCGCTCCAGCCCGTGTAGCGTACCCAGGTATAAAAACGTACCGGCAGATATCGCCATTAACAGTGGATCGATAAACGAATGTGTGGACACATCTCGACCTACATACCAACCAATACCAATGCCGAGCGGTGTCATGAAGGCAAAACTAAGAAAGAGCGTGATGGCGGTTTTAGGGCTTAACGTACTCTTGTTAAGTTGGACTGCGATCGCAAAGCTCTCGGCCCATTTATGCGCAATAATCGCTAAGAACAACATGATTTGCATCGAGTAATCTTGGCTAAGACCCAGTGCTGTGCCAAGCACAAACGAATGAATCGAGAGCATCATCCAAGCCATGATGGCAAAAGCAGGATGCGTTGTGTGAGCATCATGATGAGTGTGATGCGCAAGATGTTCATGAGCATCATGGTGATAGAGCTCTTTGCCGAGGTGTTCGAACCACAGAAATAATAAAAAAACGATGCCAGTCACCAATAAGGCAAACGGATAATGATAGCCTTGTTTCATAAACAACGTTTGTGCGTCTGGGAGCATATGGAGCAGGGCCGCACCTAAGAATACACCGGTGCCCAGGGTTTCACCCATCGGAAAATCGGTATGTTCTTGCTCTGCTTGGGCGAGGCGCTTTTTAAAAGGAAAATAGCCTGCAACAAGAATCATGGTCAGTGCACTTAAGGCAAAGAAAAGGTTCAACGTGGCGGTGGTTGGCATCATACTTAATACATCTCTTAAAGGGGTTCGGGTGGGCATTGAATTCGAATGCACATGGGTTCTGAAAGCAGATTTAGATCGTCAGCCACACGCGTTTTTAATTGCTCTCGCGTGTCGCCATTTATATGCCCAATTAAATCGATGGTGAGCTTACCTTCTAAGTAGTGCAGGTGGCAAGTTTGTATTTCAGGAAATTGTTTTTGCCATGCTGATATATACTGCTCTTCGAGTGTTTTTCGATTGGGAAGGTGCTGTGATGGTTTATGAATTTCATCATCTTCAGGATCAATATGTACGGTAACGTCTTTGACGCCGGGTATATTTTTCATGAGTTTTTGGTGTACGTTCTGAGCTATATAATGGCCTTCAGAGACCGAAATCATAGGGTCGACTTGGACATGTAAATCGATAAAAATATCACTGCCCATCAATCGACTTCGTAATTGATGTATTTTACGAACGCCGTGAGTGTTTTTGATGGTTTGTTTGATTTCAAGGCGTAGTTTCGTTTCAACACCGGTATCAATCAGTTCTTTGATGCTTCGCCAACCGTAATCGAATCCCATTTTGATGATAAGTAGACCGACGACAAACGCTGCAATACCATCCAGTGCCGGGTAGCCCGCAAAGCTTCCGAGAAGTCCTGCAAAAACAATCAGTGATGAGGCGGCATCTGAACGGTGGTGCCAAGCATTGGCAATCACCAGATCCGATTGGATGGCGCGTCCCACATGACGCGTGTACCAAAATAAAGCTTCGTTGGCGATGATGGAAACAAAAGCAATCGGCAGCGTGAGCAAACCGGGGTGTTCGAGTTGGTGTTGGGTGAGATGACGTATGGCATCCCAAGCGATAGCAGCCCCGGTGATAATTAATAATAACGCGAGGATATAAGTTGTTGCTGTTTCAATACGTTGATGGCCGTAAGGATGCGATTCGTCCGCTTCTTGGCTCCCGTATTTAGAGGCAACCAGAACCATCGCGTCGGTCAATAGGTCGGAAAGAGAATGAAAACCATCGGCAACGAGCGCGCTCGAATGAAACCATAACCCACCGAATAATTTACTTACACCCAGTAACGTGTTGACCAAAGCTCCAATGATCGTCACGCGCTTGGCTCGTTGATAACGGGTTGTATTTGGCATCAGTACACTTATCCATCAGATTCAAATTCGGTCATGATCGTATCAGGTTTGTCAAAAAGTTGATAGCCATGGTAAGCTAAATTCGGCTTGTGATTTGGAAAATTCTTCAACGGATGGGATGAGAATATGAAGCGTTTAATCAGTGTAATAGGGTATATCGCGACATTATGTGTACTGCCGGTACTTCATGCAGGGACTCAGCCGATTTTTACAATTATTCCGCAGTCCTCACCGACAATATCTCTACCCATCAATGGTGTTGCAACGCTTGATTATACGGTCACCAATCAGACCACAATCACACGCACGTTAACGATGGTACCTACACAAGGCATCACACAAGTGACCACCGATGCAGGGACTTGCGCCCAGCCGTTTACTCTTGGACCGAATCAATCGTGTACACTGAGACTATCCATCTCAGGGAGTCAAATTAATGATCAAACGATAGGTGGGCCTAGAATTTGTAAAACTCAAGCGGATAATCTTACTGCCGATCCGTTTTTATGTGCACAACCCAGTAAAACAGATATTTTAAATATTTCTAGAGCATTAATCGAACGCCCGGAACTAACCGTAACGCCTGCGAGTATATTGTTTAATTTACCGTCCCAAACAAAAAGTTTTAGCGTAACCAATCACTCAACCACGGTCACGGCGGTAAATATTCGAGGTATCACAACAGGTACGGTGTTAGAGGGTAATATTACACAAGATGCGAGTGATTGTACCCAAGTTCTACCTGGTGGCACGTGCGCGCTTTCTTTTACAACAGCTGCGACAGAGCAAGTGTCGTTACAACAAACGTTTCCTATCAAAGGCATCAATACAAAAATCACGCCAGCCACCATCACGATACAGTTACCTCAAACAGCCATTATTAAGGTAGATCCCACAGAAATTATCTTGCAAGCAACAACAGGTACACCCGTCACGCAAAGCATCACGGTGACCAATACAACCGCGGGTATTACGGCGACAAATATTTCAGCAGACATCACCGGTGCACTTGCAGATGCGGGTGTTACGCAAGATGCTTCAGCATGCGCAACACTTGCCGCAGGGGCCAGTTGTGCATTGGTATTTACTCCTGGAACGACTGCGGTGACCACACAAACCGTGGTGATTTCTGGAACAAATTCATCTCAAGTTCACGCTAATATTGGTGTTAATGGCGCAGCACTCGCACCGTTAGAAATTACGTCAGGTAATAACGCTACGCTTACTGCGGATGGGGTGAGCACAACAACCATGACGGTTCAAAATAATTCGACAACAGAAACAGCGCTGAATATCGCGCCTAATTTAAGTTCCTCGTCACTGGCGGGTTATCTTGAGGTGGTTGAAAATACCTGTGCTTCGGTTCAAAAAGGCGCAACGTGCAGCATGACGTTTGAAAGTGCCTCGACCACGACGCAGGTGACTGGGACGTTTCCGATTTATGGAACGAATACCACGGAAGTGATTGGTACGCTTACGGTTAAACCAGTACCTTTTATTTATGTATCCGATCTTGATACAAATATCATCACACTCTGCGGTGTAGATAGCGATGGCAGTCTAACTAACTGTGGTGATTCAGGTGTTGAACTTCTAGCGGGGAGCACACCCGAAGGTGTTGCTTTAAACTCAACGAATACACTGGCGTACTATACGGATAAATTACTCGATGCCATTTTTAAATGTAATGTTACGGCGAATACCGGAAAATTATTTGGATGCGTAAATTCGGGCGCCATAAGTACGGCACTGGATGCGAATACGCAGGGCTTGGTCTTTCATCCCGTATTGAGCAATATTGTTTACGTCACGGAATATCCAAACACGCTTTCAACGTGCCCACTCAATGCAGACGGTACAATTGGCACATGTATCGATGAAACACCGACGTACGATGCAAGCATCAATGTTAATAATTTGTTAGGCTTGGCATTAAATCCCACCGGTAATTTTGCCTACCTAGCTAATGCCTTTTCACCCACAACGGTTTTGGTTTGTGGCGTTAATACAAGCACGGGGGCTTTAACCTTCCCCTGTGCCAACAGTACAGCACCCGTCACTGATTATGTGGCAGCCGTAGTCATAACGCCCGATAATCAAAAAGCTTATCTTGGGGGCGGGAATTTGATAACAACATGTGATGTCAATGCATCTGATGGATTGTTGGATAATTGTGTTGCATCAGCAACGTTTACGCAAATTGGACGCACGGTAAACCTGGCTTTGAACTCAACAGAAACAAAATTATATGTAACAAATGATACCAATGCTGTGGCGATATGTTCTGTGGACTCTTCCACGCGTTTAATTACCGACTGCATCAGTCAAGTAGAGTCATCCTTATGGATTCGATCAAGCGGTCTTGCATTGCTCGAATAATATAACAAAAAGTGACGTAAACTAGTTGACCTAGGGGCAGGCATTAGGTAATATTCGTGACTTCTGTCCTAGTGATGGTTTTTTCGGGGTGTAGCGCAGCCTGGTAGCGCGCCTGCTTTGGGAGCAGGATGTCGGGAGTTCGAATCTCTCCACCCCGACCAAATACAATGAGCGCCCGTAGCTCATCTGGATAGAGCATCGGCCTTCTAAGCCGAGGGTAACAGGTTCGAGTCCTGTCGGGCGTACCAAAACGTCAAGTAGGATCGTTCAGTTACACATAAACACGTC